>Ga0164290_1001012_pt1 | contig 59090 bp, 56 predicted proteins | sample Micstemetagenome_FD_108782 | JGI IMG/M metagenome (GOLD analysis project Ga0164290, IMG submission 108782) | Contaminated culture microbial community from soil near Moab, Utah, USA - Microcoleus steenstrupii SON62 (Illumina Assembly) | ecosystem: Environmental > Terrestrial > Soil > Soil crust...
CGCAGAGCTCACCATCGCCGTCGTCAACGGCGACGGCGTCGTGGTCGACCTCGGCCGCACCCAGCGGCTGGCGAACCGCGCGCAACGCCGCGCGCTACGGGTCATGCACCCCACCTGCGCCGTGCCCGGCTGCCAGGTGCCGTTCTCACGCTGCCAACCCCACCACATCCACTGGTGGCGCCACGGCGGCCCCACCGACCTGCACAACATGGCGCCACTGTGCGACCGGCACCACCACGCCGTCCACGAGGGTGCCTGGACCCTCACCCTGCACCCCACCACCCGCCAGCCCACCATCACCCTCCCCGACGGCACCACCCTCACCACCACCCCCACACGCGCCGGACCCCCCACCACCCTCGGCCACGCCACCCCGACCGCGAGGCTCGGATCAGCGCAGGGCCGGACCGATCGGAGCCCGCTGATCGACGCTGCGCGCCGGCCCGGCGAGGTCGGAGCCGTGGCGTCGGCGACGCGTGCGCGCCCTCATCGGAGGGAGCTGTCGTGACGGGCCCGAACGGGGACGTGGGTCAGCGGGTGCCGGCGTCACGCACCTGGATCGGGCGCGGCTCGGGCGGGACGGGTCGCTGGCGCCCTCGGAGAGATTCGAACTCCCGACACACGGTTCCGGAAACCGATGCTCTATCCCCTGAGCTACGAGGGCGGGGTAGGAGCGACAGACTAGCCCCGGCCCCCGGGGGATCCCACTGTGAACGAGCGGGCGCGGTCCGGCACACTGGAGCCCGATGGCCGACCCCCTGCTCCACGTCCACGACCTGCTGGCGCCCGCGTTCGCGAGCGTCGCCGGGCGTGAGGTGGACCCGGTGGTGCGCCCGAGCGATCGCGCCGACGCGCAGGCGAACGGCGCGCTGGCGGTCGCGAAGGAGCTCGGGCGCAACCCGCGCGACGTGGCCGGCGAGGTGGCCGCCGCCGCCGCGCCCGCGCTGGAGGGGATCGCGGAGCTCGAGGTCGCCGGTCCCGGCTTCATCAACGTCCGCCTCGCCGACCCGTGGATCGCGCAGCAGCTCGCGGCGGTGGCCGGCGACGCCCGCCTGGGCGTGCGCCCGGCGACGGACCCGGAGGTGGTCGTCGTCGACTACTCCGCGCCGAACGTGGCGAAGGAGATGCACGTCGGGCACCTGCGCACGACCGTGATCGGCGACGCCCTGGCGCGGCTGCTCGAGCACGTCGGCCACCGCGTGGTGCGCGAGAACCACATCGGCGACTGGGGCACCCCGTTCGGGATGCTGATCGAGCACCTCGTCGACTCCGGCGCGGCGTCGTCCACGCTCGTCGACACCAGCGACCCGAACGCCTTCTACCAAGCGGCCCGGGCGAAGTTCGACAGCGACGACGGGTTCAAGGCCCGCGCCCGGGATCGGGTGGTGCTGCTGCAGGGAGGCGACGAGGAGACGCTGTCGCTGTGGCGCCAGCTCGTCGACGCGAGCATCGACTACTTCAACGCGGTGTACCGGGAGCTCGGGATCCAGCTCACCGACGACGACCTGATGGGCGAGAGCGCCTACCAGCGGCTCCTGCCCGAGGTCATCGAGCGGCTCGACGCGCTCGGCCTGCTCGAGCGCAGCGACGGCGCCGACGTGGTGTTCCCGCCCGGGTTCACCAACCGCGACGGCGGGCCGCTGCCGTTGATCGTGCAGAAGGGCCACGGCGGGTTCAACTACGCCACCTCCGACCTCGCGTGCGTGATCGACCGGGTCGAGCGCGTCGGCGCGACGCTGCTGCTCTACGTCGTCGGCGCGCCGCAGTCGCAGCACCTCGAGATGGTCTTCGCCGTCGCCCGGATGGCGGGATGGCTCCAGCCGCCGGCCCGCGCCGTGCACGTCGCGTTCGGCAACGTGCTCGGGACCGACCGCAAGATGCTGAAGACGCGCAGCGGCGAGTCCGTGAAGCTGCAGTCGCTCGTCACCGAGGCCGTCGAGCGGGGCATCGCCACCGTCGCGGCGAAGAACCCCGAGCTCGACGTCGACGAGCGCGCGCGGGTCGGGCGGATGATCGGCATCGGCGCCGTCAAGTACGCCGACCTGTCCACCGACCGCATCAAGGACTACGTCTTCGACTGGGACCGGATGCTCGCGTTCGACGGGAACACGGCGCCGTACCTCCAGTACGCCCACGCCCGGATCCGGAGCATCTTCCGCCGTGCGGAGCTCGAACCGGCCGACGTGCGCGTCGTCGTCCCCCGCCTCGACCAGCCCGAGGAGCGGGCGCTGGCCCTTCGGCTCCTCGCGTTCGACGCGGCCGTGCAGGAGACGCTCGAGCGCTACACCCCGCACCGGCTCTGCACGTACCTGTTCGACCTCGCGCAGGCGTTCACCGCGTTCTACGAGGCGTGCCCGATCCTGCGCGCCGACGGCGAGGACCTCCGCCGGAGCCGGCTCGCCCTCGCGGACCTGACCGCGCGGGTGCTCGCCGAGGGCCTCGGCCTCCTCGGCATCGACGCGCCCGAGCGGATGTGAGCGTGCCGGTCGCGGCACCTGCCTTCGCCGGCTCGTCGCTGCCGCTGCACCTCCTGCCCGACACCGCCGCCGTCGAGCGCGACCAGCTCTGCATCGGCGGCGTCCCGGTTGCCGACCTCGCCGCCGCGCACGGCACGCCGCTGTTCGTCTACGACGAGGTCCATCTCCGCCGCCGCTGCCGGGAGGCGGTCGACGCCTTCGGCCACCAGCAGGCGGTCTACGCCACCAAGGCGTTCCTGTGCCGCGCCATGGCGCGCCTGGCTTACGAGGAGGGGATGCTCCTCGACGTCGCGAGCGGCGGTGAGCTGCACGTCGCGCTCGCCGCCGGCGTGCCCGCCGACGCGCTCACGTTCCACGGCAACAACAAGAGCCTCGACGAGCTGCGCGCGGCGCTGACCGCCGGCGTGCGCTACGTCGTCGTCGACTGCGTCGAGGAGCTCGACCGCCTCGAGCGCCTGCACGCGGAGGGCCTGCCCGCTCCCGCGGTCGTGATCCGGGTGACGCCGGGGGTGCACGCCCACACCCACCAGTACATCGCCACGGGCCAGGACGACTCGAAGTTCGGGTTCAACCTGGCCAACGGCGACGCCGCGGCGGCGGTGGAACGTGCCCGCCGCTCGCCGGCCGTCGAGCTCGTCGGGCTGCACAGCCACATCGGCTCGAACGTGTTCGCGGTCGACAGCTTCGCCCGCGCGGCGGAGGTGATGGCCCGCTTCGCCGCGCCGCTCGACCTGCCCGAGCTGGTCCTCGGCGGTGGGCTCGGCGTCGCCTACGTCGGGGGCGAGGAGGCGCCCACCATCACCGAGTGGGGACGCGTGGTCCGCGACGCCTGCACGTCGATGGGGGTCACCTCACGGGTCAGCGTCGAGCCGGGGCGGGCGATCGTCGCGGCCGCCGCGGTCACCGTGTACACCGTCGGCGCCGTCAAGCGGATCCCGGGGGTGCGCACCTACGTCGCGGTCGACGGCGGGATGAGCGACAACCCGCGCCCCGTGCTCTACGGCAGCGGGTACGAGGCGTTCGACCCCCAGCGGGTGACCGCGCCCCGGCCGGCCTCGGCCCGGCTCGTGGGCAAGCACTGCGAGAGCGGTGACGTCCTCGTCTTCGACGCGGCGCTGCCCGACGGGGTCGCAGCGGGCCAGCTCCTCGCGACGCCGGTCACGGGCGCCTACGGCCACTCGATGGCCAGCAACTACAACAAGCTCGCCCGCCCGCCCGTCGTGTTCGTGCGCGACGGCGAGGCGCGCGTGGTCGTGCGCCGGGAGACCAACGAGGACCTGCTGCGGTGCGACGTCGGCTGACGCGGCTGGTCGAACGGGTCCGGGCGGCCGCTGGCCGGACGCCGGCGGCGGACCCGGCGACGTCCATCGAGTACCGGCCCGAGCGCGACGGCGCCGCCGACCCGGGCGAGGTCGTGTGGGCCTGGGTGCCGTACGAGGACGACCCCTCCCGCGGCAAGGACCGCCCGGTGGCCGTGATCGGCCGTCGCGGATCCGCGCTCGTGGGCGTGGCGCTGACGACCCGGCGTGACGTGCGCCGCGAGCGCAGCGGCGAGCACGCGCCGGTCGGCACCGGCGCCTGGGACCGCGAGCGCCGCCCGAGCTGGGCGAAGCTCGACCGGGTGCTCGACCTCGACCCGGCGCGCGTGCGACGGGAGGGGGCTGCCCTCGATCGGCGCCGCTTCGACGCGCTCGTCGCCGCGCTGCGCGAGCGCGGCCTGCCCTGAGCGGCGGCGCTCGGCCCGGGGCCGGGGCCGTGCAGCCGCCGATCGCGGTTCCATCCGGGGCCCCGGGTCCGTAACCTCGCGCCGTGGCTCTCCAGGGGAACGTCGTGCGGATCGGACTGCTCGGGTGCGGCAACGTCGGCGCTGCGCTCGTCCACCTCGTGGAGCGCCAGGCGGACGCGGTCCACGCCCGCACCGGCCTGAAGCTCGAGATCGGGTCCGTCGCCGTGCGCAACGTCAGTCGTGAGCGCGACGTCGACCTGGCGCCGGGGGTGCTCACGCGAGACGCCCACGCGGTCGTGAGCGACCCCTCGATCGATCTCGTCGTCGAGGTGATCGGCGGCATCGAGCCGGCGCGCGAGCTGATCACCACGGCGCTCGCCGCCGGCAAGCCGGTCGTCACCGCGAACAAGGAGCTGCTCGCGAACGTGGGGACGGAGCTCTTCGCCGTGGCGGAGGACGCCGGGGTCGACCTGCTGTTCGAGGCGGCCGTCGCCGGCGGGATCCCGCTGGTGCGAGCGCTGCGCGAGAGCCTCCTCGGCGAGCCGATCCGGCGGGTCATCGGCATCGTGAACGGCACCACCAACTTCATCCTCACGAAGATGACCGAGGACGGCGCCGACTACGGGGCGGCGCTCGCCGAGGCCCAGTCGCTCGGCTTCGCCGAGCGAGATCCCACGGCAGACGTCGAGGGGTTCGACGCCGGCGCGAAGGCGGCGATCCTCGCGACGATCGCGTTCGGGGTGAAGGTCGTCGCCGGCGACGTGTACCACGAGGGCATCAGCCGGGTCACGGCCGCGGACATCTCGATGGCCCGCCGGCTGGGCTACGTGGTCAAGCTGCTCGGCATCGCCGAGCAGGACGCGGGCACGGGCGAGGTGGCCGTGCGGGTCCACCCGACGATGGTGCCCTCCACGCACCCGCTCGCGAGCGTCCGCGACAGCTACAACGCCGTCTTCGTCGAGGGCGAGGCGGTCGGCTCGCTGATGTTCTACGGCCGGGGTGCCGGTGGCGCGCCGACGGCCAGCGCCGTCCTCGGCGACATGATCGACGCGGCGGTCAACCTGTCGAAGGGCACCCACGGCGCGCTCGGCACCTACGGGCGGGCGAGGATCCGGGCCATCGACGAGACGTCGGCGGAGTACCTGTTGAGCCTCGACGTCGCGGACCGCCCGGGCGTGCTCCACGCCGTCACGGGGGTGTTCGCCCGGCACGGCGTGAGCATCCGGGCCGCCGAGCAGGAGGGCAACGAGGCCGACGCCCGGCTCGTGTTCATCACCCACGAGGCGAAGGAGGCGGCCGTGCAGGCGACGCTGCGCGAGCTGCGCGAGCTCGACGTGGTGCGCACCGTCGGCAGCCTCCTGCGCGTGATCGGCAGCTGATGCGCTACGTCAGCACGCGCGGCGCGGCTCCCGAGCTCGGCTTCGCGGACGTCCTCCTGGCGGGCCTCGCGACCGACGGCGGCCTCTACGTGCCGGCCGAGTGGCCGTCGCTGCCCGCGGTGGACCCGGGCGCCACCTACGCGGAGCTGGCCGCGGCCGTCGTCGCGCCGTTCGTCGGCGGTGAGATCGACGACGAGACGCTGCAGCTCCTGTGCCGGGAGGCGTACGCCACGTTCCGCCATCCGGCCACGGTCCCGCTGGTGCAGATCGACGACCACCACTTCCTCCTGGAGCTGTTCCACGGCCCGACCCTCGCGTTCAAGGACGTCGCCCTCCAGCTGGTCGGCCGGTTGTTCGACCACGTGCTCGCGCGGCGGGGCGAGCGGATCACGATCGTGGGCGCGACGAGCGGCGACACCGGGTCCGCCGCGATCGACGGCCTCAAGGCCTGCGCGAACGTCGACGTCGTCATCCTGTACCCCGCCGGTCGCACGAGCGACGTGCAGCGCCGCCAGATGACCACCGTCGACGCCCCGAACGTGCGCACGGTGGCGATCGACGGCACGTTCGACGACTGCCAGGACCTCGTCAAGGCGATGTTCGCCGACGCGCCGTTCCGCGAGCGCATGCGGCTGAGCGCCGTGAACAGCATCAACTGGGCGCGCGTGATGTCGCAGGTCGTCTACTACGTCGCCGCGTGCCGCCACCTCGCCTCGCCCGTCACGTTCTGCGTGCCGACGGGCAACTTCGGCAACGTGCTGTCGGGCTGGATCGCGCAGCGGATGGGGGCGCCGATCGAGCAGCTCGTGGTGGCCAGCAACACCAACGACATCGTCACCCGCTTCATCCTGTCGAACGACATGACGACGGCGCCGGTGGTGCCCACGCTCAGCCCGAGCATGGACATCCAGGTGTCGTCCAACTTCGAGCGGCTGCTGTTCGAGATGAACGGACGTGACGGCGGCCTCACGGCCGAGCAGCTCGGACGGTTCCGCGCGACGGGGCGCCTCGCCGTCGAGCCCGATCAGCGGGCGGCCTTCCTCGACGGCACGTTCCTCGCCGCGAGCGTGGACGACGCGGCGACGACGGAGGTCATCCGGCGCGTGCACCGCACGACCGGCCTCGCGGTCGATCCGCACACGGCCGTCGGGATCGGCGCCGTCCACGCGCTCCGCGCCGGCGGACTGCTCGGCGGGACGACCGTGGTGACGCTCGCGACCGCGCACCCGGCGAAGTTCCCGGACGCGGTCGAGCGCGCGACGGGCGTGCGCCCGGCGCTCCCGGCGCACCTCGCCGACCTCCTCGAGCGGCCCGAGCGGACGGTGGCGCTGGCGAACGACCTGGCCGCCGTGGAGGCCTTCGTCCTCGACGCGGTCGAGGGTCGATCGGGGGCGCTGACGGGCTGAGGGTCAGCCGGGCCCCGGCGACCCGGGCGGGTGATGCGTTGCGGTCCGGCCCTCGCCTGGTACAGTGCCCATCGCTCGGGTTCCCGAGCGGTCAGGTCCGTACCGATCCCTCCCGGTTCCACCATGGTGCCAGCGGAGCGACGCTGCGGGACGACCTTCGTGCTGGCGGTGCGGCCGCCGGCGTCCATCCTCACGACCCCCGTCGCTGGATGACGCCGAGCCCACGGCCTGATCATCAGAAAGCAGGTGGCCCGTGGCCGCTGAAGCGCTCGAGAAATCGGTCCTCGAATCGAAGGACAAGGAGCAGCTCCTCGCCATCGCCCAGGCGCTCGGCATCAAGACCACCGCGCGAGCGGCGAAGGCGACGCTGATCGACAAGATCCTCGAGACGACCGGCGCGACGAGCGCCCCCGCCGTGGTCGCCGTCGCGGTGGCCGAGGCCGACGCCTCGCCCCTGGCGAACGCGGCCGAGGCCGGGTCTGCGCCGGCGGCGGTCACGTCCGCGCCGGACGCGGGTGAGGCACCCCTCCCCGCCACGGCCAACGGCGCCCCGGCACCCGAGCTGGCGGCGAGCAACGGGCACGCCTCGAACGGCTCCGCCGGCTCGATGGCGGCCGACGCCGAGGTCCTGCTCGGTCCCGACGGCGAGCCGCTCGCCGACTGGGAGGCGGAGCTGGTGCGCGCCGGCGAGCTGGCGACGCCGCCGGCCGACGCGCCCGCACCGTCTGACGGCGCCGGCGCGGCGCAGGGCGACGGCGACGAGGACGACGAGGCACCGGGCGCCGACGGCGAGAGCCGCAACAGCCGGCGCCGCCGGCGGCGGCGCAACAAGGGCCGTGGCGACGGCCCGGGCGAGCGCGGCGACGTGCCCCAGCCCCGCGCCGAACGCGGCCCGGACCGCGAGCGGGGGCCCGACCGCGACCGCGACCGTGACCGGGACGGTTCCGAGCAGATCAGCCAGGAGCCGGTGCGGGTCGCCGGGTACCTCGACCTGCGCGACGAGGGCTACGGCTTCCTCCGCGTGAACGGCTACCTGTCGAGCCGCGACGACGCCTACATCCCGGTCAAGCTGACCCGCCAGTACGGGCTGCGCAAGGGCGACCACGTCACCGGCCTCAGCCGACCCGCCGGCCGCAACGAGAAGAACCCGGCGATGCTCGAGATCCACACCGTCAACGGCGCCGATCCCGAGCTGGCCCGCAACCGCCCGCGCTTCGAGGACCTGACGGCCCTCTTCCCGGACGAGCGGCTGAAGCTCGAGAACCCGAGCGACCCGGCGAACATGACGGCGCGGATCATCGACCTCATCTCGCCCATCGGCAAGGGCCAGCGCGGCATCATCGTGTCGCCCCCGAAGGCCGGCAAGACGACGATCATGAAGACGATCGCGACGTCGATCGAGAAGAACCACCCCGAGGTCGACCTGATCGTGCTGCTCATCGACGAGCGGCCCGAGGAGGTCACGGACATGCGCCGCACGGTGCGCGGCGAGGTGATCTCGAGCACGTTCGACCGCCCGAGCGACGAGCACACCCACGTCGCCGAGCTGGCGCTCGAGAAGGCCAAGCGACGGGTCGAGCAGGGCGCCGACGTCGTGATCATCCTCGACGGGATCACCCGCCTCAGCCGCGCCTACAACCTGGCCGCGCCGGCCAGCGGCCGGATCCTGTCCGGCGGCATCGACGCCGGCGCGCTGTACCCGCCGAAGCGCTTCTTCGGCGCGGCCCGCAACGTCGAGGAGGGCGGCTCGCTGACCATCCTCGCGACGGCGCTCGTCGAGACGAACAGCCGGATGGACGACGCGATCTTCGAGGAGTTCAAGGGCACCGGCAACATGGAGCTGCGCCTCGACCGCAAGCTCTCCGAGCGGCGGATCTACCCGGCCATCGACGTCGACGCATCGAGCACGCGCCACGAGGAGCTGCTGTTCGACCGCAAGCAGCTGCAGATGGTGTGGAAGCTCCGCCGCGTGCTGTCGGGCCTCGCCGCGGACGGCAACGCGGCGCCGGGCCTGGAGCTGCTCGTCGACCGGCTCAAGACGTTCCGCAGCAACGACGAGTTCCTCAACGAGATCGCCAAGCAGCCGAGCATGTGAGGCCCCCGGCGCGTCGTCGGGGCGTGCCGGTACACTGCTTCGTCCCGTCTCACCGGTTGGGAGCACCCATGAAGACCGACGTCCATCCCCGCTACACCGACATGACCGTCAAGTGCTCGTGCGGCAACACGTTCACGACGCACTCCACGAGGGGCGGCGACCTCGTCGTCGAGCTGTGCAACGAGTGCCACCCGTTCTTCACGGGGAAGCAGAAGCTCGTCGACACCGGTGGCCGCGTCGAGCGGTTCAACAAGCGCTACGGCGCCCGCAAGGGCAAGTGACGGCGGCGCCGCCCGGCGGCGCCCCTCCTGCGATCAGGTGACGGACCCGGCCCGACGGCCGGGTCCGGTCGCGTACGGGGGTCGGTTGGACGATCCCTGAACTCAAGCCTGCCGCCACGAACGCCGATCCTGGTCCGATGGTCGGATCGGCGGATCTGGCGCACCTGTTGCGCCGCACGGAGTTCGTGGCGCGCCCGCAGCGGATGGCCGAGCTGGCCGAGGCCACGCTCGAGGAGGCCGTCGACGACGTCCTCGACCTGGCGCGCAACGGCTCGCCGCAGCTGCCGGAGCGCTTCGCCGTCCACGACGGCACCCGCGGGTGGGAGCAGTACGTGGACGCGACCGGCTGGTGGCTCGACGCGATGGTGACCCGGCCGCGCCCGCTGCAGGAGAAGCTGGCGCTGTTCTGGCACGGGCACTTCACCAGCGCCTGGTGGGACGTCGGCAGGGCGGATCACATGATGCGCCAGAACCAGCTGTACCGCGAGCTCGGCCTCGGGAACCTGGTCACGCTCACGCAGCGCATGGCGCTCGAGCCGGCGATGCTGATCTACCTCTCCAACGGCGAGAACCAGAAGTCGGCGCCGAACCAGAACTTCGCCCGCGAGCTGATGGAGCTGTTCACGCTGGGGGTGGGCAACTACACGGAGGCCGACGTCGAGGCCGCCGCCCGGGCGTGGACCGGTCACAACTACGACCACACGAACCACGTGTACGTCTTCCGGCCGACCAGGCACGACACCGGGACCAAGACGTTCTTCGGCACGCCCAGGAACTGGGACGGGCCGGAGATCATCGACGAGATCCTGCTCGGGTCCACCCGGCGGACGGCGGCGAGGTTCGTGGCCGGGAAGCTGTGGGACGCGTTCGCCCATCCGGGCGGCCCGGCGAACGTGCTCGACGACCTGGCGGAGGTGCTCCTCGCGAACGGGATGGAGCTGCGCCCGCTGCTGCGCGCCCTGCTGCTGCGGCCGGAGTTCTACGCCACGACGTCGCGTCAGGGCCTGGTCCGCTCGCCGGTCGAGTGGCTCGTGGCGCTGTCGTTCCACACGGGCCTGACCGGCGCCGACCTCGGCGTGTCGTGGCAGGGGGAGCGGATGGGCAAGTCTCTGTTCAACCCGCCGAACGTGTCGGGATGGCGCCCGAACGCGGCCTGGCTCGGCACCAGCGCGCTCGACGGGCGCGCGGGCGTGGCCCGCTCGGTCACGTGGCGGCTCCGTGACGAGGCTCGGCCGTACCGGTTCGAGGACGTGCACGCGATGACGGTGGAGGCCGCCGTCGACCACGTGGCCGCGTACTTCGGCATCCACCCGCTGTCGTCGACGACCCGTGGCGCGCTGGTGGCCGCCCACCGCGCCGAGCGGAGCTCGGTGGGCTGGGCGAGCTGGTGGGCGCCGACGAACCTGCTGACGATGGTCATGCTCGCCCCCGAACTGCACATGGCCTGAACGGAGGACACCCCGTGGTCGACGCCGACATCTCCACCGCCGACGCCAGGCGTCTGTTCTCGTTCCCGGCAGCGGGTGACGACGCCGTGCTGGACGAGCCGGGTCCGCACGGCTGGACGCGGCGCCGGTTCCTGCAGGCCGTGGGGCTCGGCCTCGTGGGCGGCGCCGCCACCGGCACGCTCGCCGAGGGCTTCCTCCCCGACGCGGTGCGCCAGGCGTTCGCGGGGACGCCCCTCGGGCCGACCGACCGGATCCTCGTGACGATCATGCTGTACGGCGGCAACGACGGGTTGAACACGGTCGTGCCGTACGCGGACGGGCTGTACCGGACCCAGCGCGGCGCCCTCGCGATCGCTGCGGACCGGGTGCTGCCGCTGAACGGGCAGCTCGGGCTCCACCCGAGCCTCGTCACGGTGAAGTCGCTGTGGGACGCGGGCCAGGTCGCGGTCGTGCAAGGCGTCGGTTACCCGGACCCGGACCTGTCGCACTTCAGCTCGATGGCCACGTGGATGCACGGCCGCTTCGGCGCCGGCGCGCCCACGAGCGGGTGGATCGGCCGCTGGCTCGACGGCCAGCCCTCGGCGACGGCGGCGCTCGCCGCGGCGGAGATCGACACCTCGGTGCCGCTGCACATGGTCGGCCAGCAGCGCCGCGCCGTCGGGATCGCGCCGAGCGGGGGGATGTTCGGCGCCGGCAAGGAGGCCCACGAACGGCGGATGTTCGACGGCCTCCGCGCGATGTCCGCGTCGCCCGCCGGCCGCGGCCGGTGGCACGACATGTTCGCCGCCTCGATGCGCAGCCAGCTCGACCTGGCGGTCGACGTCGCGCCCGTGTTCTCGGCGGGTCTCCCGTCGGGCGGCCTCGTCCGCAAGGCGACGATCGCCGGGCGGCTCGTCAACGCGAACCTCGGGCTCCGGGTGATCGACCTCGGCCTCGGCGGGTTCGACCACCACGACGGCCAGCCGTCCCGGCACGCCGAGCTCCTCGCGGAGCTCGACGCCGGGATCGGCGCCCTGCTCGCGACCCTCGCCCCGGCGTGGCGCGACCGGGTGGCGATCATGACGATGTCGGAGTTCGGGCGCACGCCGTTCGCGAACGGGTCCGCCGGCACCGACCATGGCACCGCGAACCCGCACCTCGTCATCGGGTCGCGCGTCGCGGGCGGGCTGTACGGCGCGATGCCGTCGCTGGTGGGGCTGCGGCAGTGGGACCGGCTCGCCCACACCGTCGACCTCCGGTCGATGTTCGGGTCCGTGCTCGACGGCTGGCTCGGCGGCGGCGGCAGCACCGTCCTCGGCGGGGGGTTCGAGGACCTGCGGCTCTTCCGCCCGGAGTCGGCGCCGTCCGGGCCGGTGGTCGTCACGCCGGCCCCGGTCCCGGCCCCGGCCCCGGCGCCCACGGCCGGTGGCGGCGCGGGCGGTGGCGGCGCAGCGCCCTCGACGGGCTTCGTGCCGTGCACGCCGCTGCGCGTGTTCGACACCCGCGACGGCACGGGCGGGCGCAGCGGTGCGCTGGGCGCGGACGAGACCTGGACCGTGCCCGTGGCCGGCACCGGCGGCGTCCCCGCCCATGCGGTCGCGGTGGCGATCAACCTCACGTCGGTGCTGCCGAGCGCGCCGACGTTCGTCACCGCGTTCCCGGCCGGCGGGCAGCGCCCGTTCACGGCGAGCCTCACGCCGGTGCCGGGGATGGTCGTGCCGAACCTCGTCGTCGGACGTCTCGGCGAGGGCGGCGCGCTCAGCTTCTACAACCGCGCCGGCGCCGTCGACCTCGTCGGTGACCTCGTCGGCTGGTTCGTCCCCGGGGACGGCACGCAGCTGCAGGCCCTGACGCCGGCACGGCTGCTCGACACCCGGGACGGCACGGGCGGGCCCGCCGGTCCGGTGGGGCCGGGGGCGTGGATCGACGTGCAGGTCACCGGTCGGGGCGGTGTGGCCGACGACTGCGTCGCCGCCGCCCTCAACGTGACGGTGACCGAGCCGACGGCGGCCAGCTTCCTCACCGTGTGGCCGGCGGGCGAGGCGCGCCCGCTCGCCGCGAGCGTGAACATGGCCGCGGGGCAGACGGTGCCGAACATGGTCCTCGCGCGGGTCGGCGCCGGCGGGCGGGTCAGCATCTACAACCACGCCGGTTCGTCGCACGTCGTCGTCGACGTCCTGGGCGGGTTCCGCACCGGGGCGCCCGGCGCGTTCGTCCCCGTGACGCCGGTGCGGGCGCTCGACACGCGGGAGGGCCTCGGTGCACCCGCTGCGCCTCTGGGGGGCGTCCCGCTGACGCTGCAGCTCGCGGGGCGTGCGGGCCTGCCGGCCTCCGGCGTCGGGGCCGTGCTCATGAACGTCACGGCGGTGACGCCCACGGCCGACACGTTCCTCACCGTCCACCCGTCGGGCGAGCCCCGCCCGCTCGCGGCGAACCTCAACGCCGCCGCCGGCCGGGTCGTGTCCAACGCGGTGGTCGGCCGCCTCGGGCCCGACGGCTGCGTGACGATCGCCAACCACGCCGGCGCCGTCCACGTCGTCGCCGACGTCATGGGGTGGTTCGCGAGCTGACCGGGCACGGCCACGGGCCGGCAGGACGCGCGCCGGTAGCGTGCGGTCGATGTCGACCACCGCGGACGCCTCCGGACGGCGCGCGCAGCTCGTCGCGGCGAAGCTGGCGGCGCTCGCCGCGCAGCACGGCGGCGGTCAGGGTCCGGCCAGCGGCCTCGGCGCGGCCGCCGGGCTGCTCGTCGGTGACGAGGCGTGGGTGCTCGTCGACCAGGACCCCGAGCGCGGCCTCGGCGGCGCCCTGGCGTGGGCGGTGCGCCGTGGCGCCGCCCGCCTCCACGTGCTCGCCGACGTGGGCACCGGCACCCTCGCCCGGCGTGCGGAGGGCTTCCGGCTGCCGATCCGGGTGTCGCACGTGGAGGGTCGCGACCTGCTGCCGGCCGTCGCCGAGCCGCTCGTGGCCCCGGTCGCCGTGCGCCCGGAGCACGGGGCGCTGCGCGAGCTGATCGTCGCAGGAGGCGCGGATCCGGTGGAGGAGCACGGCGTCCTCGCGGGGGAGGTCCGCGGCCTGGAGGTGTGTCGCGTCGTCGACGACCCCGTGTCGGGTGAGGTGCGCCTCGAGGTCGGCATCGGCGCCCACGACCGCGAGGTGTTCCAGATGCTGCACGCCGAGCGTCCGACCGTCGAGGCGCTCGCCGACGTGGTCGGATCCGTCGCCCGCCACCGCGTCGACGAGGCGTTGCAGCACCCGCTCAACCAGCTCGCCGCCAGCCGTCGCCTGCGCGCCCGCCTCGTGGAGGACCCGTCGCTCGTCCGCGCCGCTTCCGTCGAGCCGGTGCAGCCACCGGTGCCGCGCCCGAACGTGAAGGACCAGGCCCCGGCCGCGGCGGTCGCCCACCTCCACGGCGGCGGGCTCGCGGTCGTCGTGTGCACGACCGGGGTCGACCTCGACGTCGTGCCGTGGTCGGTCGACGCGGTCGCCGCGCAGCGCGCCACGGGCGCCGTGGTGGCCGAGTGCCTGATCGCCGCACCGCGCCGCGACGTGGTCGACATCCAGGAGCGCCTCGCGGCCCTGTGCGTCGTGCCGACGCGCCTCGTGCCGATCGACCCCGTCGAGACGACCTGACGTGCTCGAGCGGTTGGGGGCGGTGGAGGACGAGTACCTGCTGGTGGAGGCGGCGCTGTCGGACCCGGAGGTGCTCGCCGACCAGGCGCGCCTGCGGGCGGCGTCGAAGCGGTACAAGGACCTGACGCCGTTGGTCGACTGCATGCGCGCGCTGCGGTCGCGCCTGGCCGACGTCGAGGCGAGCCGCCAGTACGCGAACGAGGCAGCGGGTGACGAGCGGGAGCTCTGGCGCGACGAGCTGCACGCCGCGGAGGCCGACGTCGAGCGCCTCGAGGCGCAGCTGCGCCTGCTGGTGCTGCCGAAGGACCCGAACGACGGCCGTGCGGTGATCATGGAGATCCGGGGCGCGGAGGGCGGTGAGGAGGCCAACCTGTTCGCCCGCGACCTGTTCGAGATGTACCAGGCGTACGCGAGCGCACGGGGCTGGAAGGTCGAGGTGCTCTCCGTGGATCCGAGCGACCTCGGCGGCGTGAACCAGGTGACCTTCGTCGTCCGCGGCGACGACGCCTGGTCGCACCTCAAGTTCGAGGGCGGTCCGCACCGCGTGCAGCGGGTGCCCGTCACCGAGAGCCAGGGGCGGATCCACACGTCGTCGGCGACGGTGCTCGTGCTGCCGGAGGCCGACGAGGTGGACCTCGAGATCGACGAGCGCGACCTCGAGGTCGACGTGTACCGCAGCAGCGGCGCCGGCGGTCAGAGCGTGAACACGACCGATTCCGCCGTGCGGATCACGCACCGCCCCACCGGGATCAGCGTGAGCATGCAGGACGAGCGCAGCCAGCTGCAGAACAAGGCGCGGGCGATGCAGGTGCTGCGCGCTCGGCTGCTGCAGGCGGCGCAGGACGAGCGCGACGCGGCGGCGTCGGTGGAGCGGCGGGCCCAGGTCGGCGGCGGGGGGCGGAGCGAGAAGATCCGCACGTACAACTTCAAGGAGAACCGCCTGACCGATCACCGGATCGGCTTCACGGTCTACCGCCTCCAGGAGGTGCTCGGCGGGGCGCTCGACGAGGTGGTCGACGCGCTCCTGGCCGACGAGCGGGCCCGCCAGCTCGAGGGCGAGGCGGCGGTCTGAGCGTGGGCGGGGCCGAGCCCGGCGGGGGAGCGACCGTCACCTGGCGCGAGCTGTGGGCGGACACGGCGCGAGCCGTCGGCGACCGGGTGCGGGCGCGGTGGCTCTGCGAGGTCGCGAGCGGTGCCGACGACGGCGACGACTTCCTCGCGGGCCTCGACGACCGGGCGACGGAGCGGATGGTCCACCACCTCGACGCGATGCTCGCCCGCCTGCGTGGCGGCGAGCCGCTGCAGTACGTGCTCGGCCGGTGGGGGTTCCGCCGGCTCGACCTGATGGTCGACGCCCGCGTGCTGATCCCTCGGCCGGAGACGGAGCTCGTGGTCGAGGTCGCGCTGGACCTCGTCGCGTCGATGGGGGCGCCGCTGCGGATCGTCGACCTGGGGACCGGCAGCGGCGCGATCGGGCTCGCGCTGGCGACGGAGCTGCCGCGTGACGCGGCGGAGGTGTGGCTGACGGACGTCTCGGAGGACGCGCTCGACGTCGCCCGCGCCAACCTCGCGGGCACCGGTCGCGCGGGCACGGGCGTGCGCCTCGCCCGGGGGTGGTGGTTCGACGCGCTGCCGGCGGACCTGGCGGGCACGTTCGACCTCGTCGTCGGCAACCCGCCGTACGTCCCCGACGGCGACGCGCGGGTCGAGACGGTGGTGCGCGAGTGGGAGCCGCACGGTGCGCTGTACGCGGGGCCGGACGGCCTCGACCACCTCGCCACGATCCTCGCCGGGGCGCCGCGCTGGCTGCGGCCGGGCGGGTGCCTCGTCGTGGAGATCGGCGCCGGCCAGGGGGCGGCGGTGGCGGCGCTGGCCGACAGCGCCGGGCTCGTCGACGTGGTCGTGCACCCCGACCTCACGGGGCACGACCGGGTCGTTCAGGCGAAGCGCGCCGCGACCTGAGCGAGGAGCGTCTCCTCGGCGTCGTCGATCTCGTGGTCGACCCGCGCGACGTCGCGGGCCGCCGAGAACATGGACTGCCGCAGCACGGAGCTCGTGATCCGGGCGTCGATGTCGTCGAGCAGCTGCTCGGTCTCGCCCGCGGCGACGGCGGCGCGGACCCGCGCGATCGCCGGGCCGAGCTGCTGGTCGAACGAGAACGTCGCGCTCTCGAACCCGGACTCCTCGGTGATCTGGCGGATCTCGTCGAGCTCGTCGTTCGTGATGTGCTGGTCGGCCACCATCACGAGCAGCAGCAGCTCGAGGGCCGCCTCGTGCTCCCGGTCGGCGGTCGCGTGGACCGACAGGTTGCGGTAGAGGTCCTGGAGCCGCTGGTTCATGTCGTTCGACCGTAGCCGAGGGGTCGCGTCAGCGCGCCCGCGCCGGGAGCGAGCGGCGGAGGAAGTCGAGCTGGTGCAGCAGGAGGTTCTCGGCGACGACCTCCTGCGGGGTCATGTGCGTCACCCCGACCAGCGCGAGGAGCTCGTGCGGCTTGCCGGCTGCCAGCAGCGCCGAGGACAGCTGCAGGCTGTGCGCGGCGACCACGTTGTCGTCGGCGAGGCCGTGCACGAGCAGCAGCGGGCGCGACAGCTGCTTGGCCCGCGGGAGGAGGCTGCTCCCCGCGTACGGCCCCGCGTCGACCGTGGGGTCCCCGAGGTAGCGCTCGGTGTAGTGGGTGTCGTAGAGCCGCCACTCGGTGACGGGTGCGCCGGCGATCGCGGCGTGGAAGACGTCGGCGCGCTCCATGACCGCGAGCGCGGCGAGGTAGCCGCCGAAGCTCCACCCGCGGATCGCCACGCGATCGAGGTCGAGCTCGGGATGGCGCTCGGCGGCGGCGCGCAGTGCGTCGACCTGGTCCTCGAGGACCGCGCTCGCGAGGTCGTGGTGCACCGCGCGCTCCCAGTCGCTGCCGCGGCCGGGCGTGCCTCGACCGTCGACGACGACGACCGCGAAGCCCTGGTCGGCGAACCACTGGGAGGTGAGGTGGGCGTGGTGGCTGCGCACGACGCGCTGCGCGTGCGGTCCGCCGTAGGGGTCCATCAGCACGGGCAGCGGTGAGCCGTCGTGGTCGTGGGGGAGGAGCACCGCGGTCGCGAGGCGGCGGTCGCCCAGGTGGTGCAGCGCCACGTTCGGCCGCACGAGCGGCACCTCCGCCAGCGACGCGAGCGCGGTGCCGCCGGGTACGCCCGTCACCGGCCCCGGGTGGTCGAGGGTGAGCGAGCGGATCACGAGCGGCAGGCCGAGCGAGGTCGTGTGCACCCCGTCGACGTCGGTCACCTGCGTCGCGGTCACGTGGTCCCACCGGTACACGTGCTGCACGGTGGCGTCGTCGAGCGGGTTGCCGAGGAACGTGAGGTCGGCGCCGGCGTGGGCGACGGCGCGCACCTGCACGCCGATCGGCGTGACGTCGAGCCCGTCGACGAGGAGGCAGCGGCGCCCGCCCCGATCGGCGGCGACCACGAGCCGGCCGTCGTCGAGCACGGCGGGGCTGCCGGGGACGAGCTCGACCCACGCCTCGTCGTGGTCCCGGAACAGCTCGCGGGTCGCGCCGGTCTGCGGGTCGGCCTCGAGCACGACGAGGTCGCGCTGGTCGCGCGACTGGACCGTGACGACGAGGCGCTGCGAGTCGATCCAGTCGACGTCGGCCACGTACGGCAGCGCGACGCGGTCCCACGTGATCTCGACGCTGCCGCCGTCGAGCGCCAGCACGTGCAGTGACACGTCGGCGTTCGGGGTCCCCGCGGCGGGGTAGCGCATCGCCGTCGGCTCACGCCGTGGATCGGCGGGATCGCCCACGTACCACACCTGCACGGGCGCGGTGTCGACGCGGCAGGCGGCGACCGCGCTCCCGTCGGGGCTCCACCAGTAGCCGCGGAAGCGGTGCATCTCCTCGGCGGCGACGAAGTCGGCGCTGCCCCACGACACCGTTCCCTCGTCCTCGCCGGCGAGCTCCCAGCTGCTCCCGTCGAGCTCGGCGATGCGCAGCTTCGAGCCGCTGACGTACGCGAGCCGGCGCGCGAGCGGGTCGGGCCGCGGGTCGAACACGGGGCCCTCCACGCGCAGCTCCCGGGCCGCGGCGCTCAGCAGCCCGGCGACGAACAGCCGCCCGGCGAGCGCGAACGCCGAGACGGTCACGGCGCGATCGGTGGCGTAGGCGGTGACGCCGCCGGCGGCCTCGCGCATCCGCTCGCGTCGCGCCCGCTCCTGCGCGGGGAGGTCCTCACCGCCGTCGCCGGCGGACCCGAGGAGCGCGACCGGATCGGCGACCAGCCGCTCGGCGCCGGTGTCGAGGTCCTGGACCCACAGGCAGTTGACCGGGTCGTCGCCGGCTCGGCTGCGGGCGAACACGGCTCGCCGCGCATCCGGCGACACGGTGACGTTGCGCGGCTCGCCGAGCGTGAACCGCTGCGTGCGCGCGTACTGCCGGGGGAACGTGTCGTCGGCCATCGCCGGGCGACGCTACTGCCTGCACCTCGGGCCGGATCCCCGGCCGCTTCGGCCGCTGCGACCGCGGCGCCGAGGCGACCGGGGTGGACGCAGACGCGCTCCGGGCCCGCGGCGTGCGCGCGGACGAGCCGGTCAGGGCGTGACGAGGATCTTCGCGTGCGCCTCGGGGTCCGCGAGGTCGGCGAACGCCTGCGGCACCTCGTCGATGGCGACGCGGCCCGTCAACCACGCCGACAGGTCGACCCGGCCCTCCGCGAGCGACGCCAGCGATGCAGCGAACTCCTCCGGCGTGTAGCCGAGCGCGAACTGGATGTTGAGCTCGCGGCCGATGCCGACGAGCGGGTGGATGCGGTCCTGTTGCATGCACACGCCCACCACGAGGATCCGCGAGTCCTTCGGCGCCATCCGCATCGCCTGGTCGATCATGCCGGGCACACCGACGGCCTCGAACACGACGAGCGGCTTCGACCCGTCGACCGCTCGCCACGCCTCGATCGCCGGCGTCTCGCGCGGGTCCACGACGACGTCCGCGCCGAGGAGCTCCGCCAGCTGACGGCGCTTCGGCGACAGGTCGGCGGCGACGATCGGGCCGATGCCCCGCATCCGCAGCTCCGCCACGCACGCCAACCCCACCGGCCCCAGCCCGATCACGAGCGCGGCGTCGCCCGGCGCGATGCGGCTCTTCGCCACCGCGTGCACGCCGACGGCCAGCGGCTCGGTCAGCGCGGCCAGCTCGACCGGCAGCCCGGCGGGCACCGGCAGCGCGATCAGCTCGTTGAGGACCATCAGCTCCGCGTAGCCGCCGTGGTAGCGGTTCGAGAACCCGATGCCGTGCAGCCCCTCGGCGTCGAACGCGACGGGCATGCCGACGACCACGTCGCCCGCTCGGAGCCGCTCCACGCCCGGGCCGAGCTCGACGACCTCGCAGCAGAACTCATGGCCCATCACGACGTCGAGCGACGGCTCGAACGGCACCGGCGCGAGCGGGTCGCGTGGGCGCCCCTCCTCGAGCTCGAGCTGCAGCCGGCGGCTCTCCTCGCCGTGCGCGAGGAGGTGGAGGTCGCTGCCGCAGATGCCGCACGCGAGCACCTTCGTGAGCACCTGCCCCGGGCCGGGCACGGGGTCCGGGAGGTCGTCGACCCGGAGCTGCCAGTCCCGCATCACGGCCGCGCGCATGGGCGGAGCGTAGGGCGCCGGGGGAGGGGCGCGGCTACCGGGAGAAGTGGCCGATCGCGTCGACGACCACGTCGAACGCCGCGTCCGCGTCCACGTCCGTTGCGACCGTGCAGGTCGGGGCCGGCCGCTCGAGCAGGTGCCGCTGGTCGATCACGGTCATGCCCCGCGTCAGCTCGCCGCGGGTCTCGACGGCGACGTGCGCCTGGCGCGTCGTGAGCAGCTCGGGGTGGGTCAGCGCGAGGACGGCGAGCGGGTCGTGCACGGCCGCTCCCGCCATCCCCTCGTGGCGGCTGACGTACGTGCCGCTGAAGAACCCGAGCAGATCCGCGAGGACGGCGGCGAGGTGCCCCGGCAGCGCCCGCACGCGCTCGATGCGCTCCGGCGTCGCCTGGAACCGGTGCGTGACGTCGAGCCCGCACATCACGAGCGGCGTCCCCTCGGCGAACACGATCGCCGCGGCTTCCGGATCGCCCCAGATGTTGAACTCGGCCACCGCGGTGCGGTTGCCGAACGTCCCGCCGCCCATCAGCGAGATCCCGGCGATCCTCGACGCCAGGTCGGGCGCGGCCCGGAGGGCGAGGGCGATGTTGGTCAGCGGTCCCGTGGGCACGAGCCACACGGGCTCGGGATGCGCGCGGCACGTGTCGACGATGAACCGCACCGCGTCCTCGCTCGCCGGCGGCCCGCTGGGCGGCGGCAGGTCCGAGCCGTCGAGGCCGCTCACGCCGTGCACGTTCTCCGCGTGCTGCGCCTCGGCGACCAGCGGGCGGGCCGCGCCGGCGTGCACCGGCACGTCGATGCGGAGCAGGTCGCGCACGACGATCGCGTTGCGGGTCGTGTTGGCGAGCGGCGAGTTGCCGGCGACGGTCGTGATGCCGAGGAGGTCGCAGTGCCGGGCGGCCACGACGATCGCGATCGCGTCGTCGTGGCCGGGGTCGCAGTCGAGGATGACGGGGAGGCGGGTGCTCATCGCCGCCGAGCATGCCACCGTTACGATCCGCGCCATGCGGACGAACGGAGCACGGTGGTCGGGCGCGCTCGTGGCGGTGCTCGCGCTCGCCGCCTGCAGCGACGACGGCGGCGGTGACCCGGGCGGTGCCGCCACGTCCGCCACCGGCGCGTCGCCGTCGCCGACCACCCTGCCGGCCTCCGCACCCACGGCCGACCCGGCGCCCTCCACCACGTCGGCAGTGACCACCACGACCGGTCCGTCGGCACCGACGACGGAGGAGGAGGACACGGATGGGACGAACCCGGTCGTCACGGCCACCGCGCCGAGCGGAACCGGCGCCGTGACGCCGCCCACCGGCGTCCCGGGCATCGACGACGACGACCCGTTCTGCGCCGCCTGGGCGCGCACGACCGCCACCGGCCAGCTGCTGCGGATCGCCGCGGGCTTCGGCGGCCTCGACTCGCTCGGCCTCGCCCGGCTCGAGGTGCTGGCCTCGCCGAACCTGCTGTCGTCGGGGGTCGAGCTCGCCGGCTCGATCCCGGAGGGGCTGGAGATCGAGGGCCAGCTGTACCTCGAGGGCGTGCTCGGCCCACCCGGCCGGCGGGCGGAGCGGGCCGTGCAGCTGCTGACCGACGCCGGCGCCACCGACGCGCAGCTCGACGAGCTCGTCGCCGCGTGGGCCGAGGTGCTGCGCACGCGCGACCCGGCGCTGGCCGTGCCCGAGCTGCCCACCTTCGACGCCGAGCTCGAGACGAGGATCGGCGCCGCCGCGGCCGCGCTCGACGAGCAGGTCACGCCATACGGGCAGGACCCGAGCCTGGACACGTCGGCGAACGCGGTGCCCGAGATCGACGCCTACGTGGCCGAGCGCTGCGCGGACCTCACCGACCTCGGCGTCGGTGACGCCGTCTGACCACCCGGTGGCCGCACCCGTTCCGTGCCACGGGGTGGCGGCGTGCAGCCACCGCGTGGCGCGAACGCCCCGCGGCGACCGTCAGGCGTGGAGGGTCCCCTCGGCGTCGAGGGTGACGGCGCGCCCGACCCACTCGCCCTCGCACATCGCGCGGGCGAGTTCCGGGTCGCTCGACGTGCCCCACGCCCGGCGGCCGTCGTCGAGGAGGCACGCCGCGATCGCCGTCTCCGGGTCGCCCTCGCGGCCGTGCATCACGGTGTAGGCCTCGACCCTCGTCGCGCCGGCCGCCTCGGGCGCCTCGGCGAGCGACCGGCGCGGCATCGCATCGATCTCGTCCTGCGGGTACTCGTAGCGGAAGCCGGCCGGCGGCGGCTCCGTCGAGTAGACGCCGAACGCGTGCTTGGTCGTGTAGCCCCCGTTCGCCCAGACGAGACCACGAGCCCCCGGCCGCTCGCGCAGGTCGCCGACCGTCGTCGCGATGGCGTGCATCACGTAGTCGTTCCACGGGCCGCCGGCGAACGGGAGCCCGCCGGTGCGGGTCAGCTGCCGGTCGAGGGGCAGGCCCAGGCTCGCCGCGCCGAGCTGCACGGCCGCGGGGAAGCACGAGTACAGGTCGACGACCTCCACGTCGTCGATCCCGACGCCGGCCAGCTCGAGCGCCCGCCGGCCGCCGAGGGCGATCGCCGGGGTCTCGGCGAACGACCACCGCTCGCTCACGAACTGGTGCTCGTGGCAGTCGGTCCCGGCGTGGACGAAGACCGAGCGATCCGTCGGGACGCCGAGCGAGCGCGCCCGCTCCACGCTGCACATGATCACGGCGGCGGCCATGTCGACGTCGTTGTTCGAGTTCATGTACTTCGGGTAGGGCAGGCCGACCATCCGGTTGGACGGCGAGACCGTGCGGATCTCCTCCGCCGACTTCTCGTCGCGGATCCACGCGTTGGGGTTCTTCGCCGCCACCGCCGAGAACCGCGCCCAGAGCTCGCTGATCCGCACGAGGTGGTCCTCGGGGCTGCGCCCGGCTGCCGCCCGGATCGCCGTCTCGAACATGGGGTAGACCTGCACCGGCATCACGACGTTGCGGGCGATCTCCGTCGGGTGGTTCATCACCAGCTCCTCGCCGAGGAGCCTCGGCTCAGAGTCGGCCGGCGCCTTCGGCCACTCCAGCGTCGCGCCGGTCTTGCGGGCGCGCATGCGCGTCCGCCACGCCTCCCCGCCGGTCAGGATCGCGAGGTCGAGATCGCCGGAGGAGATGTCGAGCGCGGTCCGGTTCACGAGGCTCTGCGGGCTGTTGCCGCCGTTCGTGGTGTAGCCCAGCTCGCGCGGCTCGAGGCCCAGCTGCGCTGCGATCACGTGCGCCGGGTTGCCGTACTTCCAGCTGAGCAGGCTGACGACGCGCACCGAGTCGGCGGCGGGCACCTCTCCGAGGCCGGCGTCGGCCGCGGCGAGGCGGATGGCCTCCACCATGAGCGACGCCGGGTCGAGCGCGTCCTCGAGCCCCGCGGCGCGGTGGAGGAACTGGCCGGCGCCGACGAGCACCGGCGTGCGCGGGTCGAGGGCGGCGGGGTCGCTGGAGGAGGCCGAGGTCACGGGGCGACGTTAGGGAGCGGGTGGCGCCGGTCAACAACCCGGCAGCCGTGACCGCTCGCGGGTACGCTCGCCGCCCGTGCCCCGCATCGCCATCGGCTCCGACCACGCGGGCTTCGAGCTGAAGGCGCACGTCGTCGAGGTCCTCCGCGGCGGCGGCCACGACGTCGTCGACCTCGGCACGGACAGCACCGAGCCGGTCGACTACGTGCCGTTCTGCGCCGCCGTCGGCCGCGCCGTGCGCGACGGGTCGGTCGACCTCGGCATCGTCCTCGGCGGCAGCGGCCAGGGCGAGCAGCTGGCGGCGAACAAGGTGCGCGGCGTGCGCGCCGCGCTGTGCAACGACCTGTACACGGCCCGGATGGCGCGCGCCCACAACGACGCGAACGTGCTGAGCATCGGCGCCCGCGTGGTCGGGGTGGGTCTCGCCGACGAGATCCTCGCCACGTTCCTCGGGACGGCGTTCGAGGGCGGGCGGCACCATCGGCGCGTCCAGCAGCTCATGGCCCTCGAAGAGGAGTTCTGATCCCGATGCCCTTCCCGTCCGACACCACCCCCGACACCGAGCTGTTCGACCTGCTCGAGCGCGAGGTCGAGCGCCAGACCACCGGCATCCAGCTCATCGCGAGCGAGAACTTCACCTCGCCAGCGGTGATGCGGGCCGTCGGCAGCGCGCTGACCAACAAGTACAGCGAGGGCTACCCGGGCAAGCGCTACTACGGCGGCAACGCCGTGATCGACGACGTCGAGACGCTGGCGATCGAGCGGGTGAAGGCGCTGTTCGGCGCCGACCACGCGAACGTGCAGCCGCACAGCGGCGCGAACGCCAACATGTGCGCCTACCAGGCGCTGCTCGACATCGGCGACACCGTGCTCGGGCTCAGCCTCGACCACGGCGGCCACCTCACCCACGGCTCGCCGGTGAACGCGAGCGGCAAGCTCTACCGCTTCGTGCCGTACAAGGTCACCCCCGGCGACGAGCGGATCGACATGGACCACGTCCGCGACCTCGCGCTCGAGCACCGCCCGCGGATGATCGTCGCCGGCACGACGGCGTACCCGCGCCGGCTCGACCCCGAGCCGTTCAAGGCCATCGCGGACGAGGTCGGCGCGCTGTTCCTCTTCGACGCCGCCCACATCGCGGGGCTCATCGCCGGCGGCGCGCACCCGAACCCGGTGCCGTACGCCGACGTGGTCACGTTCACGACGCACAAGACGCTGCGGGGGCCGCGCGGCGGGTGCATCCTCACCACCGCGCAGCACGCGGCGGCCATCGACAAGGCGGTGTTCCCGGGGTGGCAGGGCGGCCCGCTGGAACACGTGATCGCGGGCAAGGCGGTGGCGTTCCACGAAGCCGCGCAGCCGGCCTTCCGCGAGTACGCGCACCAGATCGTCGCCAACGCCAGCGCGCTCGCCGGCGCGCTCGTGGCCGAGGGCTTCCGGCTCGTGAGCGGCGGGACCGACAACCACCTGATGGTCGTCGACCTGCGCCCGTTCGACGCGGAGCTGTCGGGCAAGGAGGCCCAGGCGGTGCTCGACCGCGCCGGCATCACGCTCAACAAGAACACCATCCCCGACGACCCGCGCAGCCCCTTCGTCACGAGCGGCGTGCGGATCGGTACGCCCTCGGTGACGACCCAGGGGATGCGCGAGCCGGAGTTGGGCGAGGTGGCGTCGCTCATCGCGCGGGCGCTGCGCAGCCGCACGGACGACGCCGCGCTCGCGGCGGTGCGGGCCGAGGTCGCGGCGCTGTGCGCGCGCTTCCCGGTCTACGCCTGACGCGTACCATCCCCGGACGTGCCCACCACCGGCGGCTACCTGGTCATCGGCGCGGCTGCGGCGCTGATCACCTTCGCCGTCACGCCGCTGGTCGCGTGGTTCGCCCGCCGGGTCGGCTGGGTGTACGAACCGAACGAGCGGACCGTCCACACGCGTCCGATCCCCGACGTGGGCGGCATCGCCCTGTTCGCCGGCTTCCTCGGGGCGTTCGCCCTCGCGAGGCTGACGGACAGCTTCGACCCGCTGTTCGCCCGCAACTCCGAGCCGCGCGGGGTGCTGTTCGCCGCCGGCGCGATGTTCCTCGTGGGCCTCGTCGACGACATCCGGGAGATCTCCGCGCCCGCCAAGGTGATGGGGACCGTCGCCGTCGGGTCGATCCTCGTCTACTACGGCGTGACGATGTTCAACCTGCGGATCCCGTTCCTCGACGTGCTGTTCCTCGACAACGACTGGGTCCCGTTGGTCACGGTGCTGTGGGTGCTCGGCATGAGCCAGGCGATCAACCTGATCGACGGCCTCGACGGCCTCGCCGCCGGGATCGTCGCGATCGGCGCGTTCGCGTTCTTCCTCTACAGCCAGTTCCTCAGCGACCGCGACGTGCTGCTCGAGCCGAACATCGGTCCGATGATCGCGATCATCACCGTCGGCATCTGCGTCGGCTTCCTGCCGCACAACTTCAACCCCGCCCGGATCTTCATGGGCGACGGGGGAGCGCTGCTGCTCGGCCTGCTGATGGCGGTCAGCACGAGCGTCGTCGGCGGCCGGGAGAAGATCGGTGTGGAGCCGGTCGCCGGCCAGGCCTACTTCTTCTTCGCGCCGCTGTTCATCCCGCTGTTCATCCTGGGCGTGCCGATCCTCGACACGCTGTTCGCGATCCTGCGGCGCGCCCGGCGCGGCCAGGGCGTCGCCACCGCCGACAAGGGCCACCTGCACCACCGGTTGATGGAGATGGGCCACGGGCAGCGCCGCAGCGTGCTGATCCTGTGGGGGTGGACGGCGCTGCTCAGCGCGTTCGTGCTCTACCCGGTGATCACCGAGAGCGGGCTGTCGTACGTGCCGATCGGCGCGGCGATGCTGGTGCTGTCGCTGTACACGGTGCTGCACCCGCAGATCCGGCGGAACCGTGCGGGCTGAGGTTTGCCCCGAGCAGCAGCGGCGGGTTAGATTGTGTATGCGTTCACAAGCTCCGCACAGCGACGTGGGGAGCACGCGACCTGCACTGGACCGCTGTTGAAGCTCGTGCCCCGCAAGCAGATCGACGCCGACGACAACCTGGGCCGCGGCATGGACCTGGCGCTGGTCACGCTCGTGTTCCTCGGCGTCGGCTACGCGCTCGACCGGTGGCTCGGCACGGAGCCGGCGTTCATGGTCGGCCTGGTCGTGTTCTCGCTGGTGGGCCAGTTCGTGGCCATGTGGTTCCGGTACGACGCGGCGATGCAGGTGCACGAGGCGTCTCGGCGCGACGGCGCCCGCGCCGGCGCCCGGACGGGCGCACCCGGCGGCGAGGCGGGCGAGCCGTGAGCCGCCAGCAGCCCGACGCGTTCGTCACCCGGGTCGACGGGCCCGCCCCCGAGGTGGGCGTGTCCAAGGACATGATCCGCCGCGGCCTGCTCGTCGCGCCGGTGCTGATCGCGCTGTGCGGCGTGATCTGGGGCCTCGACGGCGCGTGGTCCAGCGCGTACGCCATCGCGCTCGTCCTCGTGAACTTCGGGCTGGCCGCCGCGCTCATCGCGCTGACCGCGCGGATCAGCCTCGGGCTCATGATGGGCGCCATCCTCTTCGGCTACCTGATCCGCCTCGCGCTGATCTTCCTCGCCGTCTACCTCGTCCGCGACGCCGGTTGGATTTCGCTGCCGGCCCTCGGAGCGACCATCATCGTCACGCACCTCGGCCTCCTCGTCTGGGAGCTGAAGTTCGTCGCGATCTCCCTCGCCCACCCCGGCCTCAAGCCCGCCCGCCCATGACCCCGACACAGGAGTGGTCCGCACGTGCTCGCTGAAGAGTTCAGTTTCCCCGAGATCAACTCCATCCTCCGCTGGGACGACATCTTCACGTCGTTCAACAAGATCGCCCTGATCGCGGTCGCGGCGGCGCTGATCGGGACCGTGGTCTTCCTCCTCGCCGGGAGCAAGGACGCCAAGGTGGCGCCACGCGGCGTGCGCAACCTCGCCGAGTCGACCGTCGAGTTCATCGAGAACGGCATCGTCATGCAGACGATGGGGCGCAGCGGCCTCGGGTGGACGCCGTTCCTGCTCAGCTTGTTCATCTTCATCTACCTCTGCAACATCCCGGGCATCATCCCGGTCCTGCAGATGCCCGCCACCGCCCGCATGGCGATCCCGCTGTTCCTCGCGCTGCTCGTGTGGGTGATCTACAACGGCGTCGGGTTCAAGCACCAGGGCGTCCGCTACCTCACGAACACCATCTGGCCTCCCGGCGTCCCGGTGGCGCTGAAGCCGCTGGTCGGAGTGATCGAGTTCATCTCGAACATCATCGTCCGGCCGTTCTCGCTGACGGTCCGACTCTTCGCCAACATGCTCGCCGGCCACATCCTGCTCGTCACCTTCGCCCTGCTGACGCACTCGCTCGTCACGGCCGAGACGAAGGTGCTGCTGCTGAAGCCGATGGCGATCCTGCCGTTCTTCATGCTCGTGTTCCTGACCGCGTTCGAGGTGCTCGTCGCGTTCCTGCAGGCCTACATCTTCACCATCCTCACCGCCGTCTACATCGGCGGCGCGGCGCACCCCGAGCACTGAGCCCGGCGCCGGCACCTCCAATCCAGCTCTCCACATCCAGACAACACAGGAGCAACACCCCAATGGAAGCACTGAGCGGTCTCGTCCAGCAGCTGACGGCCGACGACGAGAAGGCGGCGAACGCGGCGATCGGCGCCGGCTTCGCCTACGGCCTCGCGGCGATCGGGCCGGGCATCGGCATCGGCTACCTCGTCGGCAAGTCGGTCGAGGCGATGGCCCGCCAGCCCGAGGCCGCCGGCATGGTCCGCACGACCATGTTCCTCGGCATCGCGTTCACCGAGGCGCTCGCGCTCATCGGCTTCGTGGTGTTCATCCTCATCGGTCTCTGATCCCGGAGCTCGCGCTGCACCCGATCCCGATCCAACGAACGGAGATGATCCCGTGACGACCGTCATCCACGTCATCGGCCTCCCGGCGCCGATGGCCGAGGAGGAGACCGAGGCCGGCGAGGTCCGCGACGAGGGCCCCGGCCCGATCGTCCCGGAGCTGAAGGAGCTCGCCTGGGGAGCCGGGTCGTTCATCGTCTTCGCGCTCCTGATGCGGTTCCTGCTGTTCCCGCGCCTGAAGCGAGGGATGGACGCCCGGTACGCCGGCATCCGCGCCGACCTCGAGGGCGCCGACGCGGCGCGGCTGGCGGCGCGCGAGGACGTGGCCCGCTACGAGGCGCAGCTGGCCGAGGTGCGCGCCGAGGCGGCCGCCGTCGTCGAGCGGGCGCGACAGACGCTCGAGGCCGAGCGGCAGTCGCGCATCGCTGCGCTGAACGCCGAGCTCGCCGAGCGCCGCGCCGCCGCGGCGGCCGAGGCCGAGGCGGCCCGCACCGCGGTGCAGGGGCAGATCTCGGCGGCGGTCGCCGACGTCGCCGGACGCGCCGGTGAGCTCGCGACCGGCAAGCGCCCGGACCCGTCCGTCGTGCAGCGGGTCGTCGCCGAGGTGATGGCCCGATGAGCGCGCACCGGATGATCGTCACGATCCACGTCGCCGCCGAGGAGGACGACGCAGGCAACGACAGCGACGTCATCTCCGAAGACGGCGAGGCGCCCGGCGAGGACCATGCGGGCGACCACGAGCTGCACTACGACAGCGAGGGGATCGTCACCCACGACCCGATCCTGCCGGAGACGAAGGAGATCATCTGGGGCGGTCTGGCGTCCCTGATCATCTTCGCGCTCCTCGCCAAGTTCGCGTTCCCGGCGATCACCAAGGCGCTGCGTGCGCGCACCCAACGGATCCAGGACGACCTCGACGGCGCCGCCGCGGCGCGGACCAGCGCCACCGCCGAGGCGGCGCAGATCCGCCAGGCGATGGGCGACATCCAGGCCGAGCGGGCGCGGGTGCTCGCCGAGGCCGAGGCGCAGGCCGCATCCGTCGTCGAGGACGGCCGGGCACGGCTCGTCCAGGAGCTCGCCGAGATCGAGACCCGGGCGATGGCCGACATCGCCGCCGCCCGCAGCCGCACCGGCGACGAGCTGCGCGCCGAGATCGCCCGCCTGTCGACGGCGGCGGTCGACCACGTCGTCACCGGGTCGCTGGACGAGGCGACCCACCAGCAGCTGATCGAGGGCTTCATCGCCCGCGTCGGCGCGAACGGAGCGGCACGATGAACGACCAGCGCATCGACGGCTACGCACGGGCCATGTTCGAGGTGGCCCGGGCCGAGGGAACCCTGGACGAGGTGGAGGACGAGCTGTTCCGCTTCGCCCGCAGCTTCGAGTCGAACGACACCCTCCGCAGCGCCCTCACCGACGAGCAGATCCCGGCCGCACGGCGCCAGTCCATCGTGGAGGACCTCCTCGGCGGCCGGGCCACCAGCACCACCACGCAGCTCCTGTCGATGGTGGTCGGCGCCGGCCGTGGCCGCGACCTGCCCGCGATCGTCGACCGGCTCGTGGCGCGCGCCTCCTCCGCGAAGCAGCTCGAGGTCGCCGAGGTGCGGACCGCGGTCCCCCTCACCGCCGACCAGGAGACGCGGCTCGCCGCAGCGATCACCAACGCCACCGGCAAGCAGATCAACCTCAAGGTCATCGTCGACCCGAGCGTGCTCGGCGGGATCGTCGCCACCGTCGGCGACACGGTGATCGACGGCAGCGTCCGCAGCCGCATCGACCAGCTCAAGTCACGCCTCTAGTCCCAGCGCACCACGGCCCCGACACGGACACGAACGGAACCACCCACATGGCAGAGCTCACGCTGAGCGCCGGCGACATCGCCGCAGCGCTCAAGAAGAACCTCGAGGGCTTCGAGCCCTCGCTCGAGGCCCGCACGGTGGGCCGCATCACCGAGGTCGGCGACGGCATCGCCCGCATCAGCGGGCTGCCCGACTGCGCCGTCAACGAGCTCCTCCAGTTCGAGGACGGCACCGTGGGCCTCGCGCTGAACCTCGACGAGGAGTCGATCGGCGCCGTGGTGCTCGGCGAGGCGGAGGGCATCGAGGAGGGCCAGAGCGTGCGCGCCACCGGCCGGATCCTGTCCATGCCCGTCGGCGACGCGATGCTCGGCCGGGTCGTGAACGCGCTCGGCGAGCCGATCGACGGCAAGGGCGACATCGTCGGCGGCATCCCCCGCCGCGTCGAGATCCAGGCGCCCGGGATCATGGGGCGCAAGCCCGTGCACGAGCCCCTGCAGACCGGCATCAAGTCGATCGACGCGATGACCCCGATCGGGCGCGGCCAGCGCCAGCTCATCATCGGCGACCGCAAGACCGGCAAGACCACGGTCGCGATCGACGCGATCATCAACCAGCGCGGCCAGGGCGTGAAGTGCATCTACGTCGCCATCGGGCAGAAGGGGTCGACGGTCGCGCAGACGGTCGAGACCCTGCGCCAGTACGGGGCGCTCGAGTACACGGTGGTGGTCGCCGCACCGGCGTCCGACCCGGCGCCGTTCAAGTACCTCGCGCCCTACGCCGGCTGCGCGATCGGCCAGCACTGGATGGAGCACGGCGAGCACGCCCTCGTGGTGTACGACGACCTCTCGAAGCAGGCCGAGGCCTACCGGCAGATGTCGCTGCTGCTGCGCCGCCCGCCGGGCCGCGAGGCGTACCCCGGCGACGTGTTCTACCTCCACAGCCGCCTGCTCGAGCGAGCCGCGAAGCTCTCGGACGAGCGTGGCGCCGGCTCGCTGACGGCGCTGCCGGTGATCGAGACCAAGGCCGGCGACGTGTCGGCCTACATCCCGACCAACGTGATCTCGATCACCGACGGCCAGGTGTACCTGCAGGACAACCTGTTCAAGTCGGGTGTGCGTCCGGCCGTCGACGTCGGCATCTCGGTCAGCCGGGTGGGCGGCGCCGCGCAGATCAAGTCGATGAAGAGCGTGTCCGGCACGCTGAAGCTCGACCTCGCCCAGTTCCGCGAGCTCGAGGCGTTCGCCACGTTCGGCTCCGAGCTCGACCCGATCTCGAAGGCGCAGCTCGAGCGCGGCTACCGCCTGGTGGAGCTGCTCAAGCAGCCGCTCAACACGCCGATGCCCGTCGAGGAGCAGGTCGTGGCGGTGTTCGCCGGCACGAAGGGCTACCTCGACAGCCTCCCGGTGCACCAGGTGCGCCGGTTCGAGACCGAGCTCATCGACCACATGCGCGGCACCCACGGCGGGCTGCTCGCCTCGATGCGCTCCAACCCGAAGGGCGACGTTCCCGCCGAGCTCGGCGACATCATCGGGGCCTTCAAGGAGCAGTTCGTGTCCGCGACCGCGGCGGCCGAGGCCGCCGCTCGGGTCGCCGACCCGACGGCGACGGATGCCGGCGAGCTCGGCGACGCCCGCAGCACCAAGACCCTGGCGACGGAGTAGCGACCGATGGCAGGCGGTCAGGAACGGATCCTGCGTGGGCGCATCCGCAGCGTGCAGGCGACCAAGAAGATCACGCGGGCGATGGAGCTCATCGCCGCGTCGCGGATCGTGAAGGCGCAGCAGCGGGTGGCCGCCGCCGTGCCCTACAGCGACCAGATCACCGAGGTCGTCCGGGACCTGGCCGCCGCCGGCGGTGCGTCGCAGTCGCCGCTGCTCGGCGGCCGCGACCAGGTCCGCACCGTGGCCTACGTCGTGATCAGCGCCGACCGCGGGTTGTGCGGCGGGTACAACGTCGGCAACCAGCGAGCCGCCGAGGGCGAGATCAAGGCCGACGTGCTCGCCGGGCGCGACTACCGGGTGATCGCCTGCGGCCGCAAGGCGGAGGGCTACTTCCGCTTCCGCGGGTACAAGATCGCCGAGGCGTTCACCGGCTTCAGCGAGACGCCCACGTACGCCGACGCGAAGGCGATCGGCCAGTACGTGGTCGGCCTCTACGCGAGCGGCGAGGTCGACCGCGTCGAGCTCGTCTACACCCGGTTCATCAGCGCCGGATCGCAGGAGGTCGTGCTGCGGCCCCTGGTGCCGCTGGAGCGAGAGGCCGTCGCGGGCGGCGACGGCAAGGGCGTCGACGCCGCCGGCGTGGCCGCCGACTTCGAGTTCGAGCCGGATCCCGGGCTCATCCTCGACACGCTCCTGCCGCGCTACGTCGAGGCGCGCATCTACGCCGCCCTGCTGAACGCGGCGGCGAGCGAGCAGGCCTTCCGGCAGCGAGCGATGAAGAGCGCGACCGACAACGCCGAGGAGCTGATCAAGAACCTCAGCCGCGTCATGAACCGCGCCCGCCAGGACGCGATCACGACCGAGATCATGGAGATCGTCGGCGGTGCCGAGGCGCTGTCCGGCGACCACAAGACGGTCCACTTCATCGAGTACGGACCGATGACCACCGAGCCGCCCGCTGCCACGTTCGCGGCGAGCTGACGAGACGAAGGAACCCGCACAGATGACCATCACCGAACCACAGCTGAAGGACGGTCGGGTCGTCGGCATCGCCGGCCCCGTCGTCGACGTCGAGTTCCCGCGCGGCTCGCTGCCGGAGCTGAACCAGGCGCTCGAGTTCACCGTCACCATCGACGGCGCGCCGGTGCAGGTGCTCGCCGAGGTCGCCCAGCAGCTCGGCGACAGCCGGGTCCGCGCCATCTGCCTCAAGCCGACCGACGGCCTCACCCGCGGCACCCCGGTGCGCAACACTGGCCACGGCATCCGCGTGCCGGTGGGCGACCGCACGCTCGGACACGTGTGGAACGTGTGGGGCGACGTGCTCGACGACGACAACGCGAAGTTCGCCGACGTCGAGCGGTGGGAGATCCACCGACCGGCTCCCGACTTCGCCGCGCTCGAGCCGTCGCGGCGCATGTTCGAGACGGGCATCAAGGTCATCGACCTGCTCACGCCCTACCTCGCCGGCGGCAAGATCGGCCTGTTCGGCGGAGCCGGGGTCGGCAAGACCGTGCTCATCACCGAGATGATCCGCCGCGTGGCGCAGAACCACGGTGGCGTGTCGGTGTTCGCCGGCGTCGGCGAGCGCACCCGTGAGGGCACGGACCTCATGATCGAGATGACCGAGTCCGGCGTGTTCGAGAAGGCCGCCCTCGTGTTCGGGCAGATGGACGAGCCGCCGGGTGTCCGCCTGCGCGTGGCCCTCTCGGCGCTGACGATGGCGGAGTACTTCCGCGACGTCCGCAACCAGGACGTGCTGCTGTTCGTCGACAACATCTTCCGCTTCGTGCAGGCCGGCTCCGAGGTGTCGACGCTGCTCGGGCGCATGCCCTCGGCCGTGGGCTACCAGCCGACCCTCGCCGACGAGATGGGCCAGCTGCAGGAGCGGATCACCTCCACCCGCGGCCGCTCGATCACGTCGCTGCAGGCGGTGTACGTGCCGGCCGACGACTACACCGACCCCGCGCCGTTCACCACGTTCACGTTCCTCGACGCGACCACCGAGCTGAGCCGCCAGATCGCGTCGCTCGGCATCTACCCCGCCGTCGACCCGCTGGCCTCCACCTCCACCATCCTGTCGCCCGAGGTCGTCGGCGAGCGGCACTACGCCGTCGCCCGCCGGGTGCAGGAGATCCTGCAGCGGTACAAGGAGCTGCAGGACATCATCGCCATCCTCGGCCTCGACGAGCTGTCCGAGGAGGACCGGCTCACCGTCGCCCGCGCCCGCAAGGTGCAGCGCTTCCTCAGCCAGCCGTTCTACGTGGCCGAGGTGTTCACCGGCGTCAACGGCGAGACCGTGCCGGTCGCGGAGACCGTGGAGAGCTTCGAGGCGATCGTCGACGGCCAGCTCGACGAGGTGCCCGAGCAGGCCTTCCTCAACGTCGGTGGCGTCGAGCAGGTGCTCGCGAAGGCGAAGTCGCTGCAGGAGGGCGCCGCCTGAGATGGCCGCGACGATGCAGGTCGAGGTCGTCTCCCCGGAGCGCGTCCTGTTCTCCGGCGAGGCCACGCAGGTCATCACGCGCACGCTCGGCGGCGGCGAGATCGCGTTCCTGCCCGGGCACGCGCCGTTCCTCGGCGCGCTGACCGAGAGCCACACGCGGGTCACCCTCGCCGACGGCTCGGTCCTCGACCTCGCCGTGCACGGGGGCTTCGTGCAGGTGAGCGGGACCACCGTCAGCATCCTCAGCGACATCGCCGAGCTCGCGTCCCAGATCGACCGGGCGCGCGCGGTGCGGGCGAAGGAACGGGCCGAGGAGGCGCTGCGGCGAGAGCACGACGCCGAGGCGGCCGCCGCCCTGGCCCGTGCGCACGCCCGCCTGAACGCGACGGGCGGCCTCGGCGCCGCTGCCCACTGAGCGGGCGCCGGTGGCTCGCGCGCTCCCGTTCCGGACCGCGCTGATCACCGGCGCGTCGAGCGGGATCGGCGAGGCGATGGTCCGGGTCCTCTCGGCAGCGGGCACCCGGCAGATCGTGGTCGCGCGGCGCGAGGACCGCCTGCGCGAGCTGGCCGACCGCTACCCGGACATCGAGGTGCTCGCCGCCGACCTGCGCGACGGCGCGGACCTGGCCCGGGTCGAGGCCCGGATCGCCGACGAGGACCGCCCGGTGGACCTGGTCGTCAACAACGCCGGGTTCGGCACGTCCGGCGCGTTCCACGAGCTCGAGCGTGACCGCCTCGAGGACGAGATCCTGGTGAACGTCACCGCCCTCACCCGGCTGGCGCACGCCGCGCTCGGCGCGATGGTGCCCCGCCGCCGCGGCTACCTGCTGAACGTCAGCAGCGTCGCCGGGTTCCAGCCGGCCCCCCGGCTCGCGGTCTACGCGGCGACCAAGGCGTACGTGACGAGCCTGTCGGAGAGCCTCCACGAGGAGGTGCGGGGGAGCGGCGTCAACGTGACGGCGCTGTGCCCCGGGCTCACGCGGACCGAGTTCCAGTCCGTGAGCGGCGCGGAGGAGTGGTCGACGACCTACCCGCCCTTCGTGTGGCTCGACGCCGAGGCCGTCGCCCGCGACGGCCTCGCCGACGTCGCGCGGGGGCGTGCCCTGTCGGTGCCGGGGATGCTGTACAAGGGCATGGCGGCCGCGACGCAGATGACGCCCCGGGCGATCACCCGCCGGCTGAGCGCGCTCGTCCAACGCCCCTGACCGTTGACGTCCAGCGAACGGTCGTCACCAGGGCCGACGCGTCGAGATGTCGCGACACAGACGCACACGACCGGGAGCGCCGAGGATCTGTGTCGCGCTCGCCATACGCGTCGCACCTGGCCAGCCCGTTTCCGATTTTACGTCAACGTCTGGCCTGGCGTCAGGCGTAGTCGACGGCGGCGAAGTCGGCGAGCTTGTCGAGGCGGTGGTGCGCCTCGATCAGCCGGACCGTGCCGCTGCGCGAGCGCATCACGAGGCTCTGCGTGTGCGCCCCGCGGGCGTCGAAGCGCACCCCGCGCATCAGCTCCCCGTCGGTGAGGCCGGTGGCGGCGAAGAAGGCGTTGTCGCCGCGGACGAGGTCGTCGGTCGTGAGCACGGCATCGACGTCGTAGCCCGTCGCCGTCGCGAGCTGGCGCTCCTCGTCGGTCTGCGGCCAGAGCTGCGCCTGCATCTCGCCGCCCATGCACTTCAGCGCAGCCGCTGCGATGACGCCCTCGGGCGTGCCGCCGACGCCGAACAGCACGTCGACCCCCGCCTCGGGCCAGGCCGCGGCGATGGCGCCGAAGATGTCGCCGTCGGAGATCATCTTCACGCGGGCCCCGCTGGCCCGCACCTCCTCGATCAGCTCCGCGTGGCGTGGGCGGTCGAGGATGACCACCGTGAGGTCGCGCACGCTCTCGCCCTTGGCCTTCGCGATCCAGCGCAGGTTCTGCGTCGGCGTGGCCGTGATGTCGATCGCGCCGGCCGCGTCGGGTCCAACCGCGATCTTGCGCATGTAGAAGCACGGACCCGGGTCGAACATGCTGCCCCGCTCGGCGACGGCGATGACGGAGATCGCGTTCGACCGTCCGAGGGCGGTGAGGCTCGTGCCGTCGATCGGATCGACGGCCACGTCCACCTGGGGGCTGCTCCCGTCGCCGACGTGCTCGCCGTTGTAGAGCATCGGCGCTTCGTCCTTCTCGCCCTCGCCGATGACGACGACGCCGTCCATCGACACCGTCGACAGGACCGTCCGCATCGCATCGACCGCCGCGCCGTCGGCGCCGATCTTGTCGCCGCGCCCGACCCAGCGGGCCGCCGCCAGCGCTGCGCTCTCCGTCACGCGGACGAGCTCCAGGGCGAGGTTGCGGTCAGGGGCGCTCACGCCGGTCACCGTAGCCGCTGCTGCGGATCGTCGACGAGAGCGCCCCTGCCGCCCCTGCGGGCGGGCGCCCGCCCGCACCGGCGGGCCTACCGACTGGTATGTCGGTGTCGCCGCTCTTCGCGTACGAGCCGCCGCAGGCGCGACGCACCCGCAGCGCGCCGCAGCGCGTCCTCGCGGTCACGCATGAGCTGGAGGGCGATGGCGGGGTGGTTGCTGAACATGGTCGTTCCTTCCTGGGTGGGGTGGTGGCGCCCGTCGGGCGCCGGGGCCGCGGCCGGATCGGCCGGCGGATCGGGACGCGCCGGAGACGCGGGGCGTCCGGCGCGAGGTGGGGGTGAGCGCTGCTCGAGTGCTCGCCGCGGCGCGCTGCGCCCGGGGTCGGGCGGGGCGCGCCGTCAGGCGGTGCGCGGGGTGCCGGCGCCGAGGGCGGCCGTGGTGGCGCGCGCGCCCGACTCCGGGGTCGTCGTGGGCATCAGGACCATGGCAGCACCTCCTCGTCGCTCGGGAACGGGCCAGAGCATGGCCGCCTGCCCCGCGGGTTGCAAGCGGATTCCCGCAGTGGTGGACTCGCCGCATGCCCGCTCCCGTGCCCGTCGAGCGCTGCATCGGCGTGCGCGAGGTGGCCGAGCCTCGCCTCTCGCACGACGGCGGCGTCATCGGCTGGCTGCGGCTGTCGGCGGGGGCGGCGACGTTCGTGACGGCACGGCTGGACGCCACCGGCGCCGCCGAGCCGCGGACCTTCGACCCCGTGCCCGGGATCCGCGCCGGGCGCGGGCTCGGGGGCGGGGCGTGGACGTGGCTCCCCGACGCCTCCGGGATCGTGTACGCGGGTGTCGACGGCGACCTCTGGTCGCTGTCGCTGCGGCACGGCGCCACCCGGCGGCTGACGGCGCACGGACCGGAGCGGGTCGCGCAGGCGCCCGACGTCACCTCCGACGGTCGACACGTCGTCCACGTCGTCGACCAGTCGGAGGTCTGGTGCGCACGGCTGCCGGGCGGGACGGGGGCGCCGTCGCGCGTCGAGGTCTGGCAGGTCGACGACGGCTCGTCGGACTTCTGCTTCGACCCCCGCGCCTGCAGCCGCTCCGAGCGCGTCGTGTGGCAGGCATGGAACGTCCCGGACATGCCGTGGGACCACGCGCGCGCCCGCGTGGCCTCCCTCGCCGGTGCGGGTGGCACGACCGACGCGAGGGACCTGGTGGTGCCGTCGGGGTCGGTCCAGCAACCGCAGCTGCTGCCGGGCGGTCGCCTCGGCTGCGTCCGCGACGACCACGGCTGGCTCAACGTGTGGATCGACGGGGCGCCTGCCGTGGAGGAGCCGTTCGAGCACGCGGGCCCGTCCTGGGGGCTCGGGCAGCGCTCGTTCGCGATCTCCCCCGACGGCGCTCGCCTCGCGTTCACGCGCAACGAGCGCGGCTTCGGTCGCCTCTGCGTGGCGCGCCTCGACGAGCCCGCAGGCGCTCCCGGGCGGGTGCAGGAGGTCGCCCGCGGCGTCCACGGGCAGCTGTCGTGGCGCGGCGACCGCGTGGCCGCCGTCCGCACGGGCGCGCGCACCCCGGGCCAGGTGGTGGTGCACGACGTGCACCCGCACGGTGAGCCCTGGCCGCGGCACGTCGTCGAGGTCGGTCCGCAGGACGCGTGGGACGAGGCGTGGCTGGCCGAGCCCGAGCTGGTCGAGGTCCCCGCGCCGGGCGGGCCCGTCCACGCGCGGCTGTACCGAGCCGCCGGGGCGGCGGACGGGCGCACGATCTGCTGGCTCCACGGCGGCCCCACCGACCAGTGGCAGGTGACGTTCATGCCCCGCATCGCGTACTGGCGGTCGCGGGGCTGGCACGTCCTGGTGCCGGACCACCGCGGCTCGACCGGGCACGGCCGCGCGTACCAGCAGGCGCTGCGCGGCAGGTGGGGCGAGCTGGACGTCGACGACGTGATCGCGGTGCTCACGCACGCGCAGCAGCGCAGCTGGAGCGCGCCCGCCCGCACCGTGCTCATGGGCGGCTCGGCGGGCGGCTTCACGGTCCTCGGCGTGCTCGGCCGGCTGGGCGCGCAGGTCGCACCGGGCCCGGGCGGGCTCGCTCCACCGGGTGTCGCTGCCGCTGCCGTGGCGTACCCCGTGACGGACCTGGTGTCGCTCGCGGAGCGCAGCCACCGGTTCGAGCGGCACTCGACGGTCTCGCTCGTCGGGCCCGCCGGGTCGCCGCTGCACCACGACCGCTCGCCGGTGTGGTTCGCGCACCGGATCCGCACGCCCCTGCTCGTGTTCCACGGCGACGCGGACCCGGTCGTGCCCGTCGAGCAGAGCCGGGTCCTGGTCGAGCGCGTGCGGGCCGCGGGCGGCGACGTGGAGCTCGTCGTCTACCCGGGCGCCGGTCACGGGTTCCGCGATGCCGCCCACCAACGTGACGAGTACGCTCGCACGGAGGCCTTCCTCCGCCGCCACGTCCCATGACGACCGGTCGGGCGGGGGCGCGGCGTCGCCCCCGACACCCCACGGAACGGACGTCAGCATGACCGACTGGAACCCGAGCGATCCGGACGCGGTGCGGGTGCACTACGACCTCGAGGCCTGGACGTTCGACCAGCAGGGCGAGCTCGCCGCGGCGCTCGCCGACGCGGAGATCCCCCACGCCTGGGAGGGCGCCGAGCTGCTCGTGCCCGAGGACGTGGAGCAGGAGGTCGACCTGTTGATCGCCGACGTCGAGGCCCGCCTCGGCATCGTCGATCCGGCGACGCCGGCGCTGGACCGGGGGGAGCTGGACGGCCCGGCCCCGCAGCCGGTGCTCCTCGCCGAGGACGTGCCCGCGACGGAGTACGACCTCGACGAGTGGCCGCCGGAGGACGTGCAGGCGGTGCGCCACGCGCTGGCCGAGGCCGGGATCCCGTTCCGCTGGGAGGAGCCGGTGCTGCTCGTCTCGACGGAGGACGAGGAGCTGGTCGACGACCTGCTCGACGAGATCGAGGAGGGCGGTGTCGTCGGCACGGACGAGCTCGTGGCGGCCGGCGACGGTGACGAGTCCGCCTCGGAGGCGTTGACGACCTTCTTCCTCGCGGGGGAGCGGCTGCGGACCGACCCGCTCGATCCCGACGGCCTCGAGCAGCTGCTCGCCGCCACGGCGGACGCCGACGCCGCCGACGCGCCCTTCGGCGTGGCGCCGCGGCTGTGGCAGCAGACGTGCGGCCTGGCGGATCAGCTCGTCGACGCCCTCACCGCGGACGAGGGGCCGGAGCGCGACGAGGCGATGGCCCTCGCGACCCAGCTCCACGACCTGCTGCGCCCGTACGTCTGACGCATGCTGCTCGCCGAGCTCGAGATCTGGCACTCCCGCCCGGTCACCCCGACCCGGCGGGTGGCGCTCGGCCACCTCGTGCTCCCGGTGGAACCGCCGCCGGGCTTCGGCGGCCTCCTCCTCGGCGCGGTGATCGCGGCGCACCTGCCGGACGTGGACGACGAGCTGATCCCGGACGTGCACCGGCTCCTCGATCAGGTGGACCGTGGCCACCGCGTCGTGCAGCCCCGGCTCCGGCACCGGTACCAGGTCGACCGGCACGGGCTGGCGGTCACCGTGCACCGCCTGGAGGGCGAGGGCGACAACGTGCGCTTCGACCTCGGCGAGGGCAGCCCCCTCGCGCAGGTGCTCGGGGCGATCTACGCGGTGGAGCGCCTCGACGTCGAGGCGCGCCACCTGCTCGTGCCCGTGCTGCACCGCGCGATGCGCTGGCGCGGCCCGATCGGCCCGTCGTTCGTCGCCAACCTCGCGGGCAGCGCCGGCGCGTCCCTGGCGGCGATGGCGGATCCCCGTGCCTGGGCGCTCGAGACGCTGGGGTTCCCGCTCGGGACGGCGAAGGTGTCGAGGAAGGAGGTCACCGCGCGCTACCGCGACGGCCTGCGCCGGGTCCACCCCGACCACGGCGGTGACGAGGACCTCGCCAGCCGCGCGATCGCCGACCTCGGCGAGGCCCGCCGGATCCTCAGCTCGTGAGCGGAGCGGCCCTGCTCCTGTTCCCTGGAGCGGGGAGCAGCCGCGACCACCCGTCGCTCGTCGCGATCGAGCAGGCGGTCGCCGGCGCCGCCCCGGGCGTGCGCTGCGCCCGCGCGGACTTCCCCTACCGCCGAGCCGGGCGCCGCGCGCCCGACCGCGCACCCGTGCTGGTGCAGGCGGTGCGCGACGAGGCGGCCGCGCTCGACGCGACGCGGCTCGTGCTCGGCGGCCGGTCGATGGGCGGCCGCATGTGCTCCATCGCGGTCGCCGGCCCGGGCCCCGGCGGCGTCGACGGCGCACCGCCGCTCCCGGCGAGCGCGCTCGTGCTCATCTCGTACCCGCTGCACCCTCCCGGTCGTCCCGACCGCCTCCGCGTCGAGCACCTCCCGCGGCTCGCGCTCCCGTGCCTGTTCGTGCACGGCACCCGCGACCCCTTCGCGACCCCCGAGGAGCTGACGGCGTGGACGGCCACCGTGCCCGGCCCGGTCGAGCACGTCTGGATCGACGGGGGGCGCCACGACCTGCGCGGCGCGGACGACGACGTCGCGGCGGCCGTGCGCGACTTCGCGATCAGGTGGGCGGCAGGCCGGCCAGCTCGGCGTCCTCGGGGTTGATCTCCTCGAGCGCCCGGTGCGCCGTCTCCGGGAACGTGCGCAGCACGATCGCGGCGGCCACGACCTGGCCGCCGGCGAGCATCGCCATGACGGAGCCGTAGCTCCAGCCGCGGTCGAGCAGCGAGCCGGCGAGGAGCAGGCCGGCGCTGCCGCCGACGAGCGCGGTCGCGGCGACGAAGCCGCCGGCGCCGCCGCGCCGGCCCGTGGGGAACAGCTCCGTGCGGTACACGGCGAAGGCCGGGTAGGCCACGCCGCCGAACAGGCCGCCGAGGAACGCGGCGAGCCACATCGCCCACCCGCCGACGTGGAACGACGCCACGATCGAGCTCGTCGCGAGCGGCAGGCCCACGGCGAGGACCCGCCGTCGGCCGGCCGTGTCCGCGATCTTGCCGCCGAGCACGAACCCGATGGACGCCGGCGTCGCCGTCGCGAGGGTGAACAGCGCGATGCCCGCGGCGCTGTAGCCACGGACGTCGTCGAGGTACCGGTTCTGGAAGTACGACGCCGGCGCGACGAACAGGTTCGCCGCGAACGCGACGCTCGCGATGATCGCGAACCGCCGGCGGCGGAGGGTCACGTGCGCGTGCCCGCCGGGTCGCGCGAGCTCCTCGTGGAGCGACTCGAAGCGCGGCGTCTCGGTCATCCGCCGAGCGAGGTCGACCGCCACCGGCAGCCACAGGAGCGAGGCGAGGTAGACGAGGCGCCAGCCGCCGCTGCCGACGTCCGCGAGGGGGAGCGCCATCACGGCCACCCCGGCGCCGAGACCGCTCGCCATGGCGAGGACGCTGACGGCGTACGCGCGGCTGTTGCGCGGCATCTCCTCCGCGGCGGCGACCGCGATGAGGAGGTCGAGCGCGATGCCGAGCGGGCGGCCCACCGTCTGCGTCGCGGTCAGCACCCAGAACTCCGGTGCCAGCGCGCCGAGCGCCGAGATGGCCGGCGCGAGCCAGGCCAGCAGCACGATCATCCGCCGCCGGCCGACGCGGTCCGCGAGGAGCGCGAACGGCAGGGCGAGGACGATCCCGCACCGCACGACGACCCCGGCGACGCCCTGGCCGCGCTCGCCGATGCCGAAGTCCTCGGCGGCGAAGTTGACGGTCTGGGTGAACAGCGTGTTGACGAACGCGGACGTCATCGAGCCGGCGGCCAGCAGGCCGAGCACCCGGACCTGGCGAGCGCTGAGGCGGTCCGGCGGCGCCCACGGCGGCGGCGTCCCGGGCCGCGCCGCGCGCCGGCGGAGCTCGAGGCGCACCAGCGGGGCGAACAGCCACGCGAACCACGGGACCGTCAACCGGTAGCGGGTGGTATCGACCACGCGCCCGCCCTCGGCGACCACGTGGCGCTCGTAGTCGATCAGCGGGCCCTCGTCCTGCACGAAGGTCCCGGCGCCCACCTGCCGCTCGAGCAGCAGGCCGTCCCGCGGAACGAGCGCCGCGTCCGCCTCGTCCGCACCCCACGTGCGGACGACGCTGCGGAGGCGGGGTGGCACGGCCGGAAGGGTACCGGCGGCCATACTGGTGGCCCATGAGCTCGGCGGGGGACCAGATCGTCGTCCGGCGCGCGGGCCCGCTGCGCGGCGAGGTCACCGTCCCGGGGGCGAAGAACTCGGTGCTGAAGCTGATGGCGGCGACGTTGCTCGCCGACGGCGAGCACACGCTGACGAACGTGCCCGACATCGCCGACGTCGCGATCATGAGCGACCTGCTCGACGCGATCGGCGTCCGGACGCACCGCGCCGCTCCCGGCACCCTGCGGCTCGTCAACGACGGGGCGATCACCCCCGTCGCGCCCTACGAGCTCGTCGAGCGGATCCGGGCGTCGATCAACGTCCTCGGACCGCTCCTCGGCCGGTTCGGGCGGGTGCGGCTCTCGCTGCCCGGCGGGGACGACTTCGGGTCACGCCCGATCGACATGCACCTGCGCGGGCTCGAGGCGATGGGCGCGACGTTCGAGGTGCGCCACGGCTACGTCGACGCCCGCGCCGATCGGCTGCGCGGGGCCGACGTCACGTTCGAGTTCCCGAGCGTCGGCGCCACCGAGAACATCCTCACCGCCGCCGTGCACGCCAAGGGCACGACCGTGATCGACAACGCCGCTCGCGAGCCGGAGATCGCCGACCTGTGCCACATGCTGCGCTCGATGGGCGCGCACATCGACGGCATCGGCTCCTCGCGCCTCGTGGTCGAGGGCGTCGAGCCGGGCGACCTGCGCGCCACGTCGCACCGCACCGTCACCGACCGGATCCAGGCGGCCACGTACATCGCCGCGGTCGCCGTGTCGGGCGGGGAGGTGGTGCTGCGGGGCGCCCGCGCCGAGCACATGGAGGTGCTGCTCCGCCGGTTCGACGACATGGGCCTCACGGTGACGTCGCTCGGCGACGACGCGCTCGCGGTGTACGCGTCCACGCGCCTGCGCGCGATCGACGTGGCGACGCTGCCGTACCCGGGGATCGCGACGGACTACAAGCCGCTGATCGTCACGATGATGGCGGTCGCCGACGGCGTCGGGATCGTCACCGAGAACCTCTACCCCGGGCGGTTCCGCTACGTCGAGGAGCTGCAGCGACTGGGCGCCGACATCCGCACCGACGGCCACCACGCGGTGGTGCGGGGCCGGCCGTCCCTGAGCGGCGCGCCGGTGCGCGCCCCCGACATCCGCGCCGGCGCCGCGCTGGTCGTCGCCGGCCTCGCCGCGGAGGGCGAGACGACGATCAGCGGCGTCCACCACATCGACCGCGGCTACGACGACCTCGTCGGGCGCCTCGCATCCCTCGGCGCGGACGTCGAGCGCCGCATCGATGCCGGCCGCTCGGGTCGCTGACCGCCGTCGTCCTCCCGAGGTCCGGCGCGTGCGGCCCGGGTCGGGCGCCAGGTGCCGGACAATCGCGTGCGGCTACCGCGGTGCCGGCCCGCCCTCGTCGCCGCGACCGCGCTGGACGCGCTGCTTGGCGAGGCGGAGCAGGCCCACGATCAGCAGGATCGGGCCCGCGACGAACAGGATCTCGTCCCACCCGCCCTGGTGCGCGAGCACCGCCGCGGCCACCGTCAGCCGACCTGGAGCACCAGGAGGACGTCGTCGGTGACGTGGCTCTCGAGCTCGAAGGTCCCGGCGCGGTCGGCGGTGAAGGTGAAGCTCGCCCGCTGCCCCGCCGGCACCTCGCTGCCGCCGCCGAGGTCGTAGTCGTGGAGGTGGAACTCGTCGTCCGCGGCGGGGTTCGTGATGCCGATGGTGACCACGGCCCCGAGCGGGACGGGCTCGATGCGATCCGGCCCGTCGTCGACGCCGACCGTCACCTCGATCGCCACGGCGCCGTCGTCGACGGTGAGGGCCGGCGCGGCCACGGTGGTGGCCGGCGCGGTGCGGGGTGCGCCGGCCGCCGTGGTCGTCGCCGGTGCGGACGACGCCGGGGCGGCGGTCGTGGCGGGTGCGGTCGTCGCCGCGCCGTCGGGTGCGGAGGTCCCCGGCAGCGTCGCCGGGGCCCCGATCGAGGTGATCACCTCGGTCGTGACCGCCGCCTCGTCGTCGTCACCGCAGGCAGCGGCGCCGGCCACGAGGACGAGCGCGGGAATGATCCACCGGGCACGGGGCGTTGCCATGAGTCGCAATCGTAGGTCCCGTCCTGATCTAATGACCCTCGTCCAGTTGGAAGTCACCCCCACCATGCGCGCACTCGTCGAAGAGACCATCGAAGTCATCCGCCCCGCCCTGCAGGCCGACGGCGGTGACATCGTCCTCCGCGACGTCGACGAGGAGACCGGCGTCGTGTCGGTGACGCTCGTCGGTGCCTGCGGCACCTGCCCCGCGAGCACGCAGACGCTCAAGGCCGGGATCGAGCGGATCATGCGCGACCGGATCGACGGTGTGACCGAAGTCGTCAACGTCGCGTGAGCCGGCGCGAGCAGCGCCCGGAGGAGCTCTTCGAGGCCGCACGGGCCGGCGATCGCGCCGCGCTGGCACGGTCGCTGTCGTTGATCGAGCGTGGCGGGGCAGGGGCGCGCGCCATCGGACGGCTCAGCTACCCCCTCGGCGGCGCCGGCTACACCGTCGGCCTCACGGGCGCGCCGGGCGCCGGCAAGAGCACCTTGACGAGCGCGACCATCGGGCACCTGCGCGCCCGCGACGTGGAGGTCGCGGTCCTCGCGATCGACCCGTCGTCGCCGTTCACCGGCGGCGCGATCCTGGGCGATCGCGTGCGGATGCAGGACCACGCCACCGACCCGGGCGTCTTCATCCGCTCGATGGCCACGCGAGGTCACCTCGGCGGGTTGTCGCTCGCGACGCCCGAGGCGGTGCGGCTGCTCGACGCGGTGGGGCGGCGGTGGATCCTCGTGGAGACGGTCGGCGTGGGCCAGGTCGAGGTGGAGATCGCCGGCAAGGCGGACACCACCGTGGTCGTCGTCAACCCCGGGTGGGGCGACAGCGTGCAGGCGAACAAGGCCGGGCTGATGGAGATCGCCGACGTGTTCGTGATCAACAAGGCGGACCGCAAAGGGGTCGAGGAGACCCGCCGCGACCTCGAGCAGATGCTCGACCTGGGCGACCTCGCCCACGAGGCGTGGCGGCCGCCGATCCTGCCGGTCGTCTCGACGACCGGCCAGGGCGTGAGCGAGCTGTGGGACGTCGTCGAGCAGCACCGCGCGCACATCGAGGCGAGCGGCGAGCTGGCGCGACGGCGCGCGTTCCGCCTGCGCGAGGAGCTGCGCGAGATCGTCGCCAGGCGCCTGGAGCAGCGGGCGCGCGAGCTCGCCACCGGCGAGCGGTGGGACCAGCTCCAGGGGCAGGTCCTGGAGCGGGCCCTCGATCCGTGGGGCGCCGCCGACGAGATGCTCCGGGCCGTCGGGGCCTGAGACGACCGACGGCGCCGCGCGCGCCACGAGGAGGGGACGACATGGCAGATCCGACCGGGACGACCCTGGTGCAGCTGGAGCGGCGCGACGACGGCGTCGCCGTGGTCACGCTCACGCACCCGAAGGTCAACGCGCTCAGCCGCGAGCTGCTCCGCCAGCTCCTCGACGTGGCCCGCCGGCTCACGGATGATCCGCCGGGCGCGGTCGTGGTGACCGGCGGTGAGCGGATCTTCGCCGCGGGCGCGGACATCGCGGAGTTCGGCGGTCCGGACGAGGCCCGCGACATCACGCGCGGCTTCCACGACGCGCTCGACGCGGTGGCGGCCATCCCGCGCTTCGTGGTGGCGGCGGTCAGCGGGTACGCGCTCGGCGGCGGGTGCGAGCTGGCCCTCGCGTGCGACTACCGGATCGCCGGCGACCGCGCCGTGTTCGGCCAGCCCGAGATCCTGCTCGGCATCATCCCCGGCGGCGGCGGGACCCAGCGGCTGGCGCGCACCGTCGGCGCGTCGCGGGCCAAGGAGCTGATGATCACCGGCCGCCAGGTGCGTGCGGACGAGGCGCTGCGCATCGGGCTCGCCGACGAGGTCGTGGCCGGCGACGAGCTGCACCCGCGAGCCCTCGCCCTCGCCGCCGAGGTGGCACGGGGTGCGCTCGCCGCGCAGGCGCTCGTCAAGCAGGCCGTCGACCGCGGTGACGGCCTCGACCTCGGCGCGGCGCTCGCCGTCGAGCGGGAGCTGTTCGAGGAGGTCTTCCGCACCGAGGACAGCCGCATCGGCGTGGCCAGCTTCCTCGAGCACGGGCCCGGCGCGGCGACGTTCACCGGGCGCTGAGGGGCGCCGCCGGAGCCGCTCGGGCCGGTCAGCTCGCCCAGGCGGCGAGGCCGAGCTCCACGGGGGCGACCAGCGACGGGTGCGTCGGCAGGACGCGCACCGTGAGCCCGTACGGACCTGCCGCCCCGACGGTGTAGGTGGCCTCGAACCGCCCGTCCGCGACCGGCTTCATGGCCACGACCTCGGGGCGGCCGATGAAGGCGGCCGTCGAGTCGATCGGTCCGTGCAGGACCTGCACCGTGACGTCGGCGGGCGCGAGGCGCCCGAGGACGACGTCCGCGGTGGCGGTGCGCACGTCGCCTTCGTGGCCCGCCGACGTGTCGGCGTCGACCGAGCGCACCGCCACCTCGGGCCACGCCTCGCGCGCCGTCGCCTTCCACCTCGCGAGCGAGCGGGCCTGCTGCCAGTCGTGCGCGGCGACGGCGCGCGCGTCCGCGGCGGCGGGCTCGTACAGCGTGGTCACGTAGTCGCGGACCATCCGGGCGGCGGTCACGAAGGGCCCGAGGCTGGACCAGTTGCGTTGGATGGTCGTGATCCAGTCGCGGGGCAACCCGTCGGCGCCTCGGCGGTGGAAGCACGGGACGATCTCGCGCTCGAGCAACCCGAACAGGCTCGTGGCCTCACGGGCGTCGCGCCGCGCGGTGTCCGGATCGTCGTCGGCCGACGCGATCGCCCACCCGTTGCGACCGTCGAAGCACTCGTCCCACCAGCCGTCGAGGATGCTGCAGTTGAGGGCGCCGTTGAGGGCGGCCTTCATGCCGCTCGTGCCGCACGCCTCGAGCGGGCGGCGGGGGTTGTTCAGCCACACGTCGCAGCCGTGGTACATCAGGCGGGCGACCGCCATGTCGTAGTCCGGCACGAACACGAGGCGGTGACCGACGTCCAGGTTGCGCGCGAACAGCTCGATGTCGCGGATCATGTCCTTGCCCGGCTGGTCGGCGGGATGGGCCTTGCCGGCGAACACGAACTGCACCGGACGGTCGCGGTCGAGGAGCAGCGCGCGCAGGCGGTCCGGCTGCGACAGCAGCAGCGTCGCGCGCTTGTAGGTCGCGAACCGGCGGGCGAAGCCGATCGTCAGCGCGTCCGGGTCGAGGAGCGCGTCGCCGAGGCGCGAGCGGACGAACTCGACGAGCGCGCGGCGCCCGACCCGCCGGGCGTGCCAGATGTCGGCCGGGTCGAGCTCGTCGACGCGCCGCCACGCAGTGGCGTCGGCGCCGTCCCACACGCCGCCGACGGAGCGACGGAACAGGGCGTCGACCTCGTCGCTCACCCAGGTGTGCGCGTGCACGCCGTTGGTGATCGCGCCGATGGGCACCTCGTCGACGGGCACGTCGGGCCAGAGGCCGCCGAACATCTCACGGCTGACCGCGCCGTGGAGCTGCGCGACGCCGTTCGCGCGGCCGGCGAGCCGCAACCCCATGACGGCCATGTTGTACCGCGTCTCGTGCGGCTCGTCGTCGCGGTGCCCGAGGCGCACGAGCGTCTCGAAGTCCGTGCCGCACGACGCCGCGAACCGCCCGAAGTAGCGCTCCATGACGGACCGCTCGAAACGGTCGATCCCCGCCGGGACGGGCGTGTGCGTGGTGAAGACCCCGCCGGCGCGGACGGCCTCGACCGCCTCCGCGAAGCTGAGCCCCTGCTCGACGTGCTCGCGGATGCGCTCGAGCGACAGGAACCCGGCGTGGCCCTCGTTCGTGTGGAACACGTCGGGGTGCCGGCCGAGGGCGCGCAGCACGCGCACGCCACCGATCCCGAGCACGATCTCCTGGCGGAGGCGGTGCTCCGCGTCGCCGCCGTAGAGGCGGTTCGTCACGGCCGCGCCGTCCGGGCTGTTGCCCGGGACGTTGGTGTCGAGGAGGTACAGCTCCACGCGACCCACCTGCACGCGCCACGCCGTCACGGCGACCTCGTCACCGGCCAGGTCCACGGTCACCCGCACGTCGGTCGGGGTGAGGGCGAGCCCGCTCGTGTCGAGGCGGGGGAACCGCTCCTCCTGGTAGCCGTCCGCGTTGAGCCGCTGGCGGAAGTAGCCCTCCGCGTACAGCAGCCCGATGCCCACGAGCGGGACGCCGAGGTCGCTCGTGGCCTTGAGGTGATCGCCGGCCAGGACGCCGAGCCCGCCGCTGTACTGGGGGAGGGTCTCCGTGAGGCCGAACTCCGGTGAGAAGTACGCGACCAGCCCGAGCGGGGAGCCCCCGCGCCCGTGGAACCAGCGCGGCTCGGTGACGGCGTCGTGCAGCCGCCGGGCGGCCACCTCCGTCGCGGCCACGACCGTCGGATCGGCGGCGAGAGCCGCCCATCGCTCGGGGGTGATCGTGGCGAGGAGCCGGAGCGGGTCGTGGCCCGACTGCTCCCACGCGAGCGGATCGAGCTGGCCGAACAGGTGCTGCGTCTCGCGGTCCCAGGTCCAGTGGACGTTCGTCGCCAGGTCGGTCAGCGCCTGCAGCGGCCGCGGGACGGCGGGGACGACGGTGAACTGGCGGACGGCTCGCATCCGGGCGAGGCTACTGGCGGGCGCGGGAGCCCCGGGCACGAGGTGCGGCGCCCGGGCCGGGCGCCGCCGCGGCGGTCGCGGCGGCCGTCGCGACCGTCCCGGTGGCGGCGCCGTACACCTCCGAGGTGCTCGCCGCGATCGCGTCCCACGTGTACCGCTCGGCCAGCAGCGTCGCCGCGGTGCGCGCCATCGCCGCCGCCCTCGCCGGGTCGAGCAGCACCTCCTCGATCCGCCGCGCGAGGTCGAGGTGGTTCCCGGGCTCGAACAGCAGTCCCGCGCCCGTCCCCTCGACGATCTCGGCGAGGCCGCCCGTGCGGGCGACGATCGTCGGGGCGCCGGCGGCCATCCCCTCGAGCGCGACGATGCCGAACGGCTCGTAGAGCGACGGGATCACGACGCACCCCGCCCGCTGCAGCGTGTCGCGCAGCTCGTCGTCCGGCACGAACCCGGCGAGGTCGACGAGGTCGGCGACGCCCTCGACGTCGATCTGGGTCTGCAGCTCGGCGAGGTAGCTGCCCCGCCCGGCGATCGTGCAGCGGATCCCGGGGACGCGGTTGCGGAGCGCGCCGACGGCACGGACGAGGACCTGGAAGCCCTTCTCGTACTGCACCCGTCCCCACGCGACGACGAGCAGCTCGCGGGGCGCGTCGACGCGGTGCGCCGGCGTCCACGACGCGGTGTCGACGCCGTTCGGCACCAGGTGCACCTTCTCGTTCGGCAGCTCGAAGCCGTCGACGACCTCGCGCACCATGAACCGCGAGCAGGCGATCACCTCGCGGGCCTGGTAGGTCAGCCACCACTCCACCGCGTTGATCTCGGCGGGCATCCCGGGCGGGAGGTGCCCGCCGTGCCGGCCGCGCTCGGTGGCGTGGATCGTGGCGACGAGGGGCACGCCCCACAGCGTCTTCAACGTGTCGCCGGCCCACGCGACCAGCCAGTCGTGCGCGTGGACCACCTCGGGTCGCCACCCGCCCAGCTGCGCGGCCAGCCCGACGAGCTGGTGGTTGGCCGACGCCATCCGCGCGACGAGGTCGTGGTCCGGCACCCACGGCAGGTCCGCGCTGGCGCGCAGCACGCGCACGCCGTCCAGCACCTCGTCGTCGGGCGCGGGACCACCGGCGTCACGGCGCTGCAACGTCAGCACGACCACGTCGTGGCCGCTGCGGACCATCGCCCGGGCCAGGCCGTCGACGTGCGCGGCGATGCCGCCGACCACGAACGGCGGGTACTCCCACGACAGCATCAGGACGCGCATCGGAGCCGCACCGTAGCCGCGGAGCGCGCGCACCCCGATGGCCCCGCCACGGGCGGATGACCTACGCTCGGGCAGGTGCTGCTCGCAGACCTCGACCGCTACCTCCTCGGCGAGGGCACGCACCGGCGCCTGTGGGAGGTCCTCGGCGCCAACCCCGGGCCGGACGGCGGGACCCGGTTCGCCGTGTGGGCGCCGAACGCCCGCGCCGTCGCGGTCGTCGGTGACTGGTCCGGTTGGCAGCCGGAGCCCCTCGAGCCGCAGGGCTCCTCGGGCGTGTGGGCGGCGGACGTCCCCGCGGCCGCGGCGGGCCACCGGTACAAGTACGCCGTGCACGGCGCGGACGGGCGGACGGTGATGAAGGCCGACCCGGTCGCGAAGGCGGCCGAGCTGCCGCCCTCGGACGCCAGCGTGGTCGCCGGCGTCAGCTCGCACCGCTGGGCCGACGGCGAGTGGATGGCGGCGCGAGCGGTCGGTCCCGGCCACCCGCTGCGGATCTACGAGGTCCACCTCGGCTCGTGGCGCCACGGCGTCGACACCTACCGCGCCCAGGCCGACGAGCTCGCCCGCCACGTGTCGCAGCTCGGCTTCACCCACGTCGAGCTGCTGCCCGTGGCCGAGCACCCCTTCGGCGGATCCTGGGGCTACCAGGTCAGCGGCTACTTCGCCCCGACCGCCCGCTACGGCGGCCCGGATGACTTCCGGGCGTTCGTCGACGTGCTGCACCAGCACGGCATCGGGGTGCTCCTCGACTGGGTGCCGGCGCACTTCCCGAAGGACGAGTGGTCGCTCGGCCGCTTCGACGGCACGGCTCTCTACGAGCACGCCGACCCGCGCCAGGGCGAGCACCCGGACTGGGGCACGTACGTGTTCAACTACGGCCGCAACGAGGTCCGCAACTTCCTGATCGCGAACGCCCTCTACTGGCTGGAGGAGTTCCACGTCGACGGGCTCCGGGTCGACGCCGTCGCCAGCATGCTCTACCTCGACTACTCGCGCGAACCGGGGCAGTGGATCCCGAACGAGCACGGCGGGCGCGAGAACCTCGACGCGCTCGCGTTCCTGCGCCAGATGAACGACACGGTCCGCCACGAGGTGCCGACCGCGATGACGATCGCCGAGGAGAGCACGTCGTGGCCACGCGTCACCGGCGCGACGTCGGAGGGCGGCCTCGGGTTCACGCACAAGTGGAACATGGGCTGGATGCACGACACGCTCGCCTACTTCGCGAACGACCCGGTGCACCGCCGCCACCACCACCGCGAGCTGACGTTCGGGTTGCTGTACGCGTTCAGCGAGCGCTTCGTGCTCCCCTTCAGCCACGACGAGGTGGTGCACGGCAAGGGGAGCCTCCTCGGGAAGATGGCCGGCGACGACTGGCAGCGCTTCGCGAACCTGCGGGCGCTCTACGCGTGGATGTGGGCGCTCCCCGGTGCCCCCCTGCTGTTCATGGGCGCCGAGCTCGCCCCGTGGACGGAGTGGAACGACGCGGCGGGCCTCCCGTGGCACCTGCTCGAGCACGCCTCGCACCGCGGGGTGCACGACCTCCTGGTGGACCTCAACGAGGCCTCCACGCGCTGGCCCGCGCTGTGGGCGCGCGACCACGAGCCCACCGGGTTCCAGTGGCTCGACGCCGACGACGCGGACCACTCGGTGTACGCGTTCCTGCGGTGGGGCGACGCCGGCGCGAGCGCCCTCGCCTGCGTCTCGAACTTCACGCCGGTGCCGCGCACCGGCTACCTCGTCGGCCTCCCGTGGGGCGGCGAGTGGGAGGTCGTGATCGACACCGACTCCACCCGCTACGCCGGCAGCGGGTACGCCGGCAGCGGGTACCAGGACGCCCGCCTCGCGGGCGTGCGCCACGTCGTCGGCGCGGACGGCGCGCGTCCGTGGCAGGGGCAGCCGGCGTCGGCCGCGATCGAGCTCCCGCCGCTCGCCTCGGTGTGGCTCGCCGCCCGGCGTCCCTGAGGCGTGCCCACCCCGCTGCGCGATCCCGCGCTCCGCTCCGTCGTCGGGGCCGGCGTGACGCTCGGCGTCGCCACCGGCGTCTTCGCGATCTCCTTCGGGGTGGGCGCGGTGGCGGCGGGCGCGACCGTGCTGCAGACGTGCGTCATGTCGCTGCTCGTGTTCACCGGGGCGTCGCAGTTCTCGGCGGTGAGCGTCATCGGCGCGGGCGGCTCCACGGGATCGGCGCTCGGCGGCGCGCTGCTGCTCGCGGCGCGCAACGGCGTCTACGGGCTGACGCTGGCCGAGCGCATCGTCGGCGGCGCCCGCCGTCCCCGCCTCGCGACGCGCCTCGCCGCCGCGCAGCTCACGATCGACGAGACGACGGCGATGGCGGTCGCGCAGCGCGACCCGCGCGAGCAGCGGGTCGCGTTCTGGGTGACGGGCGTGAGCCTGTACGTGTGCTGGAACCTCGGCACCCTGATCGGTGCGCTCGCGGGGAGCGCGATCGACCCCACGACCTACGGCCTCGACGCCGCGTTCCCGGCGGCGTACGTCGCGATGGTCCGCCCGCTGCTCGCCGACCAGCGGGCGCGCGCCGCGGCGGTGATCGGCGCGCTGGTGTGCCTCGTGCTCGTCCCGTCCACGCCCGTCGGGGTCCCGATCCTGTGCGCGGCGCTGGCCGTGCTCGTCGGGCTCCCGGCGCCGAGGGCCCCGCAGCCGGTGAGCCCGTGAGCTGGACGCTCGTGCTCGCGCTCGCGGCCGGGGCCTACGCCTGCAAGGTCACCGGGCTGCTGCTCCTCGGCGGCCGGGTCCTGCCGGCGCCGGTGATGCGGTGCCTGGCGCTGATCCCGCCGGCGCTCATCGCGGCGCTGGTGGTGAAGGACACCTTCAGCGTCGGCCAGCACCTGCAGGTGGACGCCCGTGCCGCGGGGGTGGGCGTGGCCGCCGTCGCGGCCTGGCGCCGCGCGCCCTTCGTCGCCGTCATCGCCCTCGGCGCCGGCGTCACCGCCGCCGTGCGGGCGTTCAGCTGACGGGGTGGACGGCGGCGTCGACCTGGCGCTCGAGCTCGCGCAGGTTCCGCCGCCAGATCGCGCGCAGCACGAGCTTGCCGCCGACGAAGGCGCCGAGCGGACCGCCGAGCCACCACGGGAACACGAGGTCCTCGCTCCACGTGAACCGCGTGCGGCGGTCGAGGTCGAGCGGCGTCAGCGTGAACCTGCCGGTCCCGGTGACGATGCCCGTGTGCCGCACGCCCATCACCTCGCGAGGCACCCACTCCGTGATCTCCATCCGGTCGACGAGGCGGATCGGCCCCACCCGCGTGTCGCACAGGAACTCGGTGCCGACGCCGCGGGTCCGGTCGCCGAGGAAGCGGATCGCGACCGCGTCGCGCATCCAGTCGACGTGGCGCTCGATCGGCTCGACCACGTCCCAGACCTGATCGACCGTCGCGTCGATGTCGACCGAGATCGTGATGCCGGCCACGACCGGCTCAGGCGTGGACGCTGACGCGGCGGAGGTGCTCGGCTGCCGCCTCGGGCGGCACGATGTTGATCAGCACGCCCGTGCCCCGCTCGAACCCGGCCGTGGTGACCAGCTTCGGCCACAGGTGCACGTGCCAGTGGTACTCGCCGGAGTAGTGGTGCGGTGCCGTGTGGAACACGAGGTTGTACGACACGTCGCCGATCGCAGCGGTCAGGTGCTGCAGCGCGTCGCGGATCGCGATGCCGACGGCGCGCATCGTGGGCTCGTCGCTGTCGGTGAGGTGGAGGTCGTGGCTGCGCGGGATGATCAGCAGCTCGAACGGCGCGCCGCTCCAGAACGGGCACACGCACACCACGTCGTCGGTGGCGAACACCACCCGCTTGCCGTCGACGAGCTCGGCCTCGATGGTGGCGCACAGGATGCACCCGCCCTCGAACCGCGTGAACGCCCGCTGCTCGTCCAGGATCTCGCCCGGCACGAACGGCAGCCCGAGGAGCTGGCCGTGCGGGTGCACCAGCGACGCGCCCGCCTCGCGGCCGTGGTTGATGATCGCCTGCGTGTAGCGGATGTTCGGCGTGGTCCCGTGCTCGAGCAGGCGGCGCTTCAGGACCGACATCATGTCGGCCGCCGAGGTGTCGTCGAAGGCGTGGACGCCGCCGTCGTGGTCGGGGGTGAGCACGAACACCTCGTGGATGCCGCTCGCCTCCGCCGCCACGTGCACGGGCCCGAGGTGGTGCACCGCGAACGGCTCCTGGCCGTCGAACGCCGGGAACAGGTTGGGGACGACCCGCATCGACCACGCGCCGCCCTCGTCGAGCGTCTCGAGCGCCGGCGGCGAGGCCTCCTCGTGGCCGGGACAGAACGGGCACGGCCGGGCGGGATCGGCCTCGACGTCGACGCGGCGGGGCGCGAAGTCGGACGGTCGCTCCGCGCGCTCGGCCACGATGGTCACCCATCGCCCGGTGAGGGGGTTCAGACGCAGTTGGCTCACAGCGATCTCCACTCTAGGACCGGTGCCCGCACCGTGTATGGACAGGGCGACGCAATTCACCCGGCCCAGGTGACGGTGATCGCGCACCGGCGGGCGCCGGCACGCGGTCAGCTGCGGCGGTACACGCTGACGTGCCGCTCGCTGTCGGGCGTGTAGGACCGTCCGTCGACGTCGCCCCAGCGCTCGGTGCGCACCAGCCCAGCGTCCGCGGCCATCTCGTCGAGCTGGTTGGGGGTCGCCCAGCGGATCGCCCACGGGCGCAGGCGGACCCCGCCGGCTTCGCCGATCTCGACGTACTGGCCCTCCGCGACCTGCCGCTCGAGGTCGTGCACGCTGACGCTCAGCACCACGCGGTCCGCGGTGAGCGAGCGCACCGAGACCTGCGAGGCGCCCTGCGGCGCGGGGACGAACGCCTCCACCACGAAGGCCCCACCGGGCGCGAGGCGCCCGGCGACCGCCGCGAAGCAGGCGCGCTGGCGCTCGGCGCTGAGGAGGTTGAACAGGGTGTTGTACGCGACGAGCACCGCCGCGAACGGCCCGGCCGGCAGGTCGTCCACCATGTCGCCGAGGACGGGCGTGACCGAACCGCTCGGATCGTTCGCCCGCAAGCGCTCGAGCATGGCGCTGCTCGCGTCGACGCCCGTCACCGCCAGGCCCGCCCGCGCGAGCGGGACGGCGAGGCGGCCGGTGCCGACGCCGAGCTCGAGGACGGCGCCGCCGCCGGCCGCCGCGGCGAGCCGGGCGACGAGCGCGACGGTGGCGGCGACGTCGCTGACCGTGCCGTACCAGTCGTCGTAGACGTCGGCGAAGGCGTCGCCGTACGAGGAGGACGTGTACCCCTGCACGGCCGCATCTTCGACCACGCCGGCCCGCCGGCGCCACCGGACGGTCGGAGGCGGCCCCGTCGCTAGCGTGGCCACGTGCTCACGACCGACGCGCCGGCGGCGTACCTCGACCACGCGGCGACGACGCCGATGCGGCGCGAGGCGATCGACGCGATGCTGCCGTTCCTCGACGTGCAGTACGCGAACCCGTCGGGCGGACACCGCTTCGCGCGTGCGGCGCGCCGGGCGCTCGACGAGGCGCGCGAGGTCGTCGCCGACGTCGTCGGCGCGGCGCCGGGTGAGGTCGTGTTCACCGCCGGCGGCACCGAGTCGGACAACACCGCCGTCCTCGGCGCCGTGCGCCGCCGTGGCGGGCCGGCCGTCTGCTCCGCCGCCGAGCACCACGCCGTGCTGCACGCGGTGGAGGCCGGCGGCGGCCGCGTCGTCGGCGTGGACGCGGCGGGCCGGATCGACCTCGAGGCGTTGGCGGCGGCGCTCGGCGAGCTGCGCCGTGCCGGCACGCCCGCCGCCGTCGTCTCGGTGATGGCGGTCAACAACGAGGTCGGCTCGATCACGGACCTGGCCGAGGTGGCAACGGTGGTGCGCCGCGAGGCCCCCGGCGCCCTCCTGCACACGGACGCGGTCCAGGCCGCGTGCTGGCTCGACCTCCGCGAGGCCGCGGCGTGCGCCGATCTCGTCTCGCTGTCGGCGCACAAGTTCGGCGGGCCGAAGGGCGTGGGCGTGCTCGTGGTGCGGGCCGGCGCCGAGATCGACCCGCTGCTCGTGGGGGGTGGCCAGGAGCGCGAGCGGCGCAGCGGCACGCAGAACGTCGCGGGCGCGGTGGCGATGGCAGCGGCGCTGCGCCTGACCGACGCCGAGCGTGCGACCGAGGGGGCCCGCGTCGGGGACCTGCGCGACCGGCTCGTCGACGGCATCGCAGCACGGCTCGCCGACGTGCGCGAGACGGTGCCTCGCCCGCTCAAGGTCGCCGGCGCCGCGCACCTGTGCGTCGCCGGGATCGAGAACGAGTCGCTGCTCTACCTCCTCGACGAGGGCGGCGTCTGCGCGAGCGCCGCCTCGTCCTGCGCCGCGGGGGCGATGGAGCCCTCGCACGTGCTGGCGGCGATGGGCGTCGACCGGGCGTGGTCCGCCGGTGCCGTGCGCTTCTCGCTCGGGCGGACGACCACCGCCGCCGAGGTCGACCACGCGATCGAGGTCGTCACCGCGGCCGTCGGTCGGCTGCGTGGGTTCCGAGCCGCCGACGTCGGGCGCGGGACCGCGCCGTGAGGGTGCTCTGCGCGATGAGCGGCGGGGTCGACTCCTCCGTCGCCGCGCTCGAGCTGCTCGAGCAGGGCCACGACGTCGTCGGCGTCACCATGCGGCTGTGGGCGGGAGCGTCCGACACCGGGTGCTGCTCGGTCGCCGACGTGGACGACGCGCGGCGGGTCGCGCAGCAGCTCGGCATCGACCACCTCGTGTTCAACTTCAGCGAGGACTTCGACCGCCACGTCGTCGACCCGTACGTGTCCGCGCACGCCGGGGGTGCGACGCCGAACCCCTGCGTCGAGTGCAACCGGCACCTCAAGTTCCGCCGCCTGTCGGCGCGTGCGGAGCAGCTCGGCTTCGACGCGCTCGCGACGGGTCACCACGCCCGCGTCCTCCACGTGGGCGGCGGTCCGCGGGTGGCCCGCGGCGCCGACGCGGCGAAGGACCAGAGCTACGTCGTCCACGTGCTCGCCGAGGACGACCTGCGCCGCACGCTGTTCCCCGTCGGGCACCTGACGAAGGCCGAGGTGCGGGCGCGCGCGACAGCGGCGGGGCTGCGCACGGCCACGAAGCCGGACAGCCAGGACGTCTGCTTCGTGACGGCGATGGGCGGGCGGGCGCAGTTCCTGGGCGAGCGGATCCCGCTGCGCGCGGCGACCGTGGTGGACCGGGACGGGCAGCGGGTCGGACGGGTCGAGGCCGTCGAGCTCGTGACGATCGGGCAGCGGCGCGGCATCGGGCTCGCGGGCGGCGGGCCCCCCCGCTACGTGGTCGACGTGACGGGGCACGACGCACCCGGCGGCCCCGTCGTGGTGGTCGGCACGGCCGACGATCTGCTGGAGGAGCGGTTCCCGCTGCAGGACCTCACGTGGGTGGCCGGCGCGCCGACCGGCGACGTGCTCGTGCAGTGCAGCGCCCACGGTGAGGCGCGCCCCGCCCGCGTCGAGGCCGCCGAGGTCGTGTGGGCGGCGCCGCAGCGGCGTGTCGCGCCGGGCCAGAGCGTCGTCGTGTACGACCCGACCGACACGTACGTCCTGGGCGGCGCGACCGTCGCCCGTCGCCCGTCCCACCGCTGAGCGGAGCGCCCGGTGCGCCGGTCGAGGACTGCGAACCGTGTCTCGGCGGCGCACTCGCTACGGCACCTCCCCGGGGAGCCGAGGGTGTGACCATCTTCTCCGCCTGGACGCTGCTCGCGATCATCAGGGGTGCCTCGGCGCCCCTGGGTTCGTGCTCGTGAGTCGCCCCCGCCGGAGGACCTGGGAACACGACATCCCGACGGCCGGGGACGCCACGCCAGTCGCCGCCGTCGAGGTCGAGCCGAACGACGGCACCGTGACGTCGCGGCCTCGGCGGCTGCACCGGGGTGACGCGGTGGTATCCGGCGTTCGGCTGGCGCCCCTCGCGGCCGTCCACCGGCGGGCGGCGGGTCAGCCGTCGGGCCCGGCCGGCGAGGTGCCGTCGACCTGCGACTGCGCCGCGGCGTACATCCGCCGGTCGTGCTCGAAGTCCTCGGCCCACCGCCGACGCTCGTCGTCGTCGAGGTCCTCGAAGCGGCTCAGGATCATGGTCCAGGGCACCTCGCACGGCCCCGCGTGGTCGCCGTCGGGGCAGAGGGCTCGGGCGATCGCATCCGCTGCGCGTGCTGCGTCCGCGGCGCTCGCCTCGAGCACGATGGCGAACCTCCAGATCTGACGGTCCTCGGCCACCGACACATCATCGCGGCCGGACGCGCCGCTGCCCCGCTCGGCGGTGCCGGGCGGGGTGGGCGCTGGTGCGGTCCGGGCCTGTTGGTGGGGGCGGGTCCGGGGGTCAGGCGGCGACGGGTTGTCGCCGTGGTTGGGGTGGTGGGGCGTGGATGTGGGTGCCGTCGGGTCGGGTGATGGTGAGGTGGGTGGCGGTGCCGGTCATGGTCCAGCCGGCGCGGTGGACGAGGCTGTGGTGGTAGGCGCACA
>Ga0164290_1001013_pt1 | contig 59028 bp, 48 predicted proteins | sample Micstemetagenome_FD_108782 | JGI IMG/M metagenome (GOLD analysis project Ga0164290, IMG submission 108782) | Contaminated culture microbial community from soil near Moab, Utah, USA - Microcoleus steenstrupii SON62 (Illumina Assembly) | ecosystem: Environmental > Terrestrial > Soil > Soil crust...
CCGAGGATTTCACCCTGGCGGAGCTGAAGACCCTTCGCTGCCGCGAGCGGCTGCCAAAACTACGCCCCGCCAGCGCCGCCTTCGACGGTCAGGCGCAAATCCTGACCTTCCAGGAAGTGGTCGACCTGGCCCGGACCGAAGGGGCCCGCGTCGGCCGCCGGATCGGCGTCTATCCGGAGATGAAGCACCCGGCCTGGTTCGCCTCGCTGGGTCTGCCTTTCGAGGGCCGCATGGCGGCGGCGCTGAAGACCGCCGGCCTGGAGGGCAGAGACGCCCCCTGTTTCGTGCAGTGTTTCGAGGTCGGGCCGTTGAAGACCCTGCGCGGCCTCGTCGGCACGCCCCTGGTCCAGCTGGTCAGCCAGGACGGCGGCCCGGCCGACCTGCCGGGCGTGACCTATGCGTCGATGATCGACGCCGCCGGCCTCAAGGCGATCGCGGCCTATGCCGACGGCGTCGGGCCGCAGACCACCCTGGTGATCCCGACCGACGGCAAGGGTCTGCTGCCGGCGACATCCTTCGTCGCCGACGCCCATGCGGCGGGCCTGAAGGTGCATCCCTGGACGGTGCGGCGAGAGAACTTCTTCCTGCCGACCACCCTGCGCGGCCCCGGCGATGATCAGGCTCCGGGCGACGTCCAGGCCCTGCTGGCCGCCCTGTTCAAGGCCGGCGTCGACGGCGTCTTCGCCGACTTCCCGGCCGAGGCCGTCAAGGCCCGCAACCGCTTCATCGGCGGCAACGCCTGAGGCAGAAAACGGGGACAGATTGAAATCGAAGATTTCAATCTGTCCCCTCGTTCCCTACGCCCCCATGTCCAGCGAGTATCCCGCCGAGCGAACGGTGCGGATCGGGTCGACGGCCCGGCCGGTGTTCAGCGCCTTGCGCAGGCGGCCGATGTGGACGTCCACGGTCCGCGCCTCGACATAGACGTCCGATCCCCAGACCGCGTCGAGCAGCTGCTCGCGGCTGAACACCCGGCCCGGATGCTGGATCAGGTGATCGAGCAGGCGGAATTCCGTCGGCCCCAGATGCACCTCGCGCCCGTCGCGCTTCACCCGGTGCGCCACCCGGTCGACGATGATGTCGCCGTGGCTCAGGCGGTCGTCGGCCAGGCCCGGCCGGATGCGGCGCAGGACGGCGCGGATGCGCGCCAGCAGCTCGGTCATCGAGAACGGCTTGACCACATAGTCGTCGGCGCCGGTATCCAGCCCGCGAATGCGGTCCGTCTCCTCGCCCCGGGCGGTCAGCATCAGGATCGGCAGGTTGCGGGTCTCCTGCTTCTGGCGCAGGCGGCGACAGACCTCGATGCCGCTGATCTTGGGCAGCATCCAGTCGAGCAGCAGCAGGTCGGGCTTGGCCTCGTCAATGACGATCATCGCCTCCTCGCCGTCGCCGGCGACCAGGACGCGATAGCCCTCCTTCTCGAGATTGTACTGCAGCAGGGTCGCCAGGGCGTCTTCATCCTCGGCGACGACAATGGTCGGCGTGCTCATTGGTGGCTCTCACCCTTGGGGCGCTGGTCGGTTAGCTCGGCGCCGGTGATTTCGTAGTGGACGATCTCGGCGATGTTGGTGGCGTGGTCGCCGATCCGCTCCAGGTTCTTGGCGACGAACAGCAGGTGGGCCCCCGGCGTGATCGTGCGCGGATCGCCCATCATGTAGGTCAGCAGTTCCCGGAACAGGCTCTCGTAATGCTCGTCGACCTCGTCGTCGCGCGACCAGACGGCCGCGGCCCCGGACAGTTCGCTGGAGGTGTAGGCGTCGAGGACGTCCTTCAGCCGACCGGAGACCAGCTTGCCCATGCGTTCGATGGAGCGGGTCACCGGGCCGGCGCTGTCGATCTCGGCCAGGATCAGCGAGCGGCGGGCGATGTTCTTGGCCAGGTCCCCGCAGCGTTCCAGGTTGGAGGCGATCTTCATTGCCGCCACCGTGCGGCGCAGGTCGACCGCCATCGGCTGGCGCAGGGCGATCAGGCGAATGGCCGCCCGTTCGATCTCGACCTCCAGCACGTCCAGCCGCTGGTCCCGCTCGACCACCGATTCGGCCAGGGCGGTGTCACGGCGCGAAAAGGCGCTGATGCTGTCGAACACCTGGGCCTCGGCCAGGCCCCCCATGCGGGCGACCTCGGCGGTCAGGTGGTTCAGCTCTTCCTCGTAGGAGGTGACGATGTGGCTTTGCATTCTTGGGAACCCCGCGCGCGGTCGCGCGCAAATCGTGAAATTATCCGAACCGTCCGGTGATGTAGTCCTGGGTCCGCGTCTCGCGCGGGTTGGTGAAGATGTCCCCGGTCAGGCCCTCCTCGACCAGGATGCCCATGTGGAAGAAGGCCGTGCGCTGCGACACCCGCGCCGCCTGGGCCATCGAGTGGGTGACGATGACTATGCAGTACTGACGGCGCAGCTCGTCGATCAGCTCCTCGATCCGCGCCGTGGCGATGGGGTCCAGGGCCGAGCAGGGCTCGTCCATCAGGATGACGCGGGGCTGCACGGCGATGGCTCTGGCGATGACCAGCCGCTGCTGCTGACCACCCGACAGGCTGGCGCCCGACTGGTGCAGCCGGTCGGCGACCTCGGCCCACAGGCCGGCCTTCTTCAGCGACGCCTCGACGATGCCTTCCAGCTCGGACTTGCTGCGGGCCAGGCCGTGGATGCGGGGGCCGTAGGCGACGTTCTCGAAGATGGATTTCGGAAACGGGTTGGGCTTCTGGAACACCATCCCGACCCGGCTGCGCAGCACGACCGGATCGACGTCCTTTGCATTGACGTCCTGGCCGTCGATCTCGATCCGGCCGGTCACCCGGGCGCCCTGGATGGTGTCGTTCATCCGGTTGATGCAACGCAGGAAGGTCGACTTGCCACAGCCCGACGGGCCGATGAAGGCGGTCACGGCCCGGTCGGGAATGTCGATGCTGATGTCATACAGCGCCTGCTTGTCACCATAGAAGGCGTTGACCTTCTCGCAGTGCACCTTCACCCCGGCCGCAGGGGCGGCCGTGTGGACGCCGACGGTGGGCGGGCGCAGTTGCGCGTCGTGGGGCATCGAGGAGTCCTCGCCAGTCTCTTGGGGGGCGGTCATCTACCACCTCTTCTCGAAGCGGCGACGCAGGATCACGGCCGCCGAATTCATCACGATCATGAACACCAGCAGGACCATGATGGCCCCCGCCGTGCGTTCGTGGAAGGCCGCCTCGGCGGCGTTCTCCCAAAGGAAGACCTGCACCGGCAACACGCTGGCGGCGCTGGACAGGCTCTCGGGAAGGCCGGGCGTAAAGGCGACCATGCCGATCATCAGCAGCGGCGCCGTCTCGCCCAGCGCATGGGCCAGCGACAGGATGACGCCGGTCATCACGCCCGGCATGGCCTGCGGCAGCACATGGTGGAACACCGTCTGGGTGCGGCTGGCGCCCATGCCCAGGGCGGCTTCCCGAATGGAGGGCGGCACGGCCTTCAGTGAGGCGCGGGTGGCGATGATGATGGTCGGCAGGCTCATCAGGGCCAGCACCAGACCACCGGTCAGCGGCGCCGACCGTGGAAAGCTCAGCCAGTTGATGAACAGCACCAGCCCCAGCAGGCCGTAGACGATCGACGGCACCGCCGCGAGGGTGTTGATATTGACCTCGATGAAGCCCGAAATCCGGCCCTTGGGCGCGAACTCCTCGAGCCACACCGCCGCCAGCACCCCGACCGGCACGGCGATCAGGGCGGCGACCAGCAGCATCAGGGCCGAACCGACCACGGCGCCCAGCACCCCGGCCTGTTCCGGCTCGGTGGAGTCCGACCGGGTGAAGAAGGCGCTGTTGAAGTGGCCCTTGACCACGCCCTCGGCCTTCAGCCGGTCCAGCCAGTCCATCTGGCGGTCGCTCAGCTTGCGGTCCTCGGCCGGCGTCGACCGCTCGATCTCGCCCTTGAAGTAGAGGTCGGCGTTGGCCTTGACGGGCACGGTGAAGGTCAGGGTCTGGCCGATCACCGACGGATCGGCCTTGATCCGTTCGAGGATGCGATAGCCAAGGTCGCGCGAGACCAGATCCATCGCCTCGCCGGACGCCAGGCCCAGGGCGTCGTCCTTGACGCCGAGCCTTTTCAGCAGGGCGCCGGCCGCCAGATAGTCGAAGTTGTTGCCCTCGATATCGGCCCGGTCGATCCGCGCCGGATCGACATAGACGCTGGTGGTGATCGAATGGGTCCAGAAGGCGGTGTAGCCCTGCTTGACCACCCGGCCGAGCAGGACGACCAGGAAGCCCAGGGCGATGGTGATGGCGATACGGCCATACCAGCGGAAGCGGGCCTCCGCCGCGTGGCGCTTCTTCAGGCGCGCTTCGCCGGCCTTATCGTTGAGTGCCTGATCAGTCATAGGCCTGCCGGTATTTCTGGACGATGCGCAGGGCGATCACGTTGAGCGCCAGGGTGACGACGAACAGGGTCAGCCCCAGGCCGAAGGCGGCCAGGGTGCGGGGGCTGTCGAACTCCTGGTCACCGGTGAGGATCTCGACCATCTGGCGGGTCACCGTGGTCACCGAGTCCAGCGGGTTGGCGGTGATGCGGGCCTGGGAGCCGGCCGCCATGGTGACGATCATCGTCTCGCCGACCGCTCTGGAGATAGCCAGCAGCATGGCTCCCATGATGCCGGGCAGGGCGGCCGGCAGGATGACCCGCTTGACCGTCTCCGACTTGGTGGCGCCCATCGCATAGCTGCCGTCGCGCAGGGATTGCGGCACGGCGTTGATGACATCGTCCGACAGGCTGGAGATGTAGGGGATCAGCATGATGCCCATCACCACCCCGGCGGTCAGGGCCATCTCGTTCTGCACCCCCATCAGGTACTGTCCGAGCGGGTCCAGCGGCCCTTCGGCCAGCCAGCTGCCGATGTAGTTGAAGAAGCCCCGGAACAGCGGCCCGACGGTCAGGGCGGCGAAGAAGCCGTAGACCACGGTCGGCACGCCGGCGAGGATCTCCAGCAGCGGTTTGATCACCCCCCGCGTCGTGCGGCTCGCGTACTCCGACAGATAGATGGCGCAGAACAGCCCGACCGGGGCGGCCACGCACATGGCGATGATCATCACCAGGAAGGTGCCGGCGAACAGCGGCACGGCCCCGAAGGCGCCCTTGGCGGCCACCTGGTCCTCGCGCATGGCGATCTGCGGCTGCCACTGCAGGCCGAACAGGAAGTCGAGCGGCGAGACCGAGGCGAAGAAGCGCAGCGCCTCGTAGAGCAGACTGGCGACGATGCCGACGGTGGTCAGGACGGCGGCGGCCGAACAGGCGATCAGGGCGAGATTGACCCACCCCTCGACCTTGTTGCGGGCCCTCAAGGACGGCTTGATGCGCGGCCAGGCCAGCAGAAAGCCGCCCAGCGCCAGCACGGCGGCCAGGGCGACGGCGGCGAAGGCCGAAAAGCCGTTGAAGTCGCGCGCCTGTTGCGCCTTGGCGTCCAGGACGGCGCGTTGTTCGGGCGTCCACTCGATCTTGCTGGGCGTCCTGCCATCAGCGATGGCCTGGGCGTCGCTCCAGAAGGCCTGGGCGGTTTCGCCGTGCAGGCCGGCGACGGCGGCCGGCGGATCGGCGCTGAGCAGCGCCTCTCCCAGGCGCGGCCCGGCCGTCAGGAACAGCACCAGGATCAGCAGCGCAGGAACCCCGGTCCACAAGGCCACCCAGGTTCCATAGTAGCCCGGCAGGCTGTGCAGGGTCTCTGTCGAGGCCCGGCTGACGGCCCGGCGGCGGCCCAGCACATAGACGCCGACCGAGAAGGCCAGGAGGACGGCGAGCGCGAGGGTGAAAGACATTCTGTGCCCGGACGAGTGGCGGCAAGGAGCCCGCAAGCCCCCAATGCCCCGCCTATGCGGGGCCTACGCGACAGTTTCGTGACAGTTCGGTGACAACGGTTGGAAGGTGGCGGGCCTGTGGGTTCCCCCTCCGCCCACCATGCGGGCGGAGGGCGGCTCAGGTCTCGCTCCAGGGCGTCAGCCCGCCGCGTCGATCGCTTCCCAGCTCCTTGGCCCGACGATGCCGTCGGCGGTCAGGCTGTGCTCGCGCTGGAAGGCCCGAACCGCCGCCTCGGTGCCGCCGCCGAAGTTTCCGTCGGCCTTGACGCCGACCGCCTTCTGAACGGCCTTGACCAGGTCGCCCCGGTCGCCGCGCCGCAGGGTGGGGCGGGCCTTTGCATCCACCGCCGGGATCGGCGGCGGCGGCGTCTTGCCGACCAGCAGATCGGCGACGGCGGCGCGGAACGGGGCCATGTCGAAGCTGGGGTCGGGCTTGCGGCCCTTGGGCAGGGCATATTCCTTGTGGCCGCAGCACATATTGGCGCCCGCCCCGATTTTCTTGAGGATGGCGGCGACGCAGCGCTCATAGGCGTCGACCTGAACAGGCGGCCAGTTCCCGGGGTCCAGCCCGTTGTTCTCGGCCTCGATGCCGATGAAGCTGGTGTTGCCGTTGGTGATCCCTTCCCAGCGGCCTGTGCCGGCATGGTTCGCCCGCCCGGCGGCGATGATATAGACGGTGCCGTCCACCCCCAGGCCGATCTGGGCCAGCGGGCCGGGCAGGTCAGAGCGGCCGTTGATCAGGACATTCAGCGAGGGCATGTTGCCGCCGGCCCTGGTTGCGGTGTGGTGGCACATCACGCCTCGCACCACGCCCATCTCGGCGCGCCCGCGGGTGCGCCAGCCTGGAACCTCGGCGACCTTCAGCCCGGCCGCTTCCATCACCTCGGGAAGCCACGTCAGGGAATAGACCATCGGAACCTCCTTCAGCCCGCGCCGCCGCCGGCCGCAACCCCGCCGGAGGCCGGGGGCAACTGGTCGTCGGGGGTGTTTTCATCATCGTTCAGCTCGATGTCGCAGGCGCAGCCGTCGTGCGCGGCCTCCTCGGGCAAGGGATCGTCGTCCGCTTCGTCGGGGGCGACGGACCTGGGCCCCGTCTTGAGCCCGGTCTTGGCATCGACCGTCGGGTCGGTCCTGGCCGGATCCTTGGTCGCCGGGACCGGGGTCGCCGCCACCCCGCCGGTCTTCTCTGCCACTTTGGACAGCAGGTCGGGCACCAGCCGCTCTGAGAAGCCGCCGACGAACCCGATGATGAACACCTTCAGCCCGACCACAGCCAGCGCCGCGTCGGCCAACGCCTTGGCGCTGGCCGCGCTGGCCTCGGCGGCTACCGCCGCCGCCTTTGTCGCCGCATCGGCTGTCGCGACCGCCGCATTGGCCACGGCCTGCTTCGCCGCCGCCGCCTTTCCCGCCGCGTCGGCGACGAGACCGTCGGGCGACACCGTCGACGGGCCCAGGTCGATGTTGACCACACCGGCCTTGATCAGCGCCATCAGTACGGCGGCGGCGATGATGCCGATCACCATGCGCAGCCCGGCGTCGGTCCAGTTGGCCAGGCGCTGGAAGTCCGGCAGAACGGTGCGGTCCTTGATCGCCAGGGCGATCGAGAAGAAGGCCCCCAACGCCCCGGTGACGGAGGCGTGCAACATGTCCAGGCTGGCGTGCTGGAAGAACCCCCAGTCCTTGTTGGCGATGGCGATCGCCAGGCCGCCGATGGCCAGCAGGCCGATGCCCAGCGACACGGCGACGTATTCGAGCCGCGCCCAGGCAGTGCGCTCGTTGACCGCTTCCTGCTTGATCAGGGTCAACAGGACGACGGACCCGGCGACGTCGTCCTCGAAGGCGACGGCCAGGGCGTCGCCGACCCGGCGGTCATAGCGCTGGGCCTTCTGCCTGAGCTGGGCCTTGAACAGCCCCCGCGCGATTCGCCAGCCATCGACCAGGCCGTTGATCTCGCCGCGCAGCGGATTGACCTGGGTGAAGGCCTTGCGCTGGGCGGCCCTGGTGTCAGGGTCGTCAGCGTACTGCACCGCAACGCGCTCCCGCGTGCGGTAGACGGCGTAATAGGGCGGATTGCGGGCGTAGAAGCCCTCGATCCTGGCCCCCAGGTCGTCGTCTTCGCCTTCCTTGAGATCAGCGACATTCATTGATGCGGCCCTCGTCCCGAACGTGAGTGAAGAATACAACTCCCATACGAATAACGGCGCAATGCCATCGAGGGTGTGATCGCCATCACGGCTTGACCGGGCGGCCGGCTATGCGCCAAACCGCCCTCCCATGAACGTCCTCCTCATCGGATCCGGCGGGCGTGAACACGCCCTGGCCTGGAAGCTCGCCCAGTCGCCCATGCTGACCCGCCTGGTCGCGGCGCCCGGCAATCCCGGCATCGCCGGGCTCTGCGAGTGCCGAAACCTCAAGGCGACCGACGTTCCGGCCCTCGTCGCCCTGGCAAGGGAGATCGCCGCCGACCTCGTCGTCGTCGGCCCCGAGGTCGCCCTCGAGGCGGGCATCGCCGACGCCCTGGCGAAGGAAGGCATTCCCTGCTTCGGCGCCAGCCAGGCGGCCGCCCGGCTGGAAACCTCAAAGGCCTTCACCAAGGACTTCTGCGCCCGCCACAACCTGCCGACCGCCGCCTACGGTGTCTTCGAAACCCCGCAGGCCGCCGCGCCCTTCCTCGACACCCTGACCGCCCCCTTCGTGATCAAGGCCGACGGCCTGGCCGCCGGCAAGGGCGTGGTCATCGCCCAGAGCCGGGCCGAGGCCGACGCCGCCGTGCTCGACATGCTGGGCGGTCGCTTCGGCACGGCCGGCGCCAGGGTCGTCATCGAGGAGTTCATGGTCGGCGAGGAGGTCTCCCTCTTCGCCCTCTGCGACGGCCAGTCCGCCGTCATCTTCGGCCAGGCCCAGGACCACAAGCGCGCCTACGACGGCGACAAGGGGCCCAACACCGGCGGCATGGGCACCTACAGCCCCGCGCCTGTCCTTACCGACGCCCTGCTGGAACAGGCCTTCGACCAGCTGATCGCCCCGACGGTGCGCGGCATGGCGGCCGAGGGCAATCCCTACGTCGGCGTCCTCTACGCCGGGCTGATGCTGACCGCCGGGGGGCCGAAGCTGGTCGAATACAACGCCCGCTTCGGCGATCCAGAATGCCAGGTGCTGATGCTTCGCCTGGCCGACGACATCCTGCCCTGGCTGCAGGCCACGGCCACCGGAACCCTGTCGCGCCTCAGCGGCCCGACCTTCCGCGACCAGGCCGCCGTCTGCGTGGTTATGGCCGCCGAGGGCTATCCCGACGCCCCGGTGACCGGCGCCGTCATCCGCGGCGCGGACGGCGACTTCGGCGGCGAGGCTGTCGTCTTCCACGCCGGCACGACCCGCGACGGCGAAGGGACCCTGCGCGCCTCCGGCGGCCGCGTGCTCAACGTCTGCGCCCTCGGCGCCACCCTGCCCGAGGCCCGCGACCGGGCCTACGCCGCTGTCGCCGCCATCGACCTGCCGGGCGGCTTCTACCGCTCCGATATCGGCTGGCGGGCGCTTTGATGAATATGTCTAGACATATCGCCAGGGCGTCGATTCACCTCCCTGCGCAAAACCTCTAGCGGCGCCGCACCTTTCCCCCACTCCTGCCATACGCAGGCCCCGTCGGTGACCCGACCGTTACCCACCGGTCCGCCACCGCCGCCCCCCGCCGGCGCCCCGGCCCCGCCACCGCGGCCCCCTTGCCCACAAGGGGATCGCCGTTGTCCGGGCCTCCTGTCCCCCCTCCGCCGTGTTACAAGGGTGGGGCGCTTCGACAGGGCCGGTGCAGCTTCTCCCGGCGACCCGCGTTAGAGTGCGTCCAGACACCAGAGAGCCCCCATGAGCCGCGCTGATCCCCTGCTGAAACCGGGCGACACCTGCTGGCGCATCGACCGGGCCGACCGGGTCTCCTTCCTCGTCGACGGGGCCGACTACTTCGCGGCCGTCAAGGCCGCGATGAGCAGCGCCAGACAGTCGATCTGGCTGCTGGCCTGGGTCTTCGACCCCCTGACCCGCTTCGAGCCCGACCGGGTGGAGCGCAGCCGCGATGCCCAGAACCCCGACCGCCTGGGCCAGCTCCTGCGCCGCCTCTCCGCCCTCAACCCGGCTCTCGATGTCCGCATCCTGGCCTGGGACATGCCGGCGCTGATCGCCATGACCCAACGCTTTCCCGGCCAGCGGGCCATGAAGTATTTCGAAGGTTCGGCGGTCAAGTTCCGCCTCGACAACAGCCTGCCGATGAGCGCCTGCCATCATCAGAAGGTGCTGATCATCGATGGCCGCCTCAGCTTCGTCAGCGGCGGCGATCTGGGCGCCGACCGCTGGGACACCTGCGACCACCTGGACCACGATCCGGGCCGCCGCCTGCCCTGGGGCGAGCGCTATCCGGCCCGGCACGACGTGGCGATGATGGCCGAGGGCCCGGTCGCCCAGAGCTGCGCCGAACTGTTCGTCGAGCGCTGGGCCAACTCCGGCGGCGGCGATCTTCCGATGCCCGAGATGGCCGAAAAATCGCCGTGGCCCGAGGCTTTCGCCGCCGACATGATCGGCGTCGAGGTCGCCCTGACCCGCACCCAGCCCCGCTGGAAGACCCTGCCGGAGAGCCAGGAAGGCTATCGGCTCCACCTCGAATGCATCGCCCGGGCCCGGCGGACCATCTTCCTGGAGAACCAGTATCTGGCCTCGCCGATGATCGTCGCCGCCCTCTGCCGCCGGCTGGAAGAGCCGGATGGTCCCGAGGTCATCACCATCGGCCCCAGCGCCAGCCCCAGCTTCTTCGACCGCCTGACCATGGACAGCGTCCGCTCACGCGCCATCAACCTTCTGGAGCAGTCGGACCTGTATCACCGCTTCCGCGCCTTCACCGCCCGTACGGCGAACGACCGGCCGATCATCGTCCATTCCAAGGTCTCGATCTTCGACGACAGCCTGCTGCGCATCGGCTCGGCCAACCTCAACAACCGCTCGTGCGGTCTCGACACCGAGGTCGATGCGGTGATCGAGGCGGAGGACGGCGCCGAGGGCGCCGAGACCCGCCGGACCATCGCCGCCTTCCGCACCATGCTGATCGGCCACTACTTCGGCCGCAGTCTGGCCGAGACACAGGAGGCCATCCGCGAGGTCGGCTCGGTGGCCGGCGCGATCGATGCCCTCGACGGTCACCCGCGCCGGCTCTTGCCCATTGACCATCAGAAAATCGATGCGCTGGGCCGATTTGCCGCCAGCTGGTGCCTCGGTGACCCCCTGTCACCGTCGGACGCCTGGCGTCCCTGGATACGCCGCGGCCGGATCAAGGAGGCGATGGGTCGCCTGCCGCTTCCCGTGCGGGGAAGCCACGGGTCGGACGAGCGAGACGAGGCCACAAGGGCGCTCAGGCGCGAGGCGGAATCTCCACATCGACCACCAGCGGAAGGGGGTCCGACGCCTTCCGGGACTCCGGATCGAAAGGCGACTCCACCCTGGTGACCTTGATGCCCGGCGACACGAAGACGTGGTCGATCCGCATGAAGGGAAAGCCGCTGGGATAGGTCGACATCGGCGCGCCGGGCCACAGCAGCTGGGCGTCCTGGATGGCGGCGGCGCAGATCCGGTAGGGCTGCTGGAAAGGGGTGGCGTTGAAGTCCCCCATCAGAATGCCGGGCCGGGTGAACTTCTCGTCGGCCATCCAGTCGGCGACCAGGGCGGTGGCCTGTTTCTTCTGTTCCTGCGGAATCAGCCCCAGGTGGGTGTTGATCACCTGCAGCTCCTGGCCGTCGGGCAGGGTGACGGCGCTCCACACCGCCCCGCGCGGCTCCAGCGCCCTGATCTTCGGGTAGCCGGGCAGGGGGCCGGCCCGCACCAGCCGCTCGGGCAGGGTGGTGAGCAGGGCGTCGCCGTAGCGCTCCTCCTCGATATGCATGGCGGCGTTGAAGTGGCTGCGCATGGAGAGCAGTTCGCCGAGGCGGTGGGCCTGGTCGACATGGCCGGTGCGCTTGCGGCCCACATCCAGCTCCTGCAGGCCGACGATGTCGGGCTTTGCGGCCGCGATCACCCGGGCGCAACGCTCCACATCCAGCCGCTTGTCGACGCCCACGCAGCGGTGGACGTTCCAGGTCATCAGACGGAGCTTCATGCCTCGAAGAGATCGCGCGGACGGTCCGATGGTTCCGGATCAGGGTCTGGCGTCCGACGGCTGAGCAGGAACAGGGCGTTCTCGGCCCGCCAGTTCTCGAGGCCGCTTGAAGGATCGATGGGCCGCGCCGGCTGCCCCCGCGCCAGGGCCGCGCAGTGCTCGGTGCGCAGGTCCAGGTCCGAGGTCAGGGCGTTGAAGTCGGCCAGGCTGCAGAGGTGGATGTTGGGTGTCGACCACCAGGGTTCCGGCAGGGCCCGGGTCTCCGGCATGCGGCCGCGGGCCATCAGGCTCCAGCGCACGCGCCAGTGGCCGAAGTTGGGGAAGGAGACGATCGCCCGGTCGGCGATCCGCAGCAGCTCGCTGAGCACATGGCGCGGATTGTGAGTCGCCTGCAGGGTCTGGCTGAGAATGGCGTAGTCGAAGGCGCGGGTGGGAAAGGCGTCCAGATCGCGATCGGCGTCGCCCTGGACCACGGCCAGGCCGCGCGCCAGGCAGGCCGAGACGCCGGAGGCTTCCAGTTCCAGTCCGCGCCCCTTGGCCTGCTTTTCGCGGACAAGCAGTTCCAGCAGATCGCCTTCGCCGCAACCGACATCGATGACCCGCGCGCCCGGCCGGACCAGCCGCAGGATTTCCCGGAAATCCTCTCTCACCAGCGGCTCCTGACCGAATCCAGAAACCCGCGCAAAGCCCCGTCCATCACCGGCTCATCCAGCAGGAAGGCGACATGACCCTTGTCGCTCTCGATTTCCAGGAAGCTGGTCTGGGCGCCCGCCGCGTTCAGCGCCCGCACGATGTGCCGGCTCTCGACCGTCGGATACAGCCAGTCGGAGGTGAAGCTGAGCACGCAGAACTTGACGTCCCTGGCCCTCTCGAAGGCCCGGGCCAGAACCCCGCCGTGCGGCGCGGCCAGGTCGAAATAGTCCATGGCCCTGGTGATGTAGAGATAGCTGTTGGCGTCGAAGCGATTGACGAAGCTGCCGCCCTGGTGGCGCAGATAGCTCTCGACCTGGAAGTCGGCATCGAAACCGAAAGACAGGCCGTCGTTCTGCAGTTCGCGGCCGAACTTCCGCTGCAGGGCCGCTTCGGACAGGTAGGTGATGTGCGCCGCCATCCGGGCGACGGCCAGGCCTTTCTCGGGGCGCACCCCGGCGCTGGCGTAGGCGCCGCCGCGCCAGTCGGGATCGGCCATCACCGCCTGGCGGCCGACCTCGTGGAAGGCGATGTTCTGGGCCGAGTGGCGGGCGGCGCTGGCCACGCAGACCACCGCCTCCAGCCGCTCGGGGTAATCGGCCGCCCACTGCAGCACCTGCATGCCGCCCATCGAGCCCCCGACCACGGCCGCCAGCTTGTTGATCCCCATGGCCTCGACCAGCATGGCCTGGGCCCGGACCATGTCGCCGATGGTGATCACCGGGAAGGTCAGGCCATAGGGCGCGTTCGTGGCCGGATCGACCGATCCCGGACCGGAGGAGCCGTTGCAGCCGCCGATGACGTTGGAGCAGAGGATGAACCAGTTGGCCGGATCGAGCGGCCGGCCCGGGCCCACCAGCCGCGTCCACCAGCCTTCCTTGCCCGACACCGGGTGCTTGCCGGCGACGTGCTGGTCCAGGGTCAGGGCATGGCAGATGAGGACGGCGTTGGACCGGTCGGCATTCAGCGTGCCGAAGCTGCGCCAGGCGATCTCGAGATTATCCAGCCTGCCGCCGGAATCGAGGGGCAACGGCTGGCCCGGGCCGAACGCCCAAACGCCGCTGTCCTCTGCAGTAATGTCCGGCGTTCCGTCCATGGCGCTCCGATGACCGCGCCCGATGGGGATTGTCAACCGGGCAGGCCGGGTTAGACAGGCCCCATGCATCGCCTGATCCTCCTGCGCCACGGCAAGGCCGAACGCTCCGCCCCCGGCGGCGATATCGCCCGGCGCCTGACCGACCGTGGCCGCAACGACGCCGCCCTGATGGGCCGGGTGCTGGCCGAACGCGACCTGATCCCCGACGTGGCCCTGGTCAGCGCCGCCGCCCGCACCCAGGAAACCTGGGCGGCCGTCAGCCCCGCCTTCCCGATGGCCCGGGCCGAGGTAACCCGCGACCTCTACCTGGCCTCCGAAGGCCTGATCCTGAAACTCGCCGAGGAGCGGGGCGAGACGGTCGGCAGCATCATGGTCGTCGGCCACAACCCTGGCCTCCACATGCTGGCCATCCACCTGCTGCGCCAGGCCGGGGCCGGGGCGGCCATCATTGCCCGGGCCGAAGCCAAGTTCTCGACCAGCAGCGTGGCGGCCTTCACCTTCGACGAGGCCGGTCGCCCCGCCTATGACGGTCTGTTCCACGCCAGCGACTTTGGTGGAGGCGGCGGCGAATGACGCGGATCTACAAGCTGGTCTCGCGCCGTGAATGGCAGGCGGCGAAAGCTTCCGGGGCCTTCCTTGGCGCGGCCGTAGACCTCGCTGACGGCTACATCCACTTCTCGACGGGCGTGCAAGCCGTCGAGACGGCCCGCAAGTATTTCGCCGGCCTGTCCGACATCCTCATCGTCGGCTTCGACGCCGAGGCGCTGGGACCTGAGCTGAAATGGGAGCCGTCGCGCGGCGGGGACCTGTTTCCCCATCTCTACGGCCCGCTCGATCCGGCCCGGGCGGTCGAGGAGCGGGACGCGCCCCTGGGCGACGACGGCCATATCCAGCTGGGCGACCTCGTCTGACATGATCCACGACCTCGCCGCCCGCGCCCTGCATGTGCTCGACCCCGAGGACGCCCACGGCCTGACCATCGCCGGACTGGAGGCCGGTCTTGGCCCCGTCGACCGCTCGCGCCCGGATCCCATCCTCGCCACCCAACTGGCGGGACTGACCCTGCCCAGCCCCATCGGCCTGGCCGCCGGCTTCGACAAGAACGCCCAGGCCCCCGACGCCATGCTGAAGGCCGGCTTCGGCTTCGTCGAATGCGGCACCGTCACCCCTCTGCCCCAGGCCGGCAATCCGCGCCCACGGCTGTTCCGGCTCACCTCCGACAAGGCCGTGATCAACCGCATGGGGTTCAACAACGAGGGCCTGGAGGCCTTCGCCGCCCGCCTCGCCAGACGTCCGCGCAAGGGGATCGTCGGGGCCAATATCGGGGCCAACAAGGACGCGGTCGACCGAACCCAGGACTATGTCACCGGCCTGACCCGCCTGTGGGGTCTCGCCGACTACTTCACCGTCAACATCTCCTCGCCCAACACTCCGGGTCTGCGGGCCCTGCAGACGAAGGAGGCGCTGGAAGACCTGCTCGGTCGCCTGGCCGAGGCGCGCAAGCCGCTGCCCGGAGACGCCCCGGTCTTCCTGAAGGTCGCCCCCGACCTCGAGGACGACGAAATCGAGGCCATCGTCGCAGCCAGCGCCGCTCACGGCCTGGCCGGCATCATCGTCTCCAACACCACCATCGGCCGGCCGGTCACCCTGACCAGCCGCCAGGCATCCGAGACCGGCGGCCTGTCCGGCGCGCCGCTGCTTGGTCCCTCGACCTACATTCTCGGCCGCTTCCACGCCGCCAACGACAAGGGACTGATCCTGATCGGGGCCGGCGGCGTCGCCTCGGGGGCAGACGCCTACGCCAAGATCCGGGCGGGCGCCCAGGCCGTGCAGCTGTACTCGGCCATGGTCTACGAAGGCCCTGGTCTGGTGACCCGGATCAAGCGTGACCTGGCGGCTCGTCTGAAGGCGGACGGCTTCCGGTCGGTGGCCGAAGCCGTCGGCGCGCGATGAAATTCCCCTCCGGCGCGAGCGCGCGCCGCGTTGCGCCCCTCCGCCGCCTGACCTACACCTGAGCCATGGCCGAGGCCGCGCCGCCGCCCGCGACGAAGACCGCTCCTCCGACCCGGCGATGGCTTTGGCCCGGCGGCCTGTCGGCGCGCCTGCTCGTCCTCACCAGTCTGTTCGTCACCCTGGCCGCCCTGTTCGTGCTGCCCGCCGCCCTGGCCAGCTTCGAGGAACAATGGCTGCTCGACCGTGTCCGCTCGGCGGAACTGGCCGTGCTGGCCACCGAAGTCGCGCCCGACGGCCAGGTGCCGCGCATCCTGTCCGAACGCCTGCTCGAAGGCGCCGGCGTCGTGTCCGTGGCCATCCAGACCGAGGGCATGCGCCGGCTGGTGCTGGCCGCGCCGCGCACCCTGCAGACGCCCTACCTCGTGGACCTGCGCGAGCAGAACCCGCTCAGCTGGTTCAGCGCACCCTTCCAGACGCTGTTCGGCGGCGAGGGCCGGATGGTGCGGGTGGTGGCCGAGCCGCGCTTCCTCAAGGACTCAGAGTTCATCGACATCGTCGTGCCCGACGACAGCCTGCGGGCCGAACTGATCAGCTACCTGTGGCAGGCGCTGTTCGTCACCGTGTTCGCGGCCATCGTCGTCGGCGGCCTGGTCTATCTGTCGCTGAACGCCTTCCTGGTGCGGCCGATGCAGCGGATCACCCGCTCCATCGAGCGCTTCCGCGCCGATCCCGAGGACCCCGGGGCCCGGGTCGAGACGTCGGGACGCCGGGACGAGATCGGCCGTGCCGAGGCCGAGCTCGACCGCATGCAGTCGGACCTGGTGACGGCGCTCAACAGCCGGGCGCGGCTGGCGGCGCTGGGCGAGGCGGTGGCCAAGATCAACCACGACCTGCGCAACATGCTGACCAGCGCCCAGATCGCCTCGGACCGGCTGGCCGCGATCGGCGACCCGAAGGTCGCCCAGGCCATGCCCCGCCTGGAACGGGCGCTCGACCGGGCCGTCACCCTGGCCACCAACGTGCTGGCCTACGGACGCACCGGCGAGGCCGAGCCGGACCTCAAGGCGACGCCGCTCAAGGCGGCGCTGGAGGCGGCAGCGGAAGACGCGGCTCTGGAAAAGGACGCCGTGACCCTGAAGATCGAGGCGCCGGCCCGGGCAAGCGTGACCGCCGATCCCGACCAGTTGCACCGGATCCTGATGAACCTGATGCGCAACGCCCGCCAGGCGATGGCCGCCAAGGCCCGCGAGGAGCCGGGCCAGATCACCGTCAGTCTGGTCAAGGAGCCGGGCTGGAGCATCCTGCGCATCGCCGACAATGGCCCCGGCCTGCCCGAGCGTGCGCTGGCGCATCTCTTCCAGCCCTTTGCAGGCTCGGCCCGCCACGGAGGAACGGGCCTTGGCCTGGCGATCTCGCGGGAACTGGCCCAGGCCCACGGCGGCGATCTGACGTTGGCCCAGACCGGGCCGACCGGGACGGTCTTCGAGCTGCGGCTTCCGGAACCGGAGAAGCCGAAGAAGATACCGGTCAGCGCTTCTTCATAGCCCCCAGGCGACCCGCGCCGCCTCGATCGCATCCAGCTTGGCGTAGAGCGGCGCCCAGTCGTCGGTCGCGGCGATCGGCGCCCACAGGGCCTCGACCTCGTCGATCAGCATCTCGACCGGCTCAGGCTCCGCGAACATCGGATGCGCCAGGCGCTCCGGCCGGTCCGCCTCGAACCCGCCGAGCACGCGCCTGAACTCGATGAACGCCTCGCCGCCGAACACCGCGGCCCTCGGTCCGGCCATGGCCCGTCTCTCGTCGCCGCAGAACCAGTCGAAGAAGAAGGGCTCCCAACGTAGCGCGTCGCCCCCTTCGGCCAGCGCCTTGAAGGCGGCGTTGACCAGGTCGATATCGGCCTCGGGTCCCCGGGATTTGACACCCAGTCGACCGATTATCGCCGCCATCAGGGCGTCCCGGTAGGCCGGCGCGAAACCGTTGAGGGCCGCGACCAGGGCGTCGCTGTCGGCCACCTGAACCAGGCAGCCGGCCAGTTGCTGCAGGTTCCAGAACGCCGCTTCCGGCTGGCGGCCGAAGCTGTAGAGGCCGGTCTCATCGAAATAGGCCGCCGTGAAGTTGGGGTCGTTGCGGGGCAGGAAGCGCCAGGGGCCGTAGTCGAAGCTCTCGCCGGTGACGACCATGTTGTCGGTGTTGAGCACGCCATGCACGAAGCCGGCCGACATCCAGCGGGCGACCAGCCGCGCGGTGCGGGCGACGGCCTCCTCCAGCAGGGCGACGGCGCGGTCCGGGGCGTCGGCGCGCTGCGGGAAGTAGGTCTCGACGGCGTGGTCGACGAGGACGGTAAGGTTGGCGGCGTTCTCGTGAAAGGCCTGGCGCTGGAAGGTTCCGAAACGGATGTGGCTGTGGGACAGCCGGGTCAGAACCGCCGACCGGGTCGGGCTGGGCTCATCGTTTCGTTGCAGGTCCTCGCCCGTCTCGACGAGAGAGAAGGCGCGGCTGGTCGGCACGCCGAGCGCCTCCAGCATGCCGGCCGCAAGGATCTCGCGAACGCCGCCCTTGAGGGTCAGTCGACCGTCGCCGCGCCGCGACCAGGGTGTCTGGCCGCTGCCCTTGGTGGCCAGGTCGAGCAGGCGGTCGCTGTCCGTCTCGCGCAACTGGGCGAACAGAAAGCCCCGGCCATCGCCGAGGTCGGGGTTGTAGCTGCGGAACTGGTGGCCGTGATAGCGCATGGCCAGCGGCCCGGGCTGGTTGTCCGGCAGCGGTTGGAAACGGCCGAAATAGGCGAGCCATTCCGCGTCGGTCAGGGCCTCCAGTCCGACGGTCGCGGCCGCCCGGTCATGGCGCCAGCGCAGGATCGTCTCGGGGAAGTCAGCGGGTCGCACCGGGTCGGAAAACTCCGGCCCGAGGGTCATGAAGCGAGGGTCGGGGCGATAGGTCGGCGAGGCGGGCATTCCCCCAGATGCGGCGGAAAGGCGGTCGCCGCAAGACGCGCCTGCTGAACCGGACTCACGTGCCCTCAAGATGAGCAAGTCCGCCGGAGCGGCGTTGGGCGCCTACAAAAGCGGCGCTTTTGAATCCTGCGTCAGAATAACGCAGTTTTTTGACACCTCTGCTGTCACATCGCTGACACGAGATGGCCGTTTTCCGTTGTGTTACAAGGGATTAATCTTGCCTGAGCGCGTTCAACGACCCTAGGGCACGGGTGTCAAGTTGATAGGGCTTCCTCGGTCCCGTCTTCCTCCCCCCAAACCCGCGCGGTTGACACCCGCGTGCAAAAAAACCTTGCCCAGGACGTGACATGAAAATTCGTCATCTGCTGCGCGCGTCGGCATCCGCCGCCGTGCTCACCGCCATGCTTTCGACCGCCGCCTTCGCTCAGGAAGAGCCCGCGGCCGATGAAGGCACCACCGTCGACACCATTGTCGTCACCGTCAACAAACGCGAACAGAACCTGCAGGACGTTCCGGCCACCGTCACCGCCCTGTCGGGTGAACTGATGCAGGACGCCGGCGTCAAGGACATCAAGGATCTGCAGATCCTGACCCCCGGCCTGACGGTCACCTCGACCTCGAACGAAACCGTCACCACCGCCCGTATCCGCGGCGTCGGCACCGTGGGTGACAACCCCGGTCTGGAAAGCTCGGTCGGCATCGTCATCGACGGCGTCTACCGTCCCCGTAACGGCGTCTCGTTCGGCGATCTCGGCGAACTGGAACGCATCGAAGTTCTGAAGGGCCCGCAAGGCACGCTGTTCGGCAAGAACACCTCGGCCGGCGTCATCAACATCCTGACCGCCGAGCCGGAATTCGAATTCGGCGGCAATGCCGAACTGACCTTCGGCGAATACGGCACCATGGGCGGCTCCGCCTCGGTCACCGGTCCGATCTTCGGCGACAACGTCGCCGGCCGCATCTTCGTGGCCAAGCGCCAGCGTGACGGCTTCCTCGACGTCGAAACCGGCGACGGCCCGCGCAACCTGGGCGAAGACGTCAACCAGGACTTCTGGACCATCCGTGGCCAGATCCTGGCGACCCCGAGCGACGACCTGAGCCTGCGCTTCATCGCCGACTACACCCGTCGCGACGAAATGTGCTGCCTGGCCACCCAGCTGCAGGTCGGCAACGCCGCCAACAGCCGCGCCGCCTTCATCAACCAGGTTCAGCCCGGCGGCATCAACGCCAACACCAACGAGAACGTCTTCAGCCGCCAGGCCTACGGCAACCGTTCGACCCGCCAGTTCATCCAGGACAAGGGCTACTCGCTCGAAGTGAACTGGGACGTGCTGGACGGCATCGCCCTGACCTCGATCACCGCCGGCCGCAACTGGAAGGCCGAAACCGGCCAGGACAGCGACTTCACCGCCGCCGACCTGGTCTACCGTCCGGACGACGGCACCAACTTCGTCGAGTTCACCCAGTTCAGCCAGGAATTCCGCGCCAACGGCGAAATGGGTCCGGTCAACTGGCTGGTCGGCACCTTCTACGCCAAGGAAGACCTCGATAGCCGCTCGCGCCTCAGCTACGGCACGGATTACTACGCCTACTTCGCGACCCGCGTGCTCGGCGGCGCTCCCGGCCTGATCGGCCTGACGCCGGCCAACGTCTACCAGGCCGGCAACGGCGCGGACGACCGCTACGCCCAGGAAGACGAAACCTTCGCCATCTTCACCGACAACACCTGGGCCATCACCGATGCCCTGAAGCTGACGGCAGGCCTGCGCTACACCTGGTCGGACAAGACCCTAACCACCGACTACACCACCACGGGTTCGTCCTGTGACCAGGGTGAAGCGGCGTTCTCGACCCTGGCCGGCGTCGTCGGCACGGCGGCGGCGACGAGCATCGTCGGAGGCCTCTGCCTCAACGCCCAGAACAACGACTTCGACGCGCTGGGCGTCTACAGCCAGGACCGCAGCGAAGAAGAACTGACCGGCACCCTGAAGCTGGCGTGGGACATCTCCGAAGACGTCATGCTCTACGGTTCGTACGCCCGTGGCTACAAGTCGGGCGGCTTCAACCTCGACCGGGTCAACATCGCCTGCCCGTTCGGCGGTCGCACGACCACCACGCTCGCCGGCCTGGCCTGCGTCAACACCACCCAGCCGGTCGACTTCCAGCCGAACCCGGACACCAGCTTCGATGGTGAACAGGCCGACTCCTACGAGCTGGGCATCAAGACCAAGTGGCTCAGCAACAGCCTGCTGCTGAACGCCACCCTGTTCTACCAGGAATACACCGACTTCCAGCTGAACACCTTCGTCGGCACGGCCTTCATCGTGGAATCCATCCCCGAGCTGACCTCGACCGGCGTCGACGCTGACTTCCTGTGGTTCTCGCCGATCGAAGGCCTGACCTTCCAGGGCGGCGTGACCTACGCGAAGACCGAGTTCGGCGATTTCGACGCGCTCGACCTGACCGACCCGTCGAAGTTCAACGGCATCTTCCGCCTGCCCGGGGCCACCGCCCCGTTCGCGCCGGAATGGTCGGCCTCGCTGGCCACCAGCTACGAGCGTGATATCGGCTCGTCGCTGGTCTTCAAGGGCAACGTCTCGATGAAGTACACCAGCGACTACAACACCGGTTCGGACCTGCATCCGGTCAAGGAACAGGAAGCCTTCACCCTGGTGAACGCTCGCCTGGGCCTGGGCAGCCAGGACGGCCTGTGGACGGTCGAACTGTTCGCCAACAACCTGTTCGACAAGGACTACATCCAGGTGGCCTTCAACGGTCCCTTCCAGGTCGACACCACCAACCCCTACAATGCGACGGCTGACGCCAACATCTCGACCTACGACGCCTTCCTGGGCGCCCCGCGGGTCGTGGGCGTGACCCTGCGCAGCAAGTTCTAGTCCTCTAGAATCTTGCGATGAGATCGGGCGGTCCGGGGTAACCCGGGCCGCCCTTTTTCTATGGGGCGAAGGCAGCCTTCAGGGCGGCGATGGCGCGGTCCGACTGAGCCGCGGCGCGGCGGGAGGCGGCGGCCAGGTTCAGGAAGCCGTGGGTGGCGGCCGGCTCGAGATGATGGGTGATCCCAGGGGCGGCGGCGATCAGGCGTCTGGCGTCCAGCCGGGTTGGATCGCGGCCGCCGCTGGCGATGAAGGTCTGGGGCAGGTCGTCGGCTAGCGGGAAGGCCAGATCCTCGTCCAGGGCCGTCAGGCCGTGCGCGTACTGGCGGCGCATCCAGGCGCGGCTGCGGCGGAACAGGCGCGGATCGTCCTCGACCGGATCCAGGGCGAGCAGGGGATAGAAAAGGGCAAGGCCGTCCAGGGGGCGGCCGGCGCGGGCGCTCCGGCGGGCGGCGGCGACGGCCAGCAGGCCGCCGGCCGAGTCGCCCCCGGCCAGCAGCCGCCGCGGACGCAGGGTGGTGGCGGCGAAGACGACGGCCGCTTCGGCGTCATCATGGGCGGCGGGGTAGGGATGTTCCGGGGCAAGGCGGTAGTCGACGGCCAGGACATCGAGGTCGGCCCCGGCCGCCAGGCGGCGACAGACCCCGTCGTGGGTGGCGAGGCTGCTGCTGACCAGGCCACCGCCGTGCAGAACGACCAGCAGGCCTTCGGCGACCGGCGCGTGATAAAGGCGGGCGGCGAGGGGGCCGGCCGGGCCGGGGATCGCCAGGTCCTGCACCTGCCTCAATACCGGCGCGCCCGGATCGGGCCGGGCCAGCCAGGGGTCGAGACGGTTGCGGATCAGATTGATGAGCACAGCCGCAATGGACCGCGTTCGCTTCTGAAAGGCCAGCCCTTGATCCGCCGGTGGCCGGAGGTGCTGAAGTTGGCGTTCCAGCCCGCCGCCTGACGGTCGTCAGACGTCGATCGCGCCGCCGAAGCTGGCGGCGCCCAGTCCCAGCCAGGGCAGGGCGAGCGCCAGGGCCATCAGCAGTTCCAGGATCAGCGCCTGGCGCAGCATCGGGTCTTTCTGCCTGTCGAGGATCAGGGAGGCGAGCCGTCCGGCCGCTGCCCCCAGCCAGCCCAGCGCGATGGCGGCGGCCATCATCCGGCCGATGCTGGGCGCATAGCCCAGTCCCATGGCGGCGCCGGCGTGGGCCAGGATCATCATGCCGCCGAAGGCCCGCTCATCGGCGCGGCCGCGCGCTTTCAGCGCCCGGGGCCGGGCGATGCGAAGGCCGCCCATCACGCCGCCGATACAGCAGGCGAGGACGGAGATCATGATGGCGAGGTTGAGGGTGCCAAAAACGGTCATGCAGCGGACTTAGTCCCTGAGGACCGGAAGGGAAACCGGAACAGATTGAAATCGCTGAATTCAACCTGTCCCCTCATCAAGCCTCCGCCCTGCAGTGGAGCCGGAAGTGAAGCCCTTGGCGGCCGCCAGATCGGCGAAGGTGATGCCAGGTGATCGATCAAGAGGCGCACTTTCGCCCGAAAGGCGAAGCCGGCGCCCGTTTCGGGGCTGTTTGCGAAACGCCGGTGGATGGATTGCGCGCAGCCGCCTGAATCGATTCGACTCTTTCGTCGTCTCGTTGTCATGGTGCGCTCTTAAGAGCTTGGTAACTTACTCCGCCGGGCTTGGGGGGCTGTAGCTTGCGTTTGTCGATCCGCCTCTCGATGGCGCTCGGCCCGGCTGGCTGTCACTCCAATCCCTCAAATCCCAATACCGCCGCGGAAGTGCCCCCTGGTGGTTTCGCTTGCATCAATAGGTAGAACCCATGGCCACCACCCTTGCCCTCGGCGATATCGCTCTGGTCGGCGTCGGCGCCGACACAGGCGTCAAGTCGCTCGCCTTTGTCGTGCTCGTAAACGTCGAGGCCGGCACGGTCATCAACTTCACGGACAATGGCTGGCTCGCTGCCGGCGGGTTCCGCTCAGGCGAGGGGGTCGTCAGCTATACCGTCCCCGCCGGCGGCCTGACGGCTGGAACGGTGATCACCATCACCGGGCTGACAAGCTCGCTCAATCCGTCGGCCACGGGCGATGCGATCATCGTCTACCAGGGCGCGGCCGCCACCCCGACCATCCTCTTCGCGGTGGACTTCGCCGACGGCAACGCCACCTATGCGGCGGATGCGACCAATTCCAACACCTCGGCAGTTCCGACTGGCCTGACCTTCGGGACCAACGCCCTTGCCTTCGGAGCGGACAACGTCGGCTACACGGGACCGACCGTAGGCACCCAGGCCGAAATTCTTGCCGCCATCGCCAACGAAGCCAACTGGACCGAGAACGACGCGGCTGCGGTCACCTATCCCAGCGGCTTTACCGTCAACGCGGCCGGCACCTCGAACGTCACCATCAACGACGTTTCCATTGTGGAGGGGGATTCCGGGACCAGCGTCCTGACCTTCACGGTCACCCGCACCAACAATACCGGCGCCTTCACCGTCGACTACGCAACGGCCGACGGGACGGCCGACAGTTCCGATTACGCCGGCGGTACAGGAACCCTCACCTTCACGGCTGGCGGCGATCTGACCCAGACCGTCAGCGTCACCATCAATGGTGATCTGGCGATCGAGAACAGCGAGACTTTGCTCGTCAACCTGTCCAACGTGGTCAACACGGTTCAGACGGCCACGGTCACCGACGCTCAAGGCGTCGGCACCATCACCAACGACGACTTCCCGCCGACCGTCTCCATCGGCGACGTCAGCGTCCTGGAAGGCGACGCCGGTACGACGACCCTGAGCTTCACGGTCACCCGCACCGATGAGAACACCGCCTTCACGCTCGACTTCAACACCGTTGTCGGCGGTACGGCTACGGCTGGCGACGACTACACGGCTGTCAGCGGCGGCACGGTGACCTTCACCAACGGCGGCGCGCTGACCCAGACGGTGACGGTCACCATCAACGGCGACCTGACCATCGAAGGCGACGAGACGGTCAACGTCGAGATCAGCAACATCAACAACACGGTCGGCGCCACGACCATCGCCGACGGCACGGCGACCGGCACGATCCTCAACGACGACACCCTCAAGATCTACGAAATTCAGGGCGCGGGCCACGTCTCGGCCTACGACGGCCAGGTGGTCACCACCACCGGTGTCGTCACCGCCATCGACAAGGACAACAACGCCTACTGGATCCAGGATCCGAATGGCGACGGCAACCGCAACACCTCCGACGGCATCTACGTCTTTGTCGGCGGGGCCCTGCCGCCGTCCATTGTCGTGGGCAACCTTGTCCGCATCACCGGCACGGTCGATGAGTTCCAGCCGGGCGGCACGGCCAACCTCGGCCTGACCGAGATCGTCAGCGTCACCGCCACCACCCTGCTGCAGGTCGGCTACGGCCTGCCGGACGCCGTCGTCATCGGCGACACCGCCAACGGCGCGGACTACACGCCGCCGCTCGTCAACCTCGGCTCGACGACCAACGCCTTTGACCCGACCGTCGACGGCGTCGACTTCTGGGAAAGCCTGGAAGGCATGCGGGTCACCCTGCAGGACGTCCACACCACCAGCCCGTTCAAGTCCTCGTTCGGCGAAGTGATGGTGACCATGGACGTCGGCGCCAACGCCAGCGCCAACGATCGCGGCGGCCTGACCATCAGTGACGAGAGCGGCAACGGCGTACTGCCGGCCGACAAGATCTTCGACTTCAACCCCGAGCGCATCCAGCTCGACGACGAGGCGCTGGGCGGCTCGATCGGCGCCATCACCAGCACCGGCCAGACCGTGGTCGGCGGCGACGTCACCGGCATCGTCAGCTACGGCCAGGGCTTCTACGACGTCAACGTCACCCAGGCGGTGACCTTCAACGCCAGCACCCTGGTGAAGGAAGTGACGACCATCGAGGAGAACCTCGACCGCCTGACCATCGCGACCTTCAACGTTCGCAACCTGGCGCCGCTGACCTTCAACGGTGGCGACGGCGTCACCACCCAGACCACCCTGAACAATCTGGCCGACGCCATCGGGACCAACCTGAAGACCCCCGACATTATCGGCCTTCAGGAACTGCAGGACTTCAACGGCCAGTCGACCACCGGCAACGGCGACGCCGTGCTGACGATGACCCAGCTCATCGACACCATCTTCGCCCGCACCGGGGTGCAGTACTACGGCATCCTGTCCGATCCGGTGGATGACACCGAGGGCGGCGCGCCGGGTGGCAACATCCAGGTGGCCTTCCTCTACCAGGCGACCGCTGTCACCCCGACTGCCGGCAACGGCCTGGTCGCCACTTCCAACCCCTTCATCTCGAAGTACCCGACCGCCGACCGCATCGGCACGGGCGACGCCGACTTCACCTCGACCCGCAAGTCGGTGCCGATCGAGTTCATCCCGGCCGGCTACACCGAGACGCAGGGCGGCAGCTTCTGGGTGATCAACAACCACTTCAGCAGCAAGGGCGGTTCGGCTGTCCTGATCGGCTCCAACCTCGACAGCGAATACTACGGCGAGCCGCTGAACTCGGACTCGGTCAAGCGCGAGGGCAGGCCGAGGCGGTCAAGGTGTTCATCGACGGCATCCTGGCCGACGGCAATCCGATGAACGACAAGATCATCGCGCTGGGTGATTTCAACGACTTTCAGATCTTCCCGGTCATCGAGATCATCACCGGCGAGATCGAGCGACTGGTGGCGGGCACGGGCAACACGCCCAGCACCTTCGTCACTGGCGCCCAGGTGCTGAAGGCGCTGATCGAGCTGCTGCCGCCGGAAGAGCGCTACAGCTACAGCTTCGACGGCAATTCCCAGGCGCTGGACAACATCATCGCCACCCTCGACCTGCTGGTCGGGGCGCAATACGACATCGTCCACATCAACTCGGAATTCTCGACCCAGATCTCGGACCACGACCCGGGCCTCTCCAGCCTGCTGTTCGTGCGCTCGGCGGCCATCGCCACCGAGGGCAATGACGTCTTCACCGCCACCGCCTACACGGCGGTGTTCGGCGCGACGCGCGGCAGCCTGACCGGCGACGACACCGTGCTGGCCCTGGGCGGCGACGACCTGATCGAGGGCAGCCTCGGCAGCGACACCCTGAACGGCGGCGGCGGCTTCGACACCGTCGACTACACCGGCTCCGACGCGGCGGTGACCGTCAACCTGACCACCAGCACCAACAGCCCCTCGGGCGGCTGGGCGCAGGGCGACACCCTGATCTCGATCGAGAACGTCATCGGCTCCCAGTACGCTGACTTCCTGACCGGCAGCGCGACGCTGAACATCCTGAACGGCGGCCTTGGGGCCGACACCATGTCGGGCGGGGCCAACAACGATACCTACCATGTCGACGACGCCGGCGACGTGGTCATCGACACCTCCGGGACGGCCGACACGGTGATCAGCTCGATCACCTACAGCCTGGTCGACGCCGACAGCGCCAACCTCACCGGTCAGATCGAGAACCTGACCCTGTCGGGGACTGCCGACATCAACGGCACGGGCAACGCGGTGAACAACCGTATCATCGGCAATGACGGGGCCAACACCCTGGACGGCGGCGCGGGGGTCGACAACATCTCCGGCGGCGGCGGCATCGACCACCTGCTGGGCGGCGAGGGCAATGACATCCTCGACGGCGGCACGGGCGACGACACCCTGGAAGGCGGCAACGGCACGGACACCTACACGGTGGACAGCGCCGGCGACGTGATCGTCGAGACCTCGACCGGCGGCTTCGATACCGTCCGGTCGACGGCGACCAGCTATGTGCTGAGCGCCTTTGTCGAAAACCTCAACCTGGTCGGGGCCTTCGCCCAGGACGGCACGGGCAACGCCCAGGCCAACACGATCAACGGCAACAACTTCGACAATGAGCTGATCGGCGGCGCCGGGGCTGACGTCCTGAATGGCATGGTCGGCGCCGATACCCTTGAGGGCGGCGACGACAACGACAAGCTCTACGGCGGTTCGGGCGCCGATGACCTGCTCGGCGGCGCGGGGAGCGATATGCTCGACGGCGGCACGGGCGCCGACACCATGTCGGGTGGCGCTGGCAACGATACCTACTATGTCGACAGCGAGCTCGACACCGTCGGTGAGGGCGCCGGCGATGGCCTGGCCGACAGGATCTTCCTCAGCGCCGCTGTCTTCGCCCTCAGCGCCGATGCCGACATCGAGACCATCCAGGTCGACTTTGTGTCCGGGGCCACCGTCACCGGCAGCAGCATCGCCAACAAAATCTATGGTAACGCCGGGGCCGACACCCTGTCGGGCCTTGGCGGCAACGACTTCCTGCAGGGCGGTCTGGGCAATGACACGCTGAACGGCGGCGAGGGCAACGACATCATGGATGGCGGGACCGGAGACGACACCATGGCCGGCGGGCTGGGGGTCGACACCTACTATGTCGACAGCTTCTCCGACAGCGTCACCGAACTTGCCGACCAGGGCATCGATACCGTTCGCACCACGCTGGACGGCTATGTTCTCGGCGCCAACCTCGAGAACCTCATCCTCGCGGGCGTCGGCAACCAGGACGGGACGGGCAACGCTCTCAACAACACCCTGACCGGCACCGACGACAGCAACAGCCTGGAAGGCCTGGACGGCAACGACCACCTGGTCGGCGGCGGCGGGTCGGACGACCTCTACGGCGGCGCGGGTCTCGACACCCTGCTGGGCGGCGACGGCGACGATCTGCTGTTCGGCGGCAGCGGCAACGACAAGCTGACCGGCGGCGCTGGTCGCGATTACTTCGTGGCCGGGGGTGAGTTCATCCCGGGCGTCTCCGGCGTGGCTATCGAGACCGACAGCATCCTCGACCTTCAAGCCGGCGAAGTCATCGGCCTGGCCACCAGCGCGCTGTCCTTCCAGTCGGTGTTCAACGGCACGGCCGGCCAGGCCAAGCTGGTCTATTCGATGGGCACGAACTCGACGCTGTTCCAGCTCGACATCGACGGTGACAACCGCGTCGACTACCAGCTGCGCATCAACGGCGACCAGACGGCCAATACCAACATCGCCACCGGTCAGGACGATGTGAACGGCGGCTGGTACCTGTTCGGCGCCGCCCCGTAGGGATCGGAGCCGCGGTAGCGATGACGGTCAGCAAGGCGTGCTGACCGTCATCGCGATCAGCTCCTCAAGAGTTCCAGGAGCGAGCTGCCCCTCAGGGTGGCGAACACCTGGGCCGAGGCCTGCAGGGCCGTCTGGGCCTGTTCCAGTCGGCTGATGGCCTCGGCCATGTCGACTTCTGAGATATCGGAAATCTCGCCCTTCAGCAGGGTGACCCTGTCGTCGTGCTGGGTCAGGCTGTTCTCGACCCGCACCTGGTTGGCGCCGTTCAGGGCGGCGCTGTCGGTGAGCGCCTTGTTGGCGGCGTCGAACTTGGGAAGCATGCCTTCGATAAAGGTCTTCTGGGCCGTGCTCAGCGGCGAGGAGAAGGCGCCGTTGGCCTCGACATAGGCCTGCACCTCCTTGAAGGCCTCGAACAGGTCGGTCCCTTCGGTGTCCGCCAGGAAGCCGCTCTCGATGGTGATGTTGTCGTCCAGCCGGCTGACGGGCTTCAGCTGGTCATTGAGGAACAGGTCGGCGATGGCCGGGGCGGCCGTCAGGTCGGACAGGCGCGTGGCGTCGACCGGACGGGTGTTCACCTGGGCGCCGGCGAACAGGTAGCGGCCGCCCTGCTGGGTATTCAGCGACTCTGCGGCGGTGAGGAAGTGACCCTGCAACTCGCCCATGATGGCGTCGCCCCGGTCGCTGGCCAGCGCCTCGGCCAGGGTGTTGCGGGCCGCGTCGGCGGAGTCGGCGGTGGAGCGCAGGGCCAGGTCCTGCGCCTCCAGGCGGGAGGTGATCAGCTTGCCCTGCTCGAGGTAGCCCTCGACCCGGGCCTTCACCGAATTGGCGGCGATCAGCTGTTCGACCTGCGGCGCGAAGGCGCGCAGGCTGTCGCCGAGCCGGCCGCTGGACACCTGTCCCTGGGCCTGTTCCTGGCTGTTGGTCGCCCGCATCAGGTCACGCAGGACGACGGAGTAGCTGTGGCTTGTGGAGACGCGGCTCATGATCAGTTCACCATGCCGAGGAGGATGTCATAGAGGTCCTTGCTGGCCTGGACGATCCGGGCCGAGGCGTTGAACGCCTGCTGATAGGTGGTCATGGCGATCAGCTCCTCATCAAGGTTGACCCCTTCGACCGAGGCCCGCCGCGCCGAGGCTTCCTCGGCCACCGCCTGGGCGCTTTCCTGTCTGGAGACCGCCGAGTCCGCCCGCCGGCCGATGGAGCCGGCCAGTTCGGCGCCGTAGCGGGTGACGCTCATCGAGACGCTGCTCAGGGTGCCGACGGCGTCGAAGCGGCTGTTGACCGAGCCCGACTGGGCCAGCAGCAGCGCCCCGCGTCCATCGCCGGCCGACAGCACCGGGTTTCCCGAGGCCGCCTGGGTCAGATCCAGCGTGGCCAGGCCCAGTTTGGAGGAATTGGCCTTGATGTCGCTGCGCAGGGTGTAGCGTTCGGCACGGCCGCCGCGCTGGGCCTCGCCGACACCGAACAGTTCGGTGATCGAGGGGCCGCCCGTACCCCGTTCGGTGTTGTCGCTGACCACGGTCATCTTGTAGCCGGCGGCCCCGGGGGAAAAGCTCATCTGGCCGTTGGCGTCGAGACCGAACTGGCCATAGGTGCCGACGCCCGTGGTGTTGTCGTTCAGCGAATTGAGCAGGTCCTGCATCGTGCCGCCGGCCGGCACGGCGACCTTGATGTCGCGGATGCGGGCTCCGTCGGCGGCGGCGATGCGCAGGGTGATCTCGTCTCCGGCCGTGAAGCCGTGGGGATCGGTGGTGCGCAGTCCGGTCTCGTAGTTGGAGAAGCCGGTGCTGCTGACCAGGTCGTTGAGCCCGAAAAAGTGGGAGAAGGTCTTGCCGGTCTTGGACGAGGGGCTTGCGCTGTTTTCGGCGAAGGCCAGGCCGTTGGTCCCGGTCGCCGACAGGCTGAGGGCCCCGTCCGAGAAGCTGGCCGAGCCAAAGGCGCCCATGGCGGTGTTCAGGCTGGTCAGGAAGGTGGCCGGGGTGAAGGCGCTGGTCGGGCCGCCGTCGACGCTCATTGTGCCGGCGGTGAAGTCGATGTCGATCTGGCGCTGCAGGGTTCCGGTCGCCGACACCACCGCCAGCGAGGTCTGGCCGGTGAAGCCGCCGAGCGCCGTGGGCAGGTCCAGGCCGGTGTTGCGGCCGGTCATCGTGGTCGGCGGCGGCACGCTGGCCGAGGCGTTGTGGGCGCGGTTCAGTTCATCCACCGCGCGCGAGACGAATTCGCCCAGCTCGGCGCTGATGGCCGGAAGGTCGGTGTCGCGCAGTTGCAGAAGGCCCGCGATCTCGCCGCCGGTCAGCCGGGCCCGCATCGAGGTCGGGCCCGAGGCGCCGGCCATGGTGACATTGATCTCGCCGGCCGCGCCCGCCGTGCGCACGAAGCTCAACGTGGCTGCGCCGCCCTGACCGGCCAGCGGCAGGCCATCGGAGGCCCGCACCACAACGCCGCCCTGGGCGCGCGACTGGATGTTGACGTCGATCAGCGAGGACAGCTCGTTGATGCGCTGGATCTGCAGGTTCTCGGACCCGGTGGCGTCGCCGCTGATCACCGTGCTGCGGGTGATGTCGGCGTTGAGGCCGTCGATTTCGGCCAGCAGCTGGTTGACCCGCTCGACCTTGGCCTGGATGCGGCTGTCGACCTCGTCCTGCAGGCTCTTGACCTGGGTCGAGATGCGGCCGGACTCGGTAAGGAAGTCGCTGATCTGGTTGACCGCCGTGCCGCGGCGCACCGTGGAGTTGGGATCGTCGACGGCGGCCGAGAAGGCCGAATAGATGTTGTCCAGCCGGGTGAAGAAGCTCGACCCCGTCGAGGGATCGCCAAACTCGGCCTGGGCGCGGTCCAGCATGTCGGCGATGACGCCCGACGAGCCGGCGCTGGCCGTGGCCTTCAGGGCGGCGCTCTGCAGGAACTTGTCGCTGGCCAGGACCACCTTGGCGACATCGACCCCGACGCCCAGGCCGGCGCTGATCAACGGCTGCTGGTTGACCAGCTTGCGGACGTAGCCGGTGGTGTTGACGTTGGCGATGTTGTCCGAGACGGCCCGCAGGCCGGTCTGGGCCGCCATCAGGCCGGTGGTGGCCGAGGACATGATGCTGTTGAGGGACATGGCCCTTCGCAACTCCTGCCCGGCAAGACCTGACGCGAACCGGCGGTTTCTGCCGGGCGGGAGCGGGCCCGCGCGTATAGGGTCTAGACCAAGGCTTTGATTTTATTGGGCTTCCTTCTGAAGCGCCGGGAATGCTCGGAAAGGGTTGCGCAAGGACGGCGCCAACTGGTCCGGCGTTCCGCACCCGGTCCTTTTCGACCGGGCAAGCCCGGCAAGATTCGCCACAGCAGATATCGATGGCGCCCCGAAGATCTGAGGAAAGGTCAACAAAAACAAGGTTCTCACCAGTTGGCCCGGCGGTTGCTTGGGGAAGGCCGAATGAGCCGGGCGCAGCAGGCGCCGCCAAACTTCCTCCTGTCCAGGGTCGCCACAGCGCCATGACCGCGCCCGCCGCCATCATCGCCTCTTTTGTCCAGCCGGCTGCCAGCCTGGCGATAGGCGATACCGTGGGCGGGGCCGTGGGGGGCTTCTAAGCCATTCTGGCGATGTTGCAGGGCGGCGCCGACGGGAAACCCGGTGAAGGCCTGGACCCGGCGGCCGAAACCGAAACCCAGTCCGAGACCGGCGACCTTGCGGCCCTGCTCGGCCAGTCCGGCGCCGCGGGCTGGCTGACCCAGTCGCTGAGCCAGTCGCCGATCAGACAAGGCGCCGAAGAGCCGATGACCGGCGGCGGGTCCCGGACCATCAAGGCAGCGATCAGTGTGGCGACGGCAGGCGTCTCGACCGAAGCGGCGACAACGGAAGCGACCGGCCTCGACACCTTGCTGGCGCGCCAGGCGCCCGAAAAGGTCGATCCGGCCCTCCTGCAGCGCCGCGAGCCGGTGAGCGGCCAGCAGCCTCTGCCGGTACCGGCTCCGACGATTCCGGCGGAGGACCCGGCCATCGCGGTCGCCGCGGCCCAGGCCATGCTGCAATCGGCGAACGAACCGGCCTCGGCCATGGCTGAAACGGTCGCGGTCCCGACTGTCATGACCCCGCCGGTCGAGACCAAGCCGGCGACACCGACGCGCAAGGTCTCGTCGGCGGGCGATGCCAAGGCCGCGAAGGTCCAGGCCGCCGAGGCCGGGCCGACCGCGACGTCGGTGGCCGACGTCAAGGAAACCCTTCTGTCCGGCGATGACGAACTCGCGCCGGTCGAACTGGTCGCCCGTGAAGCCGAAGCGCCCGACACGCCGGCCCGCACCGCCGACGCCACGGCCCAGGCCATCACCGCCAGGCTCGAGGCAGTCGCGGCCGGGGCCACGGCCTTCGCCGCCCAGGTACGCGGCGCGCCGGAGACGGTGGCCAAACTGGCCGCCGGCATCCTCGACAAGCTTGAGGGCCAGGCGACCCGGTTCGACCTGCAACTCGATCCGCATGGCCTCGGCAAGGTCGACGTCAGCGTCGAGATCGGCGCGGACGGCAAACTTACCGCCCAGCTCGGCTTTGATAACGCCGTGGGCCTCAGTGAACTGCGCGGCCGGGCCCAGGAACTGCGCTCGGCGCTGGAACAGGCCGGCTTCAACCTGGCCGAGGGCGCCCTGAGCTTCGATTTCAACGGCGAACGCCGGCAGCAACAGGCCACCGACGGCCAGTCGGACCGCACCGAACAGGCCGGCAAGGCCTTCGCCCGGGCCCAGGGGGCCCTCGACGAAGAACTGGCCGCCACCCCCACCCGTTACCAGGCCCGCCGTGGCCTGGACCTGCTGATCTAGGACCCACACCATGGTCGACGCCGTTTCCTCTGGCACAAGTGTTCTCGACAAGATCAGCGACAGCCGCGGGCGACTGGCTGACAGCACCGAGACCTTCCTGAGCCTGCTGACCACACAGCTGAAGAACCAGGACCCGCTGTCGCCGATGGACTCGAGCCAGTTCACGCAACAGATCGTCCAGATGACCGGGGTCGAGCAGCAGCTCCTGACCAACGATTTGCTGGCCGCCCTGGTCGGCATGAGCGACGGGGGGCTGGCCGACTCGGTCAACCTGATCGGCAAGACGGTGACCGCCACCACCGGCGCCGCCTCTCTGCAGGACGGCAAGGCGACCTGGGCCTACAACCTGCCGCGCGGCGCCAACAGCGTTCAGCTGGATGTCCTCGACGCCAAGGGCAATATCGTCGCCAGCCAGGTGCTGACCGCCACGGCCGCCGGCAACCACAGCTTCGAATGGGACGGCAAGACCAACCTCGGGACCCAGCTCGCCGATGGCGACTACGGCCTGCGCATCACGCCGACCGACTCGTCCGGAACCAAGTTCTCCGCCATCCAGACCCTGACCGGCGTGGCCACGGCCGTGCAGTCAGTGGACGGAACAAACATCGTCACGATCGGCAAGACCAGGGTGCCGATCAGCGCCGTCACGGCCGTGAGCAACACGATCTGACGACGACCCGAACAAAGTGGAGCCCGAATGGCTCCGCAGCGGAACGCTCCGCAAACGCAAAACGCGCCCAAGTGAACCCATTTCCGCTTAGGCAAGGATAAGAAACCAATGAGCATCAACAGCGCCATGCTCGCCGGGGTGTCTGGTCTGGTCGCGAACTCGTCGGCCCTCGCCGCGATTTCCGACAACATCTCCAACGTCAACACGGTCGGCTACAAGCGTAGCCAGGCCAACTTCCAGACCCTGGTTTCCGGCAACACCCGCAACGCCACCTATGCCGCCGGCGGTGTCTCCGCCCAGACGCGTCAGTATGTGACGCAACAGGGTCTGCCGCAGTCCACGTCCAACACCACGGACCTGGCGATCAGCGGATCCGGATTCTTCGTGGTCACCGAGAAGCCCGAAGACCTGCAGTCCAGCGACGCCCGCGCCTTCACCCGCGCCGGCTCGTTCCAGCTCGACAACCTCGGCTATCTGAAAAACGAGGCTGGTCTCTATCTGCAGGGCTGGCTGGTCGACGACCAGGGCATCATCACCACCGACCCTTCGGACCTGTCGCGCCTCAGCTCGATCAATGTCTCTAACGTCGGCGGCGCCGCCGAGCCGACCACCCGCGTGGCGATGAGCGCCAACCTGAAATCCAGCCAGGCCGTCTCGGCCGAACTCGGCGCCTACAACGCCTCGACCAACTCGATGGCCATGTACGACGCCGAACTGGGCACAGGGATCAAGCCTGACTTCTCGATCCAGATCCCTGCGTCAGACTCCAAGGGCGGCAAGCGGACCCTGCAGATCGACTTTCTAAAGAGCAACGTACCGAACCAGTGGTTTGCCGAGATCCGGGCCGTGCCGGCCAGCGACGTCATCACCGGCGCCGGCCTCAGCAACGGCCAGTTGAAGACCGGCATCGTCGCTTTCGCGCCTGACGGTCGTCTGGATAGCGCCGCCACCACCCTGCTGGACGCCGACGACCCGGTCCTGACCTTCGGCGCCTCGGCCGACGCCGCGCCCGGCGCCGGAGAGGCCAACTGGGCCACAGGCCTGGGCATCGACGACCAGGAGATTCGCATCGACATCGCCGGCGGCGCCGGGGGCCTGACGCAATACGACAGCCAGTCGATCGTCCAGGCGGTCAACACCAACGGCACGGCCTTCGGCAACCTCACCAATGTCGAGATCGACGAGGACGGCTTCGTCACGGCCATCTTCGACAACGGCATCAGCCGCCAGATCGCCCAGGTGGCCATCGCCACCTTCGCCAACCCCGATGGCCTCAAGGCCACCAACGGCAATGCCTACCGCGTGACGATGGAGAGCGGCACCTACAGCCTGAAAGCGGCCGGCACCGGCGGCGCGGGGGCGATCGCGCCCTCGACCCTCGAGGCCTCGACTGTCGACCTCTCCAGCGAGTTCACCGGCCTGATCATCACCCAGCGGGCCTATTCGGCTTCGTCAAAGATCATTTCGACGGCCGATCAGATGCTGGAAGAGCTGCTCAGCATCAAGAGATAATTAACCAATAGACTAACGGCGGTTAACGCCGTTGTCTCAAGTTGAAACAATGCGTTAAAGCGGGGGCAATCCGTGGTTACTTGTATCTTTACTAGACCGATTCACGGGGTGTTATCGCGTGAGCGCTATGGTCTCCCTCAACAGTGATGTCCAGGAGAGGCGTAGAACCATGCTTCAGCAGCAGCAGCAGCGGGTCAACAGCAACGGCGAGAAGTACGTGATCGGTCCGACCGGCGCGCCCCTGACGCTGTCCGACCTGCCGCCCCCCAACACCGAGCGGTGGGTGATCCGCCGCAAGGCGGAGGTCGTGGCGGCGGTTCGTGGTGGGCTTCTCACCCTCGACGACGCCTGTGACCGGTATCGGCTGACCAACGAGGAATTCCTCAACTGGCAGCAGTCGATCGACCGGCACGGCCTGGCGGGCCTGCGCACCACCCGCCTTCAACAGTATCGCTGAGCCGTTCGCCCCCCCTTATTGGCTCGGCGAGTAAGGCGGCCGCGCTCCGAAAGGAGCGCGGCCGTTGCCTTTTCGGGCGCCGGACACTGGCGTCGCTGCGGCGGGCGCTGCACCATCCAGGCAACGACCTCCTGAGAGTGGTACTTGAGCCCGCGCGCGACCTACATGCTTGCCATCGCGATCAATCTTGCGGTCGCACTGGCTTGGCTATTGCTCTCCCATCACCTTCTGGGATCGTGGACGAGCCTGTTGACCTATGGCGCCGGCATCGCGATCTGCGGCTTGGTCCAGTGGGGAATCAACGAGGCTTTCTGCTGCCCCGGCTGCGGCGCCTCGATGGCCTATTGGTACGTTGGCGACTGGAAGGTCCAGATGCCATGGCCCGCCGCCAAATGTGGTAAATGCGGCGAGCCTCTCGATAAGGCGTAAACCCAGCAAATGCTGAGTTCACCCTGCGACGCCAGATCGCGGCTCCTTACCAAGTCTCTTAAAGCCCCGTTTACCATCCACCCGGTAAATCCTGCCTAGCAAACCCGGCAGAAGCGGGCGTTGGTTTCGTTTCGGGGGCGGGAAACCCAGGTGGATCGGTTTCTAGGCGCGTTTAAGGGTGCGGGGCTGGTCAGGCTGCTGGTCATGGCCGGCGTCGGGGTCGGCCTGCTGGCGGCGATCATCGCCCTGACCAGCGGCTTCATGACCCAGCCCAAGGCGCTGCTCTATTCCAACCTTGACCTCAAAGAGGCGTCGGAAGTCACCGCTGCCCTGGACCAGGCCGGTATCAAGTACGAGGCCAAGGGTGACGGTTCGACCATCATGGTCGACCGCGACAAGGTCGCCTCCACCCGCCTGCTGGTGGCCGGCAAGGGTCTGGTGACCTCCGGCTCGGTCGGCTACGAAATCTTTGACCAGACCTCCGCCCTGGGTCAACCCGACTTCGTCCAGCAGATCAACAACAAGCGCGCCCTGGAAGGCGAGCTGCAGCGGACCATCAAGGGCTGGCATGGCGTCACGGACGTCCGGGTGCTGCTCAACATTCCCAAGCGGCAGCTGTTCGAGGAAGAGGCCGGCAATCCCACGGCAGCCGTGTCCATCGGCGTTGCCGGGCGCAAGCCCGGCCAGGACCAGGTGCTGGCGATCCAGAATTTCGTCGCCGCCGCCGTCGGGGGTCTCAAGCCCGAAAACGTCGCCGTAACCGACATCAAGGACGGCAAGTCGCTGGCGACCCTGGGACAGGGCGGGGCGATGGGAGCCATCGCCGACGACCGCAAGGCGCAGATCGAGCGCGACCTGGCCGAGCGAATCCGCCAGCAGGTCGAGGGCGTGGTCGGGGCCGGCAAGGCCCGGGTCGAGGTCTCTGCCGAGATCGACATGGCCCAGGTCACCGAGCAGAAGAAGACCTATGACCCGGACGGCCAGGTCATCCGTTCCGAACAGACCAATGAAGAGGCCAGCGAAGAGGGCTCGTCCTCGAACAACGACGCGGTCACGGCTTCGGGCAACATCCCGGGCGGCGGCGGCGATCCCGCCTTCCTGCCGACCAACAAGAACACCACCAAGGGCGCCTCGACGGTCACCAACTACGAGATCTCGGAGACCACCCGGACCGAGGTCGTCGCCCCCGGCACGGTGCAGAAGCTCAGCGTCGCCGTCGCCGTCGACGGCGTCACCGGTCCCGGCGCCAACGGCAAGGCCGGCCCTTACACGCCCCGCACCGAGGCGGAGATGGCCAAGCTGAACGAACTGGTGCGGGCCGCTGTGGGCTTCAACGAGGGCCGGGGCGACGTCGTCAAGGTCATCAACGTTCCCTTTGCCCGCGACGAGGCCCTGGCCAGCGACGGCAAGGACGGCATGTTCGACTTCACCAAGAACGACCTGCTGCGGTTCGCCGAACTGGGCGCGGGCGCCATTGTCGTCATGCTGCTGCTGTTCTTCGGCCTGCGGCCGCTGCTCAAGAGCCTCAACCACCCCCCGGGCGGCGGAGCGATGCCGATGCTGGCCCGGGCCGGTGGCGGCAACCTGACCCCCGGCCAGGCCCAGCAGATCCAGATGCAGGTCGATCCCAATACCGGTGAGATGCTGGCTCTGCCGCCCAGCGACATGGACCAGCGTATCGACATCGCCCGCATCGAGGGCCAGGTGAAGGCCAGCAGCGTCAAGCGGGTCAGCGAGTTCGTCGATAGTCATCCGGAGGAGTCGGTCTCGATCCTCCGCAGCTGGCTGCATGAGACCGCATGAGCCGGGCCGCCAAAAGCAAGTCGATCAACGACGCCAGCCGTCTGAACGGTCCGGAGAAGGCGGCTGTGGTCATGCTCGCCCTCGGCGAGGACCACACCCACATCTGGGAACAGCTGGACGAGGAGGAGATCAAGGAGATCTCCCAGGCCATGGCCAGTCTCGGCACCGTCGCGGCCAGCGTCGTCGAGGAACTGCTCGTCGAGTTCGTTTCCGGGATGAGCGCCTCCGGCGCCATCATGGGCAGCTTCGAGCAGACCCAGCGCCTGCTTGCCTCCTTCATGCCGCCCGAGAAGGTCGAGGGTCTGATGGAGGAGATCCGCGGTCCGGCGGGTCGCACCATGTGGGACAAGCTGGGCAACGTGAACGAGGCGGTGCTCGCCAACTATCTGAAGAATGAGTACCCGCAGACCGTCGCGGTGGTGCTGTCCAAGATCAAGGCCGACCACGCCTCACGCGTTCTCACCTGCCTGCCCGAGGATTTCGCTCTCGAATGCGTCCAGCGCATGCTGCGCATGGAGCCGGTGCAGCGCGAGATCCTCGACAAGATCGAGCAGACCCTGCGCGTCGAGTTCATGTCCAACCTGGCGCGCACCTCCAAGCGCGACAGCCATGAACTGATGGCGGACATCTTCAACAATTTCGACCGCCAGACCGAAGGCCGTTTCATCGCCGCACTGGAAGAGCGCAACCGCGAGGCGGCCGAGCGCATCCGGGCCCTGATGTTCGTCTTCGAGGACCTTTCCAAGCTCGATCCAGGCGGGGTTCAGACCCTGCTGCGGGCGGTCGAGAAAGATCAGCTGGCCCTGGCCCTTAAGGGCTCGTCCGACGCCCTGCGGGAAATGTTCTTCTCCAACATGTCCGAGCGCGCCGCCAAGATCATGCGCGAGGACATGGAGGGCATGGGCCCGGTGCGCCTGAAGGATGTGGATCAGGCCCAGATGGCGATGGTCCAGGTGGCCAAGGACCTCGCCGCGAAGGGCGAGATCATGCTGGCCGGGGCCGGCGGCGACGATGAGCTGATCTACTGATGACCGCCCCGTACGCCTCTTCGGGCCACCGCCCCTTCACCTTCGACACCGAGTTCGACGACGCCGGCGCGGTCGCCTATCAGCCGCCGCGCGCCAAGCGCAGCTTCACGCCGGAGGAAGTCGAAGCCATCCGCGCCGCGTCCTATGCCGAGGGCGAGCGCTCGGCCATGGCCGCCGCCGAGATGGAACTGGCCCGGGCCATGGACCGCATCGCCGACGCCGCCCGCCAGGGCCTTGGCGCCCTGGCCCAGGTCGCTCACACGCATCGCTCCGATACGGCCCACCTCAGCATGGCGGCCGCCCGCAAGATCGCCGACAGCGCCCTGGCCAGATACCCCGAAGCCCCGGTCACCGCCGCGCTCGAGGCCCTGGCCCGCGAAGTCGAAGCCAGCCCGCGCCTGCTGGTCAAGGTCGCGCCGGAGGCCCAGGAGCGGGTCCAGGCCGCGCTCGACGGCATGGCCAGCAGCCTTGGCCATTCGGGCCGCATCGAGGCCCGGGCCGAGCCCGGCATGACCCTGGCCGCCTTCATCCTCGACTGGGGTGATGGCCGCGCAAGTTTCGACCCTGTCGATGCGGCCGCCCGCATCCAGGTCGCCCTGGACGAGGCTCTGGCCGCCGAAGGCCTGCACGCCGAACCCCTTGTTCCTCCGGAGCCTGACCATGGCTGATGACAACCTGACCCTCGAGGAATTCTCGCTTGACCAGCCGCTGGCCAGCGAATTGCCCGTCGATTACGACGAGAAGACCGCCACCGACCTGGCGCCGGTCTTCGACGTGCCGGTCAACATCTCGGCCGTGCTCGGCCGGGCCAACATGAGCGTCGCCCAGCTGTTGCAGCTCGGCCAGGGCAGTGTCCTGGAGCTGGACCGAAAGGTCGGCGAGGCGATCGATATCTACGTCAACAACCGTCTGGTGGCGCGGGGCGAGGTTGTCGTCGTCGACGACCGTCTGGGCGTGACCATGACGGAAATCATCAAGGACGGCGACAGCCAGGCCTGAAGCCTGGGCTGTCGGTAGGAGAGTAGTCATGCGGCTTCTGGTCGTCGGAAAATTGAACGGACAGCTGTCCCTCGCCGTGAAGATGGCGATGAACACCGGGGCCAAGGTGGCGCACGTCGAGACCACCGCGGCGGCAACCCAGGCGCTGCGGGCCGGCCAGGGCGCGGACCTGCTGATGGTCGACTACGAGCTCGATATCGCCGGGCTGATCGCCGCCAACGAGGCCGAACGCATTCGCGTGCCGGTGGTCGCCTGCGGTGTCGGGGCCGACGCCCAGCGGGCCGGAGACGCCATCCGCGCCGGGGCGGTCGAGTTCATTCCGCTGCCGCCGGACGCCGAGCTGATCGCCGCGGTGCTGTCGGCGGTAAGCGACGACAACCGTCCGATGGTGGCCCGCGATCCGATCATGGAATCGGTGATCAAGCTGGCCGACCAGATCGCCCCGTCCGACGCCTCCATCCTGATCACCGGCGAGAGCGGTGTCGGTAAGGAGGTGATGGCCCGCTATGTCCACACCAAGTCTAAGCGCGCCTCCAAGCCCTTCATCAGCGTCAACTGCGCCGCCATCCCCGAGAACCTGCTGGAAAGCGAACTGTTCGGCCATGAGAAGGGCGCCTTCACCGGCGCAGTGGCCCGGCGGGTCGGCAAGTTCGAGGAGGCCGACGGCGGCACGCTCCTGCTGGACGAAATCAGCGAGATGGACGGCCGGCTGCAGGCCAAGCTCCTGCGCGCCATCCAGGAGCGCGAGATCGACCGGGTCGGGGGCTCCAAGCCGGTCAAGGTCAACATCCGCATCCTCGCCACCAGCAACCGCGACCTCGCCGCGGCCGTGAAGGACGGCAGCTTCCGTGAAGACCTGCTCTACCGCCTGAACGTCGTAAACCTGCGGCTGCCGCCGCTGCGCGAGCGGCCGGGTGATATCGCGGCGCTGTGCGACCACTTCCTGAAGAAGTACGCCAAGGCCAACGGCATGCCCGAGCGTCCGCTGTCGGCGGAGGCCCGCAAGCGCCTCGTCGCCCATCGCTGGCCGGGCAATGTGCGGGAACTGGAAAACGCCATGCACCGCGCCGTGCTGCTGTCGACCGGCGCCGAGATCGAGGAGTTCGCCATCCGTCTGCCGGACGGCCAGCCCCTGGCCCCCGCGCCGGACACGGCGGTGGCCCGCACCGCCTCGATGGCGGCCGAGGCGATCACCCGCACGCTCGTGGGGCAGACGGTGGCCGAGGTCGAGCAACAGCTGATCCTCGACACCCTGACCCACTGCTCGGGCAACCGCACCCATGCCGCCACCATTCTCGGCATCTCGATCCGCACCCTGCGCAACAAGCTGAAGGAATACGGCGACTCCGGCGTGGCGGTGCCGCCGCCGCAGGCCGGTCTCGGTTCCAACGCCGCCTAGTGAGCTTTCCAGATGAGTGACGCCCACCCGATTTCCGCCTCCAACCCCGTGACCCTCAAGCAGGTCTGGGGCTGGGTGGCGCGTGGTGACGTGGGCCTGGCTATCGGCATCGTCAGCGTCATCGTGCTGCTGATCCTGCCGGTGCCACCGTTCCTGCTGGACATCCTGCTGGCCCTGTCGCTGACCAGCAGCATCCTGATCCTGATGACGGCGCTGCTGATCAAGCGGCCGCTGGAGTTCACCGCCTTCCCGACGGTGTTGCTGGTCACCACCCTGTTCCGCCTGGGCCTGAACCTGGCCTCGACCCGCCTGATCCTCAGCCACGGTCACGAGGGCACGGAAGGGGCCGGCAAGGTCATCGAGGCCTTCGGCCACATGATGATGAGCGGCAACTTCATCATCGGGGTGATCGTCTTCGCCATCCTGGTCCTGGTGAACTTCGTGGTCGTCACCAAGGGTTCGGGCCGGATCGCCGAAGTGGCCGCCCGCTTCACCCTCGACGCCATGCCGGGCAAGCAGATGGCCATCGACGCCGACCTGTCATCCGGCCTCATCGACCAGGACCAGGCCAAGCTGCGGCGCAAGGAGCTGGAGCAGGAGAGCACCTTCTTCGGGGCCATGGACGGCGCCAGCAAGTTTGTGAAGGGCGATGCCGTGGCCGCCCTGGTCATCACCGCCATCAACATCATCGGCGGCATCCTGATCGGGGTGATCCAGCACAAGATCCCGATCGGCGACGCCTTCAACACCTACACCATCATGACCATCGGCGACGGTCTGGTCAGCCAGGTGCCGGCCCTGATCATCTCGATCGCCGCCGGCCTGCTGGTCTCCAAGGCCGGCGTTGATGGCGCCGCCGACAAGGCCCTGGTCACCCAGCTGGCCATGAACCCCGTGGGCCTCGGCATGGTCTCGGCCGCCGCCGGGGTTATGGCCCTGGTGCCGGGAATGCCGAAGATTCCCTTCATCGCCATCGCCATCGCCACCGGCTACCTGGCCTGGCGACGGGCCCAGAACGCCAAGCTTCCGCCACCGGTCGATGTGTCTTCACTGCCGGTCGCAACCGAGGCCGAGGAAGAGCCGATCGGCCAGTCGCTGGCCATCGACGACATCAAGATCGAGCTGGGCTACGGCCTGCTGACCCTGATCAACGACCTGGACGGTCGCAAGCTGACCGACCAGATCCGCGCCCTTCGCAAGACGCTCGCCGGAGAGTTCGGCTTTGTGATGCCGTCGGTCCGCATCCTCGACAACATGCGCCTGCCGACCCAGGGCTACGCCATCCGCATCAAGGAGATGGATACCGGGGCCGGCGAGGTTCGCATCGGCAGCCTGATGGCCATGGACCCGCGCGGCGGTCAGGTCGACATCCCCGGCGAACATGTGCGTGAGCCGGCCTTCGGCCTGCCCGCCACCTGGATCGATGACTCGCTGAAGGAAGAGGCGACCTTCCGCGGCTACACCCTGGTCGATCCGGCCACGGTGCTGACGACGCACCTGACCGAGATCCTCAAGGACAACATGTCCGACCTGCTGTCCTACGCCGAGGTCCAGAAGCTGCTCGGGGAACTGGGCCCGGAGCAGAAGAAGCTGGCCGAGGAACTCATCCCCGGCGTCATCACCGCCTCGACCCTGCAGCGCGTCCTGCAGGCGTTGCTGCGTGAGCGGGTGTCAATCCGCGATCTGGGCACCGTCCTGGAAGGCATCGCCGAGGCGGCGCCCCATACCGCGTCCCTGACCGCCCTGACCGAAGCTGTGCGCGTGCGCCTCGGCCGTCAGCTGTGCTGGGCCAATCGGGGCGAGGACGGCGCCCTTCCGATCGTCACACTGTCGCCGGACTGGGAGGCGGCCTTCGCCGACAGCCTGATCGGCAATGGCGAGGAAAAGCAGCTGGCCATGGCCCCGTCCAAGCTTCAGGACTTCATCAAGAACGTCCGCGAGGCCTTCGAACGGGCGGCCCTGGCGGGCGATGCCGCGGTGTTGCTGACCAGTCCGATGGTCCGGCCCTACGTGCGCTCGATCATCGAACGCTTCCGCGGCCAGACCGTGGTGATGAGCCAGAGCGAGGTCCACCCAAGGGCCAGGCTGCGCACTGTCGGGATGATCTAGGCGAGCCTCGGCAGGATCCTGCAGGCGGCTTCGCGATAGGCGGGCACGCCGAGCACATGGTTCAGCGCCGGCAGGATGCGCTCCAGCGGCGCCGCCCGCATCTCATCGTCGATGTAGCCGCCAAACTGCTTGAACCAGGCCGCGTGCTCGCCTTTCAGCCGGTCGGGGATGAACTTGCCCGTCGCCTGAAGCAGGCGCAGGTGGTCGTAGATCTTCTGTTCGGCGAAGCCGACGCCGACGTCCGGCGTGTATTCGAAATCGACCAGGGCGAAGGCCTTGCCGGCCGGATCGGACAGCACATTGCTCAGCGACGCGTCCATGTGGGCCATGCCGACTTCGCGGTGCAGCCGGTCAAGGGCCGCGCTGGCCTGGGACAGGTACTCCCAAACCCGATCAGGGTCTTTCAGCGCCCTGGACGTGAGGGTCTCATAGGGCAGGTGCCGGCAAAGGATGGCGTCCTCGGCCCGCCAGATCGGCTCGGGGGCCAGGCCGATGCTGGCGGCGCGGGCCAGGGCGACGTACTCGTGGTCAAGGCGGCGGGCAGGTTCCTCGATCTGGAACGGCATGCCGGGGGGCGGTGTCGGCCGCTGTTTGAACGGGTTGACCAGCCGCAGCACGGCCACCTGCCGGTCGCCGGCGAAGACATCGTAGTTGCTGTCGTGGCCGAGGTTGCCGCGTTCCTTCAACCGGACCGGGGCGCCGATCACCCCCTCCACGATCGCCCGGACAGCCTCGCGCCTGTCCTTGATGGCGGCCTCCGCCTTGCGGGCGCGCCACCAGCGCTTGATTTTTCTCACGTCATCTCCGCCCGGATGGCTTCCAGCCGCCGGAACAAGGACTCACGTTCGTCGGGCGTGAAATAGAGGTCCAGATGTCCCAGGGCCTCCGCCTCGTTGTCGGTCGAGTGTAGAGGGTTGTGTCTGGTGTGAAGCCCTGTGACCTTCGAAAAATCGTCCCGGAGGCCCTTCTTCAGGAACTGGCGACCGTTGAACACGAAGGGATGCGGCGTCGCCTCGTCGCCGAGGGCGGGGAGGGGATTCCGGTCGAAAACGACAACGGCATGCACCGGCGGCCCCCCGCGCTTCCACTTGCCGCCCCGGATCTTGCTGTTGGTCTTCAGCCGGGTGAGCCAGGGAATCGCCTTGTCAGCCAGGATTTCATAATCCCTGCCGAGCGCCTCCAGCAGCATCGTCGCCTGCCCCCTGGATGCGGCGATCTTTCGGATGACGAAGAGGTTCATCTCGCCGGGCGGCTCGTTGCCGACCTCTGCCAGGAAGCGGCTCTTCACATGGCGCGAGAAGTCATTGACCAGGATGGCGGCCAGCTGGCGGTAGGGCACGGCCATGCCGGCGGCTTTCAGCCGTTCGTGGAAGGCGGTCAGGGTGAGGGGGAAGTCCTCGCCGGTCTTCGCCATCAGATCGCGAAGCTCGGGAACGTACTTGCTGCCTTCCGAGGCGGCCGGATCGAGCCGGTCGATCTTCGAGCGCTCGGCCTTGTGGTAGGCGATGTGGAAGATCAGACCGAGCAGATAGGGCAGGGGCCTGGGAACCCAGAACCCGCCCTCATGCCGCTCACGCTCGTCGAGCAGCAGGTTGGCCAGCTTCGGCGGATAGTAGGCCAGACCCTGATAGGCGCCGGCCGGCGATCCGGAGACGTCATAGAGGTCGCACTTGACCCCGGCGTTCTTCCCGTAGCGGCCGTACTTCGCGCCGATGCGGTCCAGCGCCCCGTCATCGACCAGCATGTCGACATCGTCCTTGCCGCCGCGCACGGGCCAGCCCTTCAGGAAAGCCGGGGCGTTACGCAGCACCGCATAGCGGATGCCCTCGCTGTCCATCCAGCCGAGGAATTCGTCCATGTCGGGGGCGTTGAGTCTCATGCGCGAAACCGTCTCTACAGAGATTGAAACGGCGCGGAAAGGCCGACCGGCCTCGACGGGGGCTTTCGCACGGGCGCTTGCCAACCGGCGTTCTCTATGATGCTCTGTTGATTGACTGTTCAACTAAGGGGCTGAGCTGATGGTCGGCGGCGCCGAACCCACCCGGGAGCGGATCCTCTTCGCGGCGATGAAGCTGTTCTCCGAGAAGGGCTTCAACACCACCTCGGTGGCCGACATCCTCAAGGAAGCCGGGGCCAATTCGGGCAGCCTCTATCATTTCTATCCGACCAAGCAGGACGTGCTGCTGGCTGTGCTGGAGATGTACCGCGACGGCATCTACCCGATGCTGCTGGCCCCGGCGTGGGAAGGGGTCGAGGATCCCATCGACCGGGTCTTCGCCCTGCTGGCCGCCTACCGCCGCATGCTGGCCGACACCGACTGCCTGTACGGCTGCCCCATCGGCTCCATCGCCCTCGAACTGCACGAACCCGACCCGCCGATACGCGAGATGCTGTCGGTCAACTTCGACGGCTGGGCCAGGCATGTGAAGGGCTGCCTCGACCAGGCCAGACACCGCCTGCCGCCCGGCACGGACACCAAACGCCTGGCCATCTTCGTGCTGACCACCATGGAGGGCGGGGTGATGCAGCCGCGAACCCACCGCACCCTGGAGGCCTTTGACGCCTCCGTCGCGTCCTTGCGCGACTATTTCGATCGGCTGGCCGTCGCCGCCGTCAGCGAGACCCAACGGGAGACCGGAACATGAAGCCTCTGATTGCCGGCCTCGCGGCCGCCCTGCTGCTGACCACAACCGCTTTCGCGGCCGAGAAACCGGCGCCGAAGTGGAGCGACTTCAAGGGTGTCGAGAACACCAGCTTCGTCGAGGCCAATGGCCAGCGGGTGCTGCAGCTCTCGATCCTGGTTCCGGCCGCCCCGGACAAGGTCTGGGAAGCGCTCAGCACCGAGGCCGGCTGGAAGACCTGGGCCGCGCCGACCGCCTATGTCGACCTTAGGCTCGGCGGCACGATCGAGACCAACTACGCGGCCGGCAAGGCCAAGGGTGATCCCTCGAACATCATCAACCGCATCGAGGCCTATGTGCCGGGCCGCCTGCTGGCCATCCGCAACATCCAGGCGCCGAAGGGGTTCTTCTCGACCGACGCCTTCGGCCAGACTGCGACCATCATGGAGCTGGTCCCGGCGGGCGACGGCAAGACCCGGGTCATCCTTTCCAATGTCGGGTACGGCCAGGGCGCCGACTTCGACAACGTCTACAAGCATTTCGAATGGGGCGACGCCTACACCCTGGCCGAACTCGCCAGGCGCTTCGAGACCGGCCCCGTAAGTTGGGGCGGAACGGCCCAGAAGGAGAAGACGGCCGCGGCCGTCGACACCATGAAAGATCCAAAACAGCCAAAGGGAGAGTGAACCATGAACCGCAGTGCGCTCATTCGCGCCGTCCTGGTCGGAACGGTGCTTCAGCTGGCCATGGTCCTGGCTGGCCACTTCGTTCCGGCCATCGCCGCCCAGTTCGCGATCATCGGCATGCTGATCTCGTTGCTGGCCGGGGTCGTCTATGTCCGCGCCGCCAGGGGTGGCTGGGGTGACAGCGTCATCGGCGGCCTGATCGCCGGCGGCGTCTGCGCCTTCCTCGGCATCCTGGTCAGCTATCTCCTCAAGGACGTCACCGCGGACATCCTGTGGATGGGCACAGCTGGCTCAGCCGTCGCCGGCCTGATCGGCGGCGCCGTCGGCAAGCTGGTTTTCGCGCGGTAGCTGGGGACCGGTAGCCCGCGCCGCGGGCTACCGGTCCCCAATTCTTCCTAGTCCTGGAACGGGTCCCGCAGCAGGATGGTGTCATCCCGCTCGGGGCTGGTGGACAGCAGGGCCACCGGCGCGCCGATCAGTTCCTGGATGCGGCCGACGTATTTGACCGCATTGGCCGGCAGATCCCTGAAGCTGCGGGCGCCGGCGGTGCTCTCGCTCCACCCGGGCAGTTCCTCATAGATCGGCTCCACCGCGGCCTGGTCGCGCAGGCCGGCCGGCAGGTAGTCGATCTCCTTGCCGTGCAGCCGGTAGCCGACGCAGACCTTCAGGGTCTCCAGCCCGTCCAGCACGTCGAGCTTGGTCAGGGCGATGCCGTTGATGCCGTTGATGGCCACGCTCTGGCGCACCAGTACGCTGTCGAACCAGCCACAGCGGCGGCCGCGGCCGGTGTTGGTGCCAACCTCGCGGCCGACCGTGGCCAGGTGCTGGCCGACCGCGTCGTTGAGCTCACAGGCGAACGGCCCCTCGCCGACCCGGGTGGTGTAGGCCTTGACGATGCCCAGCACATAGCCCGGCCCCTGCGGCCCCATGCCGGAGCCCGCCGCCGCCTGGCCGGCCACGGTGTTGGACGAGGTGACGAAGGGATAGGTGCCGTGGTCGACGTCGAGCAGCGCGCCCTGCGCGCCTTCGAACAGGATCCGCTTGCCGGCGCGGCGCATCTCGTCGAGCAGCTTCCAGGCGGGGCGGGCATAGGGTAGCAGCTTCGGCGCCAGGGCCAGCAGTTCGTCGAACATGGCGACCGGGTCGGCTTCCGGCAGGCCAAGGCCCCGGCGCAGCGGCCCGTGGTGGCTGAGCAGCCGCTCGATCTTGGGCTTCAGGGATTCGGGATCGGCGAGGTCCGCCACCCGGATCGCCCGGCGCCCGCCCTTGTCCTCATAGGCCGGGCCGATACCGCGTCCGGTGGTGCCGATCTTCTGGCTGGAGGCGGCCTCCCGCGCCTGGTCGAGGTCGCGGTGCAGCGGCAGGATCAGGCAGGCGTTGTCGGCCAGGACCAGCACCTCGGGGGTGATCTTCACCCCCTGGCCGGCGATGCCCTCGATCTCGCCCAGCAGGTGCCAGGGATCGACCACCACGCCGTTGCCGATGACCGACAGCTTGCCCTGGACCACGCCGCTGGGCAGCAGGGCGAGCTTGTAGACCTTGCCGTCGATGACCAGGGTGTGGCCGGCGTTGTGACCGCCCTGGAAGCGGACCACGACTTCGGCGCGGTCGCACAGCCAGTCGACGATCTTGCCCTTGCCTTCATCACCCCACTGGGCGCCGACAACAGTAACATTGGCCATGGGTACGATCCTCCACCCGCCGGGAGACTTCAGCGCGCCCTTCGACGGGACTCGGCGGGCTGAAGGGGATCGCGATAGGCGCCCCTCAACGAGGCGCGGGCGCTCTGTAGCGGGTCACGCCCGGTTGAACAAGACCACGCCGGTCATGATCGCCGCATACTGCACCCCGGCCCCGGCCAGCACGAAGCTGTGCCAGATGGCCCGCCGGTATTGCAGGCTCTTGCGGACATAGAAGATGACCCCGGCCGAGTAGACCAGGCCGCCGACCGCCAGCAGGATCATCCCGGCCAGCGACACCGCCGCCACCATCGGCCCGATGGCGATGATGACGATCCAGCCCAGCGCCAGGTAAAGCGCCACCCAGAACCCCTTGCCCAGACCCGGCAGGAACAGCTTTCCCGCCACCCCGCCCAGGGCCAGCGTCCAGACCGCCAGGGTCATGCCGATCGACCAGGCCCCGGTCAGGCTCTGGGTCGTGAAGGGGGTGTAGCTGCCGGCGATCATCAGGAAGATGCCGGCATGGTCGAGGCGCCGCAGGAACGGCCGGTTCTCTGGTTTCGCCATGTTGTAGGCGACGGAAAAGCTCAGCATCAGCGCCAGACAGATGGCATAGACCGCCACGGCGATCACCTGCCCGACGGTGCCGAACCCGATCGACAGCCCGAACAACGCGCCGCCGCCGGCCACCGCCAGGACCAGCCCGACGATATGCACCCACTTGTCCGCCGCCCGCGCGCCGGCGCTGGGGTAGTGGTCTGCATCATGGAAGGGCTCGGAAGTCATCGGCGGAGGGAAGCGAAATCCGCTGGCCGGGTCAATGTGTTCCGCCCGGTGGTGGGCCTACGCGGGGTTAAAGTGGGCTTCTAGCCCTTGAGCGTCACCGCCCGGTTGGGCGGCGGCGCGTTCGCCGCATTGAGAATGAAGCCGATGATGACGGCGATGGCCTCGTAGAGTTCGACCGGGATTTCAGAGTCCAGCTCTATGGTCGACAGGGCTTCGGCCAGCGCTGCGTTGCTCTCCAGCGGCACGCCATGTTCGCGGGCGGTGTCGATGATCGCCTGGCCGATCTCGCCGCGGCCGGCGGCGACGACGCGGGGCGCGCTGGGGGCCTCATAGGCCAGGGCCACGGCCAGCGGGCGCTTGACCGGGCCGGTCACAGGCTCTGGTCCATCAGCTGGCCCGCCGGCGGCGGCGGCCGGCGAGGGGCGCCGGGGTGGAAGATGACGTCGGCCGGCAGGGCGCCGGCCAGCTGGTCACCCCTGTCGCGCAGGCGTTCGAGGCTCTCCTCGCGTTCGGCCCAGATGATCACCGTCGCCCGTTCGCCGCCGGCCCCCAGCTGCACATGCACCGGCCCGAGCGGCTCGATATCGAGGGAGAAGCGGGCGCGCCAGGTCTGGACGGTCTCGCCGGCGGATCCGGCATGACCTTCCTGATCGATCTCGAACTGGGCGATGGCGGTACCCTGCGACGTGGCCAGCGGCAGTTCGAACATCCAGGCGCTGGTTCCAGGCTGCGGCAGCGACGCCAGTTGGTGGAGCACCTGTCGGGCCAGGGTCTGTTCGACGTCGCCGCCGAGGCGCTGGGCGATGGTGGCCAGGTTGGCCTCAGGGGGCAGCGCGGTTGCGGCCGGGGGCTGGCCGCTGAGGGGGCCGTCGCGGGTGGGCGGCGGGGTTTTCGCGGGGCGGCTGTGCAGGGGCGCGTCAGGCTGGGCCTCGGCCAGCACCTGACGCAGGACGAGCAGGGCCGACTTAGATCGGGCGCGGGCGGGCCGGGCGTTTGCGCCAGGCGGGCTTCAAGGAACAGGCCAGACCGGGCCACGGCCTGCTGGACGACCTCTCCGGTCAGCGGCGCGGTCGTCGGAAGCTGCAGGGACAACAGGCCGCTGATGGCGGCTCTGGCCTGCGGCGGCAGGGCGGGCGAGGTCAGGGCCTGGCCAAGATCAGCGAACAGCGGCGCTAGGCCGGCCTGTCGTCCGGCCGCTTCGGTGCGGGCGGCGGAGACGGCCTGCTGCACGGGATCGGGATGCGGCGTCCGGGCGGCCTGCGGCGTCGAGTGACCGGTCTGCGCCACCTTGCCCACGCCGGCCACCAGCTCTGCCTGGGCCGATCCGATGATCTGGGCCCGCAGCGCCGCGGCGGCCGGAGAGATCGGCTGGACGCTCATCGCGGATGGTTGGGCGGCCGGGACATCGGCAGAGTCTCCTCCAGTCGAGTGAAGCGGCGCTTAAGGGGCGAATGCAAAATCCGGCGGCGCCAAAGGCGGCGAAGGATTTATCCACAACGGTAACTCTATCTTGTGAATTGCGACGTTCCATCACACCAGATGTAGTAGCCAACGGACGTCCGCGTCCGTATCGTTAAAGACCCTAACGCATGCCCGCCGATTCCTGCCCGCGCCCCCCGGAGTTTTCTTGATGGCCACCCTGATCACCCCGCAAACGCCCGGCCTTTTGACGGCTTCCGCCGCCTACAAGCCCTTCCGCTATCCGTGGGCCTACGACATGTGGAAGAAGCAGCAGCAGGTCCACTGGATGCCCGAAGAGGTGCCGCTGGGCGAGGACTGCAAGGACTGGGCGACCAAGCTGAACGACAAGGAGCGCAATCTGCTGACGCAGATCTTCCGCTTCTTCACCCAGGGCGACATCGAAGTCGCCGACAACTACATGGAAAAATACGGCCGGGTGTTCAAACCGACCGAAGTGAAGATGATGCTCTCCAGCTTCGCCAACATGGAGACTATCCACATCGCCGCCTACGCCCTGCTGCTGGAAACCATCGGCATGCCGGAGAGCGAGTTCGGCGCCTTCATGGAATTCGAGGCCATGCGGGCCAAGCATGACTACATGCAGCAGTTCGGCGTCGAATCGAACGGCGACATCGCCCGCACCCTGGCCATGTTCGGCGGCTTCACCGAGGGTCTGCAGCTGTTCGCCAGCTTCGCCATGCTGATGAATTTCCCGCGCTTCAACAAGATGAAGGGCATGGGCCAGATCGTCAGCTGGTCGGTGCGCGACGAGAGCCTGCACTGCGAGGGCATCATCAAGCTCTACCACGCCTTCAACGCCGAGACCGGCGTGGTGACCAAGGCTGTGGCCGACGACATCATCGATTGCTGCAAGACCGTGGTGGGCCTGGAAGACCGCTTCATCGACCTGGCCTTCGAGGCCGGCGAGGTGCAGGGCATGACGCCGGAAGACATCAAGGCCTACATCCGTTTCATCGCCGACTGGCGCCTGCGCCAGCTGAAGCTGCCAGAAGTCTACGGGGTGAAGGAAAACCCGCTGCCCTGGCTGCAGTCGATGCTCAGCGGCGTCGAGCACGCCAACTTCTTCGAAGCCCGCTCGACGGAATACTCCAAGGCCGCCACCAAGGGCCAATGGCACGGCGCCGAAGGCGTCTGGGGCCAGTTCGACAGCCTGATGGCCAAGCGCCACGAGAACCTGCTTCCGGCGGAGTAGGGCCGGACGCGCGCTCCCTCCCCTTTATGGGGAGGGTGGCACGCGAAGCGTGACGGGTGGGGATGTCGGATGCAGCGCTACAATCCCTCAGGATCTGCGCCCTATGATTTTCGTACCCCACCCTGCGAGGCTTCGCCTCGCTGTCCCTCCCCATAAAGGGGAGGGAGGATCAGCGCGATGACCATGACCCAATACCAAACCCTCCTCCTCGACACCCCCGCGCCGCACGTCCTGCGGGTGACGTTCAACCGGCCCGAGGTCCGCAACGCCCTCAACACCCGGATGGCGCGCGATGTGCTGTCCCTGTTCCAGGGCCTGATCCTCGACCCGGCCGACCACCGCTGCATTATCCTCACCGGCGCCGGCGACGCGGCCTTCTGCGCCGGCGGCGACCTTAAGGAACGCAACGGCATGACCGACGCGGCCTGGACCGCGCAGCATGTGTTGTTCGAGCAGGCCTTCTACGCGCTCATGGACTGCCCCATCCCGGTCATCGCAGCGGTCAACGGCTCGGCCTTCGGCGGCGGGGCGGAGTTCGCCCTGGCCTGCGACTTCATCCATGCGGCGGACACCGCGAGGTTCGCCCTGACCGAGACGCGGCTGGGCATCATCCCCGGCTGCGGCGGCACCCAGAACCTGCCGCGCGCTGTCGGCGTGCGCCGCGCCAAGGAACTGATCCTCACCGGCAGGCCCTTCAGCGCTGCGGAAGCCCACGACTGGGGCATGGTCAACACCGTCTGGCCGGCGGCCGGGCTGATGGAGGGTGTGCTCGCGATCGCCGCGGCCATCGCCGCCGGCGGGCCGGTCGCCGTGCGGCAGGCCAAGCGGGCCATGACGCTGGGCATCGAGACCGACCTCAAGACCGGCCTGGCCATCGAGGTCGAGGCCTACAACCGCACCATCCCCACCAGCGACCGGCGAGAGGGCGTCGCCGCCTTCAACGAGAAGCGGCCCGCCCGCTTCAAGGGCGCCTGAGGAAAAATCGGCGGTGAGCGGCGAGCGCCGTTCACATTTGGTTAACAACCTGCCAGTGTTCGGGTTAGGGTTTCGCTGTACGGCCAAGGTGCGGGGGAGCATTGGGTCATGGGCGCGATCATCGGCGTCGGGGGCGACGATTTCCTGACGGGCGGCAACGGCATAGTGTTCCGGGTCGACCTGGATTGAAACCGGGTCGCTGGTTTCGCGCTTGTGGCCAATGGAAATGTGACCAAGGGTTGGATACGGTCGGCTTAGGCGTAGCCTGCTTGGACTAGCAAGCGGGGGCCAAATCAGGCCACGAAACTCATCAGGGGGAGCTGCGTAGCCGGCGCCAGCTCCCGAGATCGGGCCGGCGTGTTGGGCGACGTCGATGGGCGCGCCCGTGAGGTTGGACAGACCATGGCGAATTACTTCGGGACGACCGGCGACGAGACCCTGACGGGTGGTGCGGACGACGACAAGATTCTTGGCTATGAGGGCGACGACATCCTCGACGGGGCTGGCGGCGCCGACATTATCCAGGGCGGTGACGGCAACGATGTCATCACCGGCGGGGCCGGGGCCAACCGTCTGTCCGGCGGCGCAGGCGCCGACACCATCAACAGCTCGGGCGCCGACGACATCGACGGCGGCGACGGCAACGACTATGTCAGCCTGGCTGCGGCCGGCGGCGAACTTCTGGCTCGTCTGGCTGGCGGGGCCGGCACGGACACTCTGAACATTACCGGCAATGTCAGCCTCGACTTCTTCGCCGGCGGCGGCTTCGAAATCCTGGTCGCGGGCGGTGGCGGCACGGTCAACGGCACCGGGACAAGCAACAAGCTCGACTTCAGCAGCCTGCCGGTCGACGGCGCCAGCGCGGGCGGCGTCACTGTGAACGGCCTTGGCGGCGACGACACGATCACCGGCACCAGCCGTGATGACGTGCTGTCGGGCGGGACGGGAATCGACCGTCTGCAGGGCGGCGCCGGCGTCGATGTCCTCAACGGCGGGGATGACAATGACTACCTCTACGGCGGTGACGGCACAGATACGCTGAACGGCGACGCGGGCGCCGACATCCTCTACGGCGATGCCGGCAACGACTTCATTTTTGGCGGCGCGGGCATCGACACCCTGACGGGTGGCGACGGCAGCGACATGCTGTACGGCGGGGACGATGCCGACACTCTGCTGGGCGGCGCAGGCAACGACAAACTCTACGGCGAGGGCGGCGATGACGTGCTGATCGGCGGCGGCGGCGCGGACGTGCTCGATGGCGGGGATGGCGCCGACTACATCACCGCCGGCGACGAGAACGACACCATCTATGGCGGTGAAGGCAATGACCGCATCGACGGGGCTGGCGGCAATGACACCGTCAAGGGCGGGGGCGGCAACGACTTCGTCTACGGCCGGGCCGGCAACGATGTGATCCAGGGCGAGGCCGGTGACGATCAACTGATCGGAGGGGTCGGCAAGGACATCCTGTCAGGCGGCGCCGGAGCCGACTACTTCGTGTTCTACAACGGCGACCTTGTCGCCGACGTCAACAACACCGACGTTGTCACCGACTTCAAGGCGGCCCAGGGCGATCGCCTGGACTTCTCCAACATCGACGCCAACACGGGCCTGGCCGGCAACCAGGCCTTCACGCTGGTGGCCAGCTTCAACGGCACGGCCGGCCAGATGACCCGCACCTACGACGGCGGCGTCAACAAGACCATTTTCCGTTTCGACACCGACGGAAACGGCACGCACGACATGGCCCTGGTCGCAAACGGCCAGGTCTCCAGCGGCTGGCTGCTATAGCCACCGCCACCCGGCCAAACGTCAAAGGGCGGGACCTCGCGGTCCCGCCCTTTTTCGTCGCTGGCGCTACCGCCGATGACCAGCGCGCCGCCTCTTCCATGCGTGTGCGGCTGAAACCCTTGCCGACAAGGGTCGCATGCGCCGCTCGCAGGATACTGTCGTGGTGCAGGTCGCAAGGTTCGAGACGCAGCTACTGTTCGCGACGCGTCAGGCCTGGAACTGGATCCTAGTGCTCCCGCCCTATCTTCCAGAAGGTCTGGAACAGCGGTTCGGTCAGGTACTGCAGGGCGTTACGCTTGCGCAGAGGCACGACCACCTCGACCGGCAGGCCGGGGCCGATGCCGGTGCGCGGGCCGCGGACCTTGCGGATCTTGGTCATCTCCTCCTCCGGCACCGAAATTTCGGCGCGGAAGAATTGCTGGCCCGACTTTTCATCTGTGAAGCTGTCGGCCGAAATCTTGGTCAGCACCCCGCGCAGGATCGGCAGGCTGCGGTCGTGCAGGGCCGTGAAGCGGATCTGGGTGCTCTGGCCGATTTTCAGGTCGTCGGCGTCGTTGGGATTGATCATGGCCTGGATGACCAGTGCCTTGTCACCGGGGACGACCTCCATCAGCACCTGGCCCGGCGAGACGACGCCGCCGACCGTGAAGGTGGTCAGGCCGACAACCTTGCCGCCCGCCGGGGCCCGGACCGTGGCGCGCGCCAGCTGGTCGCGAATGGCCGTCAGTTTCGGTTGAAGCTCGTCCAGCTGGACCTGCACGTCGCGCAGCTGGCCGGCGACCTCCTCGACGACCTGGCGGTCGAGCGAGATGGACTGCAGCCGGGCTTCGCCGATGGCCTCGCGCGAACGAGCGATCTGGGCGACCAAGGCGCCTTCCTCACCGACCAGCTGGGCCTGGTTGCGTTCCAGGGCACGGACCCGGTTGACCGGGGCATAGCCCTGGTCAGCCAGCGACTTCATGCCGGTGGTTTCCTCGCCGATCAGCCGCTGTTGTTCGCGGTTGGCGATCAGTTGCCGGTCCGACCCGGCGATCTGTTCGTTGAGCTGCAGGATGCGCTGCTCGAGCACGCCCTTCTGGGTCAGGATGGAGTCGCGACGCGCCTGGAACTGCAACTGCTGCAGGTTCATCACGTCCAGGGCGATGATCCGGTCCTCCGCCGAGAGGTTCACGAACTCGGGCGGATAGACGATGGACGCCTGGCGGTCGCGCTCGGCGACCAGCCTTGCGCGTTGGGCGAGCAGGGTCAGCACCTGGCCGGCCAGGCCGCGTTCGTTGGCCCGGATCTCTCCGGCCCCGATCTCGACCAGCATCTGGCCCTTCGTCACCGTCGCGCCTTCGACGACGTAGACGGCGGTGACCGTGCCACCATCTCGGTGTTGCACGGCCTGGCGGTTGCCTGACACGGCGACCACGCCGCTGGCGTAGGCGCCGGCGTCGAGCGGCGTCATGGCGGCCCAGCCGAGGAAGCCCAGGAAGAAGGCGGCGGCGATGCCGACCCCGATCATGATCTCGCGGCGGGGGTTGTCGTTGACCTTAGCGGCCGCGACGGTTTCGGTCTGGGGCTGGGCTTGGCCGGGGGCGACGTCGAGGGGCATGACCTACGCTTGGCCCTTCATATCGATGACATTGGCCTGCGGCTGGGGCGAAGGCTTGCCGGCCAGCTTGGCCAGCACTTCCTCGCGCGGACCAAGCCGTTCGATGGCTCCGTCCCGCATGACGAGCAGGCGGTCCACGCCGGCCAGGATGCCGGTGCGGTGGGCGACGATGATCACCGTGGCGCCCCGGGCTTTCGCCCCCTGGATGGAGCGCAGCAGGCTGGCTTCACCCTCGGCGTCGAGCGCCGAGTTGGGCTCGTCGAGGATCAGCAGGGTCGGGTCGCCGAACAGGGCCCGGGCCAGCGCTACGCGTTGGGCCTGACCGGCCGACAGCCCGCGTCCGCCCGGAGCCAGCGGCGTGTCGTAGCCCTTGGGCAGCTTGAGGATCAGGTCATGGACGCCGGCCTTGGTGGCGGCGTCGACGGCCAGCTGGTCGATCTTCTCGATCGGCATGCCGCGCCAGGCGGCGAAGCGGCTGATGTTGTCCTTGACCGTGCCGCTCATCAGCGACGGGTCCTGCGGCAGGTAGCCGATATACTCGGCCAGCGCGTCGGCGTCCCAGTCGGTGTAGTTGGCGCCGTCCATGCGGACGATGCCCTGGTCAGGCGCCAGGGCCCCCGCGATCACCCGCGCAAGCGTGGTCTTGCCGGCGCCGCTGGAGCCGACGATGCCCAGGCTCTCGCCGGGCGAAATCTTCAGGCTGACCGCCTTGAGCACCAGCTCCTCGCGGCCCGGCGCCCGCACCACGACGCGGTCCAGCTCCACCGCGCCCATCGGGGTCGGCAACTGGGTGCGATCGACGTCCAGCGGCTTGGTCTTGTCGAACAGCTCCGACAGGGTGTTGAGCGCCCCGCGCGCCTGGATCACCTGGGTCCAGCCGCCGACCAGTTGCTCCACCGGCTGCAGGGCGCGGGAGAGCAGGATGGAGGCGGCGATGATCGAGCCGGCCGAGATCTCGCCCTTGATGGCCAGATAGGCGCCGAGGCCCAGAGCCGCCGACTGCAGGAACAGGCGGAAGAACTTGGTGTAGGCGCCGAACTGGCCCCCCTTGAACTGGGCCTCCGCCTGCAGGCTCTGGCCAATGCCGCGCTCTTCCAGGTGGCGGGCGATGACGGCGCGGCGCATGCCGAGCGAGCGGACAACCTCGCCGTTCTGGGCGGCGCCCTCCTGGCTGGCGTAGGCGGCGGCGTTGGCTTGCTGGGCCTTCATGAGGGCCGGCTTGGTGGCCCGCTCGTTGAGCAGGGCCAGGCCGAACAGCACGACGCCGGCAATGATGGTCATGATCCCCAGGGCCGGGTGGATCATGAAGGCGACGATCACATAGATCGGCGTCCAGGGGGCGTCCATGAAGGCCAGGGCCGCCGGGCCGGAGATCGCCGCCCGCAGGCCGTCGAACTCGCGCATCGCCTGGGCGGTGTTCATGGGCCGCGACTGGGCCATCAGCCGGCCAAGAATGTCGCCCGACAGAATCCGGTCCAGCCGCATGCCGGCCAGCACCATAAGGCGCGACCGCACCGCTTCCAGCGCCGCCAGCACGGCCAGGGCGAAGGCGATGATGAAGGTCAGGTAGACGAGGGTCAGCACGCCCTGCGTCGGCACCACGCGGTCATAGATCTGCAGCATGTACAGCGACGGCGCGAGGTACAGCAGATTGACGAGCGCACTGAAGAAGGCCGCCGACATGATATGCCGCCGACACTCCTTGAACGCCGCTTCCATGGGCGCGGCGACGTTGGAACCTAAAAACTTCACGCGTGTCTCAATCCGGCCGGAACCCCGGAGACCACCAGCCCCCGGTCTCCATTTAACTGTCTTTTACGCTAAAGCTTTGTTGCCGTCGCGCGTCATGTTGGCGGTTTGGTTAACGTAACTTCGCTGGCGGCGTATTGCCGCTCGAAACATCTTGCTCAAATCGGATCGACCGTCACCCGTCGCATGTGCCGCCGCTGGCCCGGATAGTCGTTCAGCGCATAGTGCCAGACCTGGCGATTATCCCAGAAGGCCATCGATCCGTCGCGCCAGCTGAACCGGCAGGTGAAGGCTTCCTGGCGGCTGTGTTCGAACAGATAGTCGAGCAGGGCCCTGGATTCGCGGCGCGTCCAGCCATCGAACCGCATTGTGAAGGCCGGATTGACATATAGCGCCTTGCGGCCGGTTTCCGGGTGGACCTTGACGACTGGATGGATGAACTCGCCGGCCAGGCCTTCCGCCTCGGCCACCTGCATCGAGGCGCGCTTCTGGGCGGAGGCGCCCTTGGCGCTGTACTCCCTGCCGGCCGAATGCACGGCCCTCAGGCCTTCCAGTGTCGCCTTCAGGCCCTCCGACAGGGCGTCATAGGCGGCGGCCTGGCTGGCAAACAGGGTGTCGCCGCCGAACTCCGGGGTCTCGACGGCGTAGAGGATCG
>Ga0164290_1001014_pt1 | contig 58999 bp, 50 predicted proteins | sample Micstemetagenome_FD_108782 | JGI IMG/M metagenome (GOLD analysis project Ga0164290, IMG submission 108782) | Contaminated culture microbial community from soil near Moab, Utah, USA - Microcoleus steenstrupii SON62 (Illumina Assembly) | ecosystem: Environmental > Terrestrial > Soil > Soil crust...
GGCGGCCGTCGGCATTGGCGCGGGATGGAAGAGGGGTGAAAGAGGGCAGGGCACGATCATCCGTCCAAAGCGACGGATGATGCGTGGCACGGGGACGGTCGGGCCACCCGCCGGGTGAGTCGCTGCGGAGGTGCTGCCCCCCGGCAAGGGTCATGCCCGGGCAACGCACCATCATCCTTCCAAAGCGTCGGATGATGGTGGCACATGCAGAGCACATGCAGAGCCGTGTCAACTTCGGTGATCGGGCCACCTGCCGTCGTACGGGAGGGTGGAGTCGCTGGAGGAGTTCGAGGCAGCACGATCATTCGCCCATAGCGTCGACAAATGGTGTGACATACAGAGTCGTATCACCGTCTGTGATTCGGTAAACTTCCGAGCTATTCGTGAAGACGCTTGGATAATCGAAGAAAACTTGCCCAAGCACCAAGCAAGCAGAACGCAGCCGCAGCGCAAACGCCACCAATCCAAGCGCCCAATCTCCGCTGACGCAACTCGATCAATATATTTGCGTATGACAAATCTCCACGAAGCGCCTGAAGATCATACTGATCAAAATGATATGATTTGTCTTGACTAATAAGAAATGAACGCACCTCGTTTTCATCGATGTTCATTTCTGCAGTCGTGAGGATTGTGCGCCGATTCAGTAGGTTCAGAGGGCCAACTTTAAACGTACTGCCAACACGCCAATCAAAAATACCCGAAAACACCTGACACCATTCTACAGACACTGATGCAGCAATCTCGCCACCGTCGCCAAACACCCAGTTGCCTCCAGAATGTTTTGAAAGTCGCACATTGAGCGAGAGGCAATTCTTTTTTCCCGCGCTCTCTGTTGCGATATAAATTCCAAAATTCCACGCACATACAAGAATCAACGCTGCGATGATAACCCACCGTGCTGCCCTTAAAATGCGGCTCGTGGCAAATCGCGTCATCACCACCTTAGAATGGCACTTTCCAGTCTTCGTCATTTTTATCTCGAGTGTTCCCGCCTCCTATTTGGACACAGACGCACTGCCAAGAAAAGCCTTCCCTGAATGTTTTTCCAATACTGGCTCCGGAAACTTCAAAAGAAAGCGACATTTCGCCGCCAATCGAGATGTCGCCGCGCTTTTCGCCGCCGACAATCTTGATGCCCGTTGTTGTCTTAACTCTGTGCATAGCTGCCCCCCCGAATTCAACCGTTGCATCAACGACCATAGTGTTTGAGATAGCAGCACGATATGGAGGTTTCTGGGTCCAATTGGCGGCGCTTACATAGCTAATTGGTTCTCCCTTAAGGTCCATAGCAAGATTTGACGTGGGCATTCCACCGCCATCGGAGAGGATGGGAACTCCATTGCTATCACAGTCAACGATGATTCGGACAGAAGTGCTTGCTGGGGAACCAAAAGTCAGCGAGGTCCACTGGTTTCCCATTCCGCCCGTCTGAGAGCCGCGAGCAACGATCGCGCGTGGAGTAGTAGAATTGTCGAAAAACAGGCCATTTCGCAACCACGACCACCCCCAAGAATGGTACGCGTCAATTTCGCCGCTTGTCCAATACCTAGCACCTGCGCTGCCGCTTGACCAGTACCACGAATGAAGCGTTCCAAAATCCCAACGAATAATGTTTGGTTCGAATGTGGATTGCGGGTCCGGATCGAATGGTTTGAAGTAATAATCTGGAACCCAAACATGCGGCTTCGTGGTGCAATCACCAAATAGACCAAGTGCATCAACCATCGTCACGGGGCTCATCCATACGTACGCAAACAAATTCATGTCTTGTGATGCATACCCAATCGGGTCCCTCCTGCTCCACCTTCCGAGGCTCGGCAGGAAGACGCGATTCCTCACATGGTACTGGCTCGTCGCACTGTCCCACAGATACCCCGCATACCCGATGCGGTTGTGGATGCCGCTACTGGCAGTCCCACCGCGTGAAAGGACATTCCGTCCCCCCGCGCTGGCGGCGGCGTGGTTGTCCATGTACACGTCGTAGTCGGTGAAGTCGATGAACCCGTCGTGGTTCGCGTCCGCACGCGGTCCGCCGTTGTTGTACTCCGTCGTGAACGCGCTGCTGTCGCTCGAATCGACATCCCCATCGCGGTCAAAGTCCGCCGGATCGATGCGGAACGGCACGCCATACGGCGAATACTTCACCCACTCAAGGACCTTGCCGTTCTGGTCTGTGACGCAGGACACATCGGCCCGCCAGTTCTGCAGCAGGTAGACCCGCTTCTCGCGCGTGCCGTCGGCCGCGCCACCCCAGCCGCTCGTCATGTCCTTGTCGGCGAGGATCACGCCATCAATATACGAACTTTCACCCCAGCCGCCAAACGCACCCCCGGAAGCTGCGTGGCAGACCGTGGTTTCCTTGCCATCGCTTGAGTCAGCGATGCTCCATCAATGGACTCGAATATGTCGCGTCCACGCTAAGGCCTAGGGTCTGTCTTCCAGATCGGGATTGCGGTGGCACGAGTCTCTGAATCGTGCTGTTTTGCTTGAGAAGTCGAGCGGCCAACGACCCGGCTCGGAGATCCGGGCCACCCAAACGATCCGTCAGACAGAGCCTATTTCGGCTGAATACGCCCGATGCCTGCGTGGTGCAGCCCCCCTCGGCACTGGCGGTGTCTTCGAACGCGCTCTGGAAACGTCGAGGTCGGAGAAGTCGGTGAACTCGACGAACCCAAGCGTGAACTTCTCGCACGCCGGGGTTGTGTGGCAGCGTCTGGCAGCCGCCAAGGACGCCGCTCGCAAGCCGGCACAGACTCGTGATGAACTCACGACTGTTTCGTGGCGTCCGGTTGGCGGCGTGTGGCGAACCCATCTCGCGACGGTCGACTATTCTTGCGGCATGTCCAAGAGCAAAGTGTTCAAGAGTGTGGCCGAGACCTTCGCCGACTTACGCGAGCGGGGCGTGCTGCGCGACGGGATCACCGTCATGGTGGGCGGGTTCGGGTTGTGCGGCATCCCGGAGAACTTGATCGTCGCGCTGCGCGACAGCGGCGTGCGCGACCTGACGTGCATCAGCAACAACGCGGGCGTCGATGACTTCGGGCTGGGGCTGCTGCTGCAGACGCGGCAGATCAAGAAGATGATCTCGTCGTACGTCGGCGAGAACGCGACGTTTGAAAAGCAGTACCTGGGCGGCGAGTTGCAGATCGAGTTCAACCCGCAGGGGACGCTGGCCGAGCGGATTCGCGCGGGGGGCGCGGGCATCCCGGCGTTCTACACGGCGACGGGCGTGGGCACGGTGGTGAGCGAGGGGAAGGACATTCGCGCGTTCTATCGCCCGAGCGATGACACCGCGATGCAGAACCGCGGCGGGGCGGCGGACGATGCGAAGCGGCCGAGCGGGAGCGTGGCGAAGCGCGAGTATGTGATGGAGACGGGGCTGTACGCGGACCTGGCGCTCGTCAAAGCGCACAAGGCCGACGGGCAGGGGAACCTTGTGTATCGCAAGACGGCGCGGAACTTCAACCCGATGATGGCGCAGGCGGCGGCGTTCGTGATCGCGGAGGTGGACCAGATGGTGGGCGTCGGGGAACTGGACGCGGACCAGGTACACACGCCGGGGAGTTATGTGGATCGCGTGGTGCAGGCGGCGTGCGTGAAGCGGATCGAGCAACGGACGGTGACGGTGTAGGCAAGGAGTTCCAGGCGTGGGACAACTCTTTGGCGGATTCTTCATCATCGTGCTGGTCGTGATCCAGATCGCGGTGGTGGTGTATTTGATCGTGCTGGCGACGCGGCTTGTGAAGGCGGCGGAGCGGATCGCGGACGCGAGTGAGCGGATGGCGCGTGCGCAGAAGATGTTCGCCGCCGATCGACTCGGCGGGAACGCGGACTGATGCCAATCACGGTTGAACCTCGCGCGGCGCGATGGTGGCCCTAGCCTGCGGATCGGGCCGTTTGGCCCGGGAAAAGTCGCAACGGCCCGGGTCGGAGATCCGGGCCACCAAGGACACTCGTCTTCATCAACTGTGATTGGTATGAGCAGGCTCGCGGCGACCGACGGGACGCGGAGCGGCTTCGATGAACAGCATCGAGCGCCTTCCGCTTCTCCGCGCCTTGTCGGGCGTCGCGAGATGGCCGTGATGTGGTGTGGCCGGGGCAGCCGAGGCGTCACTCTCCCTGCGTCGACGCCTCGGCCGCCCGACCTCTCTCCCTGCCTCCCGTCTCTCTGCTGCTCCGTCGTGGGAGCGTGGCGGTGCGGCCACTGATGCATAAAGATGCATGAATGACACGCCCGGGAAGCGGTTGCCGCGGGTCTCTCAGGTCCGCGGCCTCTCTCTCCTGCTCTCTGCATGCTCTGGTTGGCAGCCATCCCGCGCTGGAGACGGGGCGGGTGCGGGCGGTCACCAACCACGGGTGCGGCGTAAGCCGCGATGGTCTTTCATGCTCGGCAGCCGCCGCCCCGCGTCGTGCAGACGGGCGTCGATGAGGAGCACGCGTGCCAGGTCGCGGGTGGGAATCGCGACGATGCTGGCGGCGTGGTCGCCGCATTGGGGGGGCGATGTTCGATGCTCAAACGCGGTGTTCTGCTTGGAGTACATGGTGATTTGGGGTTGGTGGCGTTTGGGTGGGCGGGCGGCTTGGGTAGGGCCTCAAGAACGCCAGTGCGCCGGAGCCCAGAACGGAACCGGGCGAACGATCGCAACCGACGCGTGAGGCACAAGTTGAAAGGGAACGGCGGACGGTCAGGAGATCGAATGGCGCATCAACTCAGCGACGTTTGCAACAGCCGAGGACGCGGGAACACATTCGACAGACCTTCGCCATGACCAAAGTCTAGCGGCGACCATGGGCGTGTCAAGAGCCGCGATGCAAGATTATTCAGTTCGTGGGGCGTGGGCTTCCCGGATCGAGCGAAGCGCGGATTGCGTTCATCCGGTCACGCGGACGATCGCGATCGTCTGGTCGTCCTCGGTCACGCCGAAGGCACGCGACTCGGCGATGATCGCGTCGGCGGCGGCACGCGGGGGCTTGCGGGCGTGTTTCACGACGATCTGTTTGAATCGCTCGAGGCCGAGCAGGCGACCTGCGGGGCCTTGCACTTCGGTGAAGCCGTCGGTGTAGAGCACAAGCGTGTCGCCAGGGCGGACCTCGGCGGAGCGAAGCGAGAAGCGTTCGTCCGCGCCGAGTCCGAGCGGCAGGGCGTCGTTGGAGAGTTCGTCGATGGTGTCGCCGCGGACGCGGAGGACGGGCAGATGCCCGGCGAGTCCGACGCTGGCGCTGCCGTGTTCGAAGCGCAGGCAGGCGAGGGTGGCGAACATGCCGGGTTCGATAAGGTCGGCGAGGACGCGGTCCAGATCGGCAAGCACTTCTTCGAGCGATTCGGACGAACGGAGGCGCATGCGGGTGGCGGCCTTGATCATGGCCATGACAACGCCGGCTCGCACACCGTGGCCGGAGACATCGACGAGGAAGAGGTCGGTGCGATCGGCGGAGCGTACGACGTCGATGAGGTCGCCGCCCATCTCGCTGCAAGGGGTGGAGCGGCCAAAGACGTGGATGCCGGGGGCGGTGAAGTCGATTTCGGGGACAAGGGATTCGTGCATTCGGCGGGCCATGTCGAGTTCGGCGCGGCCTCGGGCCTGCTCGCGTTCGGCGGTGCGGATGTAGCGGACGATGAGCACATAGCCGACGATGACGCAGAGGAGGGATTCAAACGCGAGTGCGCCGCGGCGTGCCTGCTCGGAGAGTTCGCCGAAGTTGCCGAGGAGGCCGAGACGATCGGCGGTGATGAAGAGCGGCTCGGGGCCAAATATCTGGAAGAGAATGGTGAGTGGAATCAACCACCAGCGTCGAAAGGTGAACGCGGCGGCCCAGCCGCACGCGATCACGCCGCCGATGGCGGCGGAGAGGAGCCCGGCAAGCGGCGTGGCGACCTCACCCTTGATGAGGAAGACCGACATCATCAGCGGGCCGATGGTGGCGAAGGTGAAGAACACGCCGAGCATGAGCAGCACGGGGTGCTCGACGCGACGGGAACGGGGACGGTCGCGATCGCCGGGAATGCTGATGAGCAGGACGCCACCCGCGGCGACAAGCAGGATCGGCAGGAATCGGATAGGGACGGCATAGCCCCCGCCGAAGAACATGAGGAGCATCGTGGCGAGGATGCCGACGATCACGCCCGCCGCACCAAGGCGACGGATCGCGGAGCGACGATGTGCGGGGAGCGAGGCGAGCACTCCGCAAGTGTAAATGGAAATGGGGGGCGAGGTCGGTGAACCGCGCCCCCCAGGAAAGAGCCCCCTCGGGCCCGGAGATCGGACGGTAAAAATGCTTCCGCGTGAGAAGCAGCCTCAGAGTGCCGCCCGATCCTGATGCATACCAACGGTCCGGTGCGTCGGTTGCACCCCCATGAAATGAGGAGCGACATTTTCGAGTGTGTCCGGAGAAATTTGTGGGGCGGCGCATCGCATTTCAGGTGAAGACCTTGGTTTTTGGATTCGGTTCTCCCGGTGAAACTGCTGATCGGTCTCGCGCGTTGTGAATCATTAAGCGTTGCCGCACCGGCAGCGCATTCTCGCCTGGCCTCTGCGCTGGCCAGGAACCCAGTCACTTCGCGAGCGAGCCGCGTGCTTGGCGCGTGGAGGATGAATGATCGCGTCCTGCTACACTGGCGGCATGACCAACGTCCGCGTCATTCTGGCCGCGTCGCTTGCCGGGGTTCTCGCGTGCTGTGTCGTCGGGTGCAGTTCGTACCCGTCGCCCACACTTGCGGTGGCGGACGCGAAGGTGACGCAGACCACGGACTCGGGGAGCGTGATCACGTTCAATGTGGACGCGACCAACTCGGCCGAGGTGGCCCTGCCGCTCAAGACGCTCGACTACACGGTCTACCTCAACAATCAGGAAGTCTTTCGTGGCACACGCTCGCCTGAGGCGACGCTCCGCCGCTTCGGCACGCAGCGGATTTCCTTCCCGGCGGTGATCGCGGGTGCGGCACCCGCGCCGGGGACGGCGTATCGCGTCGAGGGCACGCTCGGATACGTCGCGCCGGGCGAGATTGCGGCGATCTTGTTTGACTATGAGATCGAGCGACCGACCGTGCCGTTCTCGGCGAGCGGCGTGCTGGCGCAGCCGTAAGCGAGTCCGACGAAGAGTGAAACCAACCTGACCAAGACCCGGACGCGGGGCGTGCTGCGTTGCGGGATGGCCGTATTCACTTGATCGCGAGGCGTTTTCATTCGGTGGCGATGGGCCCGGTTCGGAGATCCGGGCCACCTGAGTCCGCACCGATTTCGCGCGGAATGAATGACATTTTGCTTTGGGTTTCTTGCTCGGCGTCGTAGACTGTCGCTGCGTTGTGAGGGCGGTGAGGGCCGCTCCCGCACATGCGAGCGAGGGTGAATCGGCGGCGGAAGTCGGGTGCGAGCCCGGCGACATTTGCTGCCCGATTCAAACGCTCGGATTGCGCGCCCGCGGTCGGCGGGAGAGTGGTGGAGCGAGTGATGCCCAGCGGGTTGTCGCGGATGCTGTCGTGTCGGAGTGGGATGGTGGTGCGGGCCGTGGTTGTCGGCGTGCTCGCGCTCGTGAGCGGTGTGGCACGCGGCCAACTGCGCCCCGAGAACGTGCTGGTCGTCTACGACTCGTCGAACTTCGAGTCGCTGGTGACGGCCGAGTATTACGCCGGCTCGCGCAGCGTGCCCGACGGCTTCGGCGTCTTCGCGGGGGCGCGTCCGGGCGTGAACGTACTCGACCTGCGGAGCGTGCCGGGCGTGCCGACGATCACGCCCGGGACGATCAACTACAGCGCATTCGTCTCGATCTTCCGCACGCCGATCCGCAATCACTTGCTCGCGAATCGGCTCGACAAGACGGTGCGGTGCATCGTGCTGACCAAGGGCCTGCCGCATCGCGTGCGCGACATCAACTTCGGCGACGCTGGGGACAGCCCGGCGTCGCAGCAGACGAACTTCCTGAACAACAACGCGACGTCGTGCAGCGTCGACTCGGAGCTGACGTGCCTGTGGCAGGATCTGAACGCGGGCGAACTCGGCACGGCCTCGGACTCCAAGGCCGACGGCCTGGTGCTGAACCCGTATTGGAAGAGCGGCGCGCGGATCACGTCATTCACAACCGCCAACAACCGCGCGACCAAGACGTGGTTCACGCGCTCGAACACCGGCCCGACCTGGGGCGGCAGCACCGCGGCGGGGAACAACTCGAGCAAGTTTCTCGCGGGCGACATGATGCTCGTCGCGCGACTCGACGGCGACACGATCGAAGACATTGCCGCGATGATCGATCGTGCCCGGGACATCTATTTGAACATGGACACCGGCGCGCTGCTGTTCGACCAGTCGCTCACGCTGCCGGGCGGCGGATCGGGCTTTGATCTGGACAATCAGGGCGAGTTGCTCATCAACGACGGCAACGACTATGAGAAGTCCGCGGCGTGGCTCACCGGCACGGACAAGCGATGGAACCCCAGTCTGGTGCGTGTCGACACGGCGGGCGGACGCGCGGGGTTTGTCATCGGCCCGCGCGTGCAATACCCGTCACAGGGCACGCTGGAGACGCGCCCGATCGTGCTGCTGGCGACGTATGGCGCGAACAGCGCAAGCAACGACGGGCTTCCCGCAAGCCCTGACGGCACCAGTTCGACGACGACGTATGTGAAGTCGTTCAACCTCGCCAGCGGCGCGATCATGAACTCGATCGAGAGTTACAACGGGCGGGCATTCGGCGGGCTGGGGCAGAATCCATCGATTCCACAGGGACAGATTGCGGATTTCATCGCCGCGGGCGGCACGTTCGGCGTCGGGCATGTCTGGGAGCCCTTTGTGTGGTACTTGCCCGACAACTACTACCTCGTCACGAACTTCCTCCTGGGATACATGACGTGGGGCGAGGCCGCGTGGACGGCGATTCCGGTGCTGTCCTGGCAGCACGTGGTGATCGGTGATCCACTGGCGAAGGTGACACGCAGCAGCGAGGACGTCAACCGCGATGGGCACGTCGACATCGATGATCTGTACGCGTGGGAACAAGGGAGCGGGCAGCGGGACATCAACCGGAGCGGGAGCGCGGACAGCGCGGACCGCACCATCCTCATCAACACGCTGCGGAACGAAGAGCGCGATGAGATGAGCAGGTATCGAAGGTGACACGGCGTCGCCGTCTAAAAATGCGTCCGCGAAACGTCAGCGGCGACGGCCCACTTACCTGTCCAGCTCACCCGCCACGACGTTGATCGACCCGATGATCGCGACGATGTCGCTGAGCAGGTGCCCCTCGCACATCCGTGCGATGGTGGCGTAGTTCACGAAACTCGGCGGGCGGGTCCGGGCCCGGAACGAGCGCGGCGAACCGTCGCTGACGATGTAGTATCCAAGTTCGCCGTTCGCCGTCTCGTGCCCGACATACACCTCGGCGACGGGCGGCGTCCACCCTCGGTTGCTCATGATGATTTCAAAGTGCTGGATCAGTCCCTCGATCGAGCCGTACACATCCTTCTTGTTCGGCTTCACGATTTTGCTGTCGGCGAACGTGTCCAGCGGCCCGCCGGGGATGCGATCGATGAGCTGCTCGATGATCTTGCACGACTGCTTGATCTCTTCCACGCGAACAATGAATCGCGCGTACACGTCGCCTTCATCGCAGGTCACCACCTGGAACTTGACCCGTTCGGCACCCTGGCCGTCCCAGTTGTCGGCGTAGCACAAGTACGGCTCATCCTTGCGCAAATCGCGGCGCACGCCGCTCGCGCGTGCCATCGGGCCGCTCAGCGCCCATGCGATCGCCTCGTCGTGGCTCAGCACGCCGATGTTGCGGGTGCGATCGAGGAAGATGCGATTGCGCTTCACGAGATTCTCCAGGTCGCGGAGCGCGCCGGGCACCTCTTCGTGAATCAGGTTCTTGACCATCCGCTTGAAGACTTCTTCGTCGGGCAAGTCCTGCATGGCCCCGCCGACGCGCGTCCAGTCGGGGTGGAACCGCTGCCCGGAGATGAAGTCCATGATGTCGTAGATCTTCTCGCGGACGTTGAACGCGTAAAGGAACCCGGTGATCGCGTTGAGGTCGAGCCCCGCCGCCCCCACGCACAGCAGGTGGTCCCCGATGCGACCGACTTCGGCGAGGATCGTCCGCAGCACCTTGCAGCGGGGCGTAATGTCGATCCCCATCAACTTCTCGGCGCACGCGTGCCAGCAGATGTCGTTCGACAAGGGCGACAGGTAGTTCATCCGCGAACACACCGTCACATACTGGTTGTAATCCAGGGCCTCGCCCAACTTCTCAAAGCCCGAATGCAGATACCCGATGTGGGGCGTCGCACGCGCGATGCGCTCGCCGTCGAGTTCCAGCACCAGACGAAGCGTTGTGTGGGTTGCGGGATGCTGGGGCCCGAAGTTGAGCACCCAGCGATCGCCGGTGTCGACATGGCCTTCGAGGTACTTGGTGTTGTCGGCCTCGACGGTGAGACCATGCTCGGGCTTGAGGGTGTAGGGCACGCGCGAAACTCCTGAACGGACGCCAAGCGTCCAGGTCAAGTCTATGCGGACACACTCCGCCCGTGCGCCCCATCCGACTCAGCGAGACACGAGAAGGCATCCCTCGCGCGGAACGACATTCCCTTGACAATGCTCCCGGTTTCTGTTCTAGTGTGTTGGTCCGTATCACTGCGATAGGCCCGGTACCCACGCGACTTCGCGTGGCGAGCCACGCCGGGCTATGCTCTCTGGCCGCGCGCAGCGATTCATCCGCCTGAGGCGATGGATCTCCCGAGGCAACCTCGCCTGAGTTTGCGTTCAACCCACGCCTCAGCCCGAGACTGCACGTCTGTTTCGCGATCGCCTTGGCAACCGCCTCGGCCTTTGTTTTTGATTTCGGGGTTTGGGTCTGGGGTTTGGGCCGTCGTCTTCCGGTGAGCACTCTTGGGTGTTGTGGCAGCCCTCGGCCGCTGCCGCATGTTTGACATGTTCGCTTTCGCGTGTTCACGCTGCCGCATGCGCGGCATCCATCGTGCGCACGCCCGGCCGCCCACAGTCTCTTGGGCCGCCGCTCCTTCAGCGGAGTCTTTGTTGTGAATGCAGGTCAGCGCAGACGCAGGCGGCGTCGACACGGCGGCGGCAACCAGCCCCACCACTCCCATCCCCACTCGAACGCACCCGGCCAATCCCACGGCGGCGGGCACCCCGCGTCGGCGTTCTCCAGCAGCTTCGCGCCACTTCCGGACACCATCAAGCCCTTCGAAGACCTCACGTCCATCGACCCCCAGCCGCGCGTCACGCTTGAGTATCCCGGCTGTCCCGACTCGTGCCGACTGATCGACCTGTTCTGTCCCGTCGGTCGCGGCCAGCGCGGCATGATCGTCTCGCCGCCCAAGGCCGGCAAGACGACACTTCTCAAGGATATCGGCCTTGCCGTCCTGCGCAACCAGCCCGACATCGAACTCATCCTGCTGCTGGTCGACGAGCGACCCGAGGAAGTGACGGACTTCCGTCGCACGTTTGAGAACGCGCTCAAGCCCACGGCGCTCGACGCCGAGATGCTCGCTCGCGCCGGCGTCAGCGCCAATGCCGTGCCGACCGAGCCGCTCGGTCCGCCGATCGCTGGCGCGGGTCAGATATGGGCCAACAACCGCTGCCGAATCGTCGCAAGCAGCAACGACCACGGCACGGAGCGTCACATCGCCGTGAGCATCCAGACGATGGAGTATTGCAAGCGCCAGGTGCGTCAGGGCAAGCACGTCTTCGTGTTGCTCGACTCACTAACGCGATTGGGCCGCGCGTTCAACCAGAGTCGCAAGCACGCGAGTTCCGGGCGCACGCTCACCGGCGGGCTCGACTCCAAGGCCCTGGAAGTCCCGCGTCAGATTTTCGGCTCGGCGCGTTGCGTTGAAGAGGGCGGCTCGCTCACGATCCTTGCGACGTGTCTGGTGGACACCGGCTCGGCCGCCGATCAGGTGATCTTCGAAGAGTTCAAGGGCTCGGGAAACATGGAACTCATCCTGGATCGCAAGATCAGCGAGAAGCGGCTGTTCCCCGCGATCAACCTCGCGGAGAGCGGCACGCGCAAGGAAAACCTTCTGCTGACCGATCAAGAGTTCAAGACCATGGCGGCCCTCCGCCGGCGTCTGCTCTCGATGCCCCCGCATGTGCAAGTCGAGCAACTCATCGCGGCGATGAAGCGATTCCCCACCAACGCCGCCCTGGTCGGACAGTCGCAGCAGGGTTGATGACCGCGATGAACCTCTGAACCGGTTTCAGATGCGTTCGAAGGCGGGCAACTGACCGACGAGGGGGCGGGCGTAGCGGAGGAAGCCTTCGCCGATGTCGTTGTTGCCGACGATCCACTCCTTGGGGAAGTGCTTGGTCTTGGCGGCGACTTCAGCGAGTTCGATGCGCTTGTAGGAAACGGTGTAGGGCATTTCGCCGGTGCGGAGGATGGCGACCGAGCCGTCCATGTCGCCGGACTCGGCCATCTTGGCCGCAAAGAGCCCGGCGTCGCGGGCCTCGCGCCGATCGACGGGCGACGTGTCGTGCCAGCAGCGCTGAAGGTAACCAAGGGTGTCGGCACGGACGCGGGGCGGCTTGCCGCTGCTGCCGTAGCGAATGAGTTTGTCCTTGAGCAGTTCGGCGAGGGCGTCGCCGAGGGCACCGGAGCCGGAGAGTTGGAGGTTGCCGTGGGCGTCTGTCTGGCCGGTCTTCATGAGACTGGCGGCGATGGGCTGGCCGCTGGCGTCGCAAATGCCTTCGGAGACGGCGATCTGGCAGCGACCGAGTTTGGTGTAGATGCGATCGACATCGGCGACGAACGTCTCGGTGTCGAAGGGGACTTCGGGGAGATAGATGAGGTGCGGACCATCGTTCTCTCGCTGGCGGGCCAGAACGCTGGCGGCGGTGAGGAAGCCGGCATTGCGACCCATGACGACATTGATCTTGATGCCCGGCAGGCTGGCGTTGTCGAGCGCATCGCACATGAACGCGGTGGCGACGAAGCGGGCTGCCGAGGGATAGCCGGGCGTGTGATCGCTCACGGGCAGGTCGTTGTCGACGGTCTTGGGGACGTGGAAGCAGCGGAGTTCGTAGCGCTGTTCCTTGGCGAGTTCGTTGACGATGCGGCAGGTGTCGCTGCTGTCGTTGCCGCCGATGTAGAAGAAGTAGCGGATGTTGAGTTCTTCGCAGGCGCGGAAGATGCGGAGGCAGTATTCCTTGTCGGGCTTGTCGCGTGAGGAGCCGAGGGCGGCGGCGGGGCTGTGGGCGACGCGCTCGAGCACGTCGTCGGGGGTGTCGGTGAGGTCGACGACGTCTTTCTTGACGAGGCCGTTGACGCCGTGGCGCATCCCGAGAATCTTCTGGACGCCGCCCGCGCCGCGCAGGCCGCGGCGCATGCCCTGGATGACGCCGACGAGAGATTCGTTGATGACTGCGGTGGGCCCGCCGGATTGACCGACGACGGCGTTGCCCTCGATGAGTTTCATGTTCAAGGCGAACTCCTCACAACGAGCCCGGCGGCGGGCAGGCACCCCGAAAGAGGCATTGCGTGGCGGCGGACGATCGTGGACGCCCCGCAGTTTGGCGGGCCAAAGACCCCTGGGACGGGGCTGGGCCCGGAGCCGGAGTCGGCTCGTGGGGATGATAGGGACTCAAAGGACGTGCGAGGCAAGAAATCAGCCTCGCCGGCGGAAAAGACGCGAACGCAGAGGAAGCGGAGGCAACCCGGAAGAGAGGCAACGGGGGTGGGAACGCGGGTCGAGAACTGCCGCGAGAACGAGGAAGGTAAACTGAGGCGATGGAGACCTGGCGAGCACTACGAGTCGGATTGGTGGCGACGGCTGTTGGCATGGGCGGCGGCGGGGTTGTCGCGACGGCCGTGGGTCAAACGACGCTGGCACGCGCCGAGGCGAAAGAGCCCCCACAGAAACAGGCGGACGCGGATCCGGCGAAACCCAAGCGGTGCTGGCGGGTGAGTCTGACGGGAGAGTTGTTGTGCGCGAGCGCGGGGAATGACTTTGCCGAAGAGGTGAAGCGGGCCAAGGCGGCACGCGCCGAGGCGATGCTGGTGCAAATCGGCGCTCGCAAGTGGCGCGGCGACGCGGTGCGCGACCTTGGGCGGGCGATTGCGAACGCGGAACTGCCTGTTCATGTCGTGCTCAAGGCAGAGGAACAGGAACGCGTCGGGATCGGGGCGTTGATCGCGGGCATGAACGCGGCGTCGTTGTGGATCGCGCCGGGGACGAGCGTCATCGGCGTACCAGGCGATCGGGTCGCCAGTACGAGCACAGCAAAAGCCAGCAAGGAGGAATCCGCGGCACTGGTTGATATGGCCGAGGCGGCGCTCTCGCGTCGCGGCGGGCCGGACGAGTTGGGCGGACTGCTTGTGACGCCGAACGGACCTCGCTGGCTCGTCACCAAGGGCAAGCAGCCGCGGATCGTGGTTGATCGCCCCGGGACGGACGGCGCGGACGCGACCGAGGTGTTCAGCAATGAAGCCGACGGCGTGCGGGTGGCGCTGAGCGGCGAGCGTGCGCTCGCGGCCCGGCTGATCGATGATGTGCTTGGCGGCGACGCGGCGTTCAAGCGGCTGGGCTTCTTGCCGGCTCGCCCCAGGCCCGAGTCGGCGATCAAGGACGCGGCGGCGTTCAGCGCGGACTCGACGATGCAGTGCGACCCCGACGCGGAGTACAACCGCGTCGTCGCGGGGCTCGCGGCCATCGACGATGCGCTGGTCGCGGCGACGAAGAAGCTCAATCCGCCCGGCAGCGGCAAGCCCAGCGGCGCGGTGCGGGCCGAGGTCGCTCGCGAGGTGGAGCAAATCAGCGCCTCGCTCGCGGACCTTGAAGAGGTGCTGAAAGGCGCGCCCGAGTTGACCCAGCGCCCCGTCCCCGGCATGACCGAGGTGGGAACCCGCAACCGCGGCTGGCCCGCCAAATGGCGGTCGGCGATTCAGGAACGGCGTGAGAAGATCACCCGGTTGCAGGCACGGACGAAGTAGCCGGAGCCTTGGCACCAGCCTTGCGTTATGACGAGCGGCTTGGGCTGTCGTTTGCCCGGGCGATGTCGAACCCGCGCGAGATTCACCGCCGTGAGCGCAAACAAGACAGCACTCGACGCGACCCTGACGCAGATTCTGCGCCTTGAAGTGCCTATTGCCGTGCGGGTCGCGGAGCGCCTGATGAACGTCAAGGACGTGGTCGGACTGGTGCCGGGCTCGCTGATTGAACTCAATCGCCTGGCCGACGCCGAACTCGATCTGATGGTGAACAACAAGCCGGTGGGCTGTGGCACGGCGGTGAAGGTTGGCGAGAATTTCGGCCTGCGGATCACCTACATCGGCGACCTTCGACAGCGACTCGACGCCATGAGCAACGCGCCGCCGACGGACAGCGAGGCTGAGCGACTTGCCGAGGCGATGCTCGCGGGGCAGATGTAGCAGGCCGCACCGGCTCTACGATCGTGGCGTGCCTGATCTGAACGACGCGTTTCCGACCTTTCTCAAGCAGCGTGCGCGATTCGAGACGTTCGAGGGCGTGCCGACGTTGCTCGCGCATCCGGATTGGGTAACGCCGGTGCCGCTGATGGTGTGGCTGCACGGTCGGACGGCGACTAAGGAACTGGATCCGGGTCGATACCTGCGGCTGATTCGCGCGGGTGTGGGCGTGCTGGCGATTGATCTGCCCGGGCACGGGCAGCGTTCTGGCGCGGCCAAACACGCCAATGCGCACTCGTTGGATGTGCTCCAGCAGGCCAGCGGGGAAATTGACGACGTGCTGGGCGGGCTGCGGTCCTCGGACCACGCGGCGACGTTCGACCTTGGGCGCGTGGGCATCGGCGGGATGTCGCTGGGCGGCATGACGACGCTGCATCGGCTGTGTTCGCCGCACGGGTTCGCGTGTGCCGTCATCGAGGGCGCGACGGGCTGGCTGGGCGGGCAGTACTACCCGGCGCGGTATGAACTGCCGCCGGCCAAGGGTGCGTTGTACCCGCACGATCCGACGCGTGTGAGCGAACTGGACCCGATGGAGCATCTGGAGACGTTTCGCCCGATTCCGCTGCTGGTGATGCACTCGGAGGCGGACGAAATGGTGCCATGGGTCGGGATGCGGCGGTTTCTGGACGAGTTGTCAGCGCGGTATCGGCACCGCGGCGCGGAGCCGGGGTTGATTCGTGCGAAGACGTGGGCAACGACTGGCGCGCCGCACGAACATCTGGGGTTTGGCCGCGCGGCGGCGGAGAGTAAGACGACGCTGACGGAGTTTGTGGCCGGGTGCCTGGACGCCCATCAGGTCCCCGACCCTCCCCACACCTGATTCGCCTAGGATTTCAGGTCCCTCGACGGCAATCGCCGCGAACACGCCGCCGCCCGTAGGCCCAGGCTCACTCGTGATGCGGACGCCGTCCCCGGAGCGAGTTCGACATGGCCGAGTCTTCCGATGCCGCGGGCGCGAACAGCGCCGGTTCGAACGATCCTTCTTCCACGCCTCCCACTCGCCTGCCCGGCCAGACGGCCGCAGGCGGACAGGTGTTGGACCTGGACATTCAGCGCGAACTGAAGGACTCGTATCTCACCTATGCGATGTCGACGATCATGGACCGGGCCCTGCCCGATGTCCGCGACGGGCTCAAGCCATCGCAGCGGCGCATCCTCGTCGCGATGAACGACCTGAACCTGCGTCCGGGCAAGAAGCACCTCAAGTGTGCAAAGATCGCCGGCAACACGTCGGGCGACTATCACCCGCACGGCGAGGCGATTGTGTATCCGACGCTCGTGGGCATGGCCCAGCGTTGGCGTATGCGCGTGCCGCTGATTGATCCGCAGGGCAACTTCGGCTCGATCAACGGCGATCCGCCAGCGGCGATGCGATACACCGAAGCCCGCATGACGTATGCCGCCGTGGACATGCTGGCGGATTTGAAACTCGACACGGTTGATTTTCAGCCCAACTACGACGATCGCCTCATGGAGCCGACGGTGCTGCCGGGGCGGTTCCCGAATCTATTGATCAACGGCGGCATCGGCATCGCGGTGGGCATGGCGACGAGCTTGCCGCCGCATAACCCGACAGAAATCTTCGACGCGATCATCCGCACGATCGAGAACCCGGCGATCACGCTGGCGGAACTGATGCAGGATGTCGCGGGCAGCGACGGCGCGATCACGCGCGTGGGCGTCAAGGGGCCCGACTTCCCGACCGGGGGCAGCATCCTCGGGCGGCGCGGCATCGTCGAGGCGTACAGCAGCGGGCGCGGGCGGGTGACGGTGCGCGGCACGGTGCGCGTTGAGCCACTGGCGGGTGACAAGAAATCCGATCGCGTGCAACTCGTGATCGACGAGATTCCGTACAACAGCGCGCAGGAAGCGCTGCTGAAAAAGATCGTTGAGGCTGTCGAAGAAGACAAGATTCAGGACGTGTCCGACGTGCGGGATGAGTCGGGGCGCGAGGCGGCGACACGGATCGTGATCGAACTCAAGCGCGGCGCCGATCCTCGCGTGGTCGAGAACCAGTTGTACGAGTTCACGAGTCTGCAGGACACGTTCAGCATCATGAACATCGCGCTGGTGAATCGCCAGCCGCGCACGCTTGGTCTGCGCGAACTGCTTGATCTGTATGTGCAGCATCGTCAGGTCGTGATCCGTCGTCGGACGGCGTTCCTGCTGCGTGAGGCGAAGAAGCGGGCCCATGTTTTGGAAGGCATGATCTTCGCGGTGTGCGACATCGACGAGGTGATCAAGATCATTCGATCGAGCAAGACCCGCGACGAGGCGATCAACCGCCTGATGGAGAAGCGATTCCGCATTCCGGCGAGCCATCCCTACGCGCCGAAACTTCCGGCGCGATTGATGGACCAGGTGCGGGCCGCGGAGAAGGACGGCGGCGTGCTGATGACCCGCGTGCAGGCCGAGACAATCGGCGGCATGCGCCTCATCCAACTTGTCGGGCTCGAAATCGAGCGGTTGGTGAACGAGTACTCGGAACTGGTGAAGGAGATCGAGGGGTACGAGCTGATCCTCGCCGAAGCGTGGCGGGTGCTGAAGATCATCGTCGCCGACTGCGAGGAGATGCGGGCCCGCTACACCGCGCGGCGGATGACGCGCATCGACGAGGCCGAGGGGGACATCGATATCGCCGCGTTGATTCCGGTGGAGGATGTGGCGCTGACGATCAGCCATCAGGGGTATGTGAAGCGCGTGCCGCTGGACACCTATCGCACGCAGGGGCGCGGCGGCAAGGGCATCCGCGCGAGCGACGCGAAGGACGACGACTTTGTCGAGCATCTCTTCGTCGCGGGCACGCACGATGATTTGCTGTGCTTCACGGACACGGGGCGGGTGTTCAAGATCAAGGTCTTTGAAGTGCCGGAGATGAGCCGCACGAGCAAGGGGCGGGCGATCGTCAACCTGCTCGACCTTCGCGAGGGCGAGAAGACCCGCGCGTACCTCAACGTCAAAGACTTCGAGGAAAGCAGCAGTTACTTGACGTTTGTTTCGCGCGAGGGCATTGTGAAGCGTACGGCGCTCAAGGACTATCGCAACGTCAACAAGGGCGGCATCATTGCCGTGGGGCTGAAAGATGGCGACGCGCTGCTGGATGTCGTCGTCACCGGCGGCAGCGACGACTTGCTGATCGCGACGGCGACGGGCTCGGCGATCCGCTTCAATGAAGAGGACGTGCGATTGATGGGCCGGGCGGCCGCGGGCGTCAAGGGCATTGAACTCGAGGAGGGCGATCAAGTCGTCGGCGTGGTGCCGATCCCGATGCAGCCCGACGCGGACGGCGACCCGATGACACGCGACACCACGATGTGCCTGCTGAGCATCACTCAGAACGGCTACGGCAAGCGCACGCCGGTGGATGAGTATCGGGTGCAGCCGGAGGCGGGCAAGATGCGTTCGCAGTCGCGCGGCGGCAAAGGCCGAGCGGACATCAAGACCAGCGAGCGAAACGGCAAGACGGTCGCCGCTCTGGGCATCAACCCGGGGCAGGATGTCGTCGTCATCACCCGCGGCGGACAACTTGTCCGCATGCCGGGCGATTCGATCAGCGAGTACGGGCGCGGCACGCAGGGCGTGCGCATCGTCTCGCTCAATGATGGCGATCAGGTGATCTCGGTGGCGAAGGTGGACGCGGAGGCAGCGGGTGCTGATATGCCCGACGCAGGTGCGACGAGCGCCTGATGCAGCGCGACTCCGATTTCCCTGGCCTCAATCCGCAGCGCGAGCAGGGCGGTTCGGTGCATCGTGGCTTTAAGTACGCTTGGCGACCACTCCACGCGCGGAGGGACAGCCCCGTCGGAAAAGTGCGATGACATCCGCGACTTTGAGGATGATTGCGCGACCCCGCGCACCGCAAGGCCGCGCCGAGATGCTCAGGCTTTCTTGCTGGTGGCCGCCGCGCTGCCCGCGGGGGTGCGGTCGATGCTCTCGCGCATGAGTCGCCCGACCTTGAACTTCACGGTCTTCTTGGGCGGAACCTCGACGCGCTGGAGCGTCTTGGGGTTCTGGGCGGTGCGGGCGGCCCGCTCCTTGATTTCAAACACGCCGAAGTCGCGGAACTCAAGCCGGTTGCCTCGCTTGAGTTCGACGATCACCTGATCCAGAAACTCCTGCACCGCTTTCTTGACGGTCACCCGCTTGAGGCTGGTGCGGTCGGCGATGCGTTCGATCAGGTCCTTCTTGGTGACGGTTGAAGGCATATGGCTGCCTCGATCAAGCAAATGTGCCGCGTCGATGCGACGCGGGCGGGCAAAGAGTGTCGAACCGTCCATGGACCATCGCGAGGCTCGGCGCACGCATGGCGGCTCACTCCTCGCCGCCCCCGAAACCCGCTTGAGCAAGCCTCCTGCCCGCCCACCCACACGCGACCCCCAACAGACCAATCTCGCACCTGCATCACACGAATCATCTTCGTCGTACCGCCGACAAGCCCGCACCGCGCCGTGCGGAGAGTCGGAGATCATCGACAGGGCTTCAAGATGCGGCCGATCGCGGGGTCGTGGCGATCACCGATGCTCAGTATGGCGTCTCTCGGTCGTCCGGTCAACGCGCATCCGTCGTAAAGTTCGACGCGGGATGCACTTCGCGACGGACGAATCCCGGCCCCCGATACTTCTGCGTTGTTTCAGGGGGACCACCGTAGTCGCGCCGGACGCGGCGGGCGAGTGTCGCCGGCGGTGAAAATCGATTTCAGAATCGCAGGTCAAGCCCGAAGTAAAGCCCGGCCATCGCGCCGTCGTGGCGGAACTTGCCGGTGCCTTCGCCGCTCTCCAGGTCGAACGCGAGATTGCGATAGCCAACGAGCACGCCGACGTTCTCGATCGGGCGCCAGGAGAACCCGGCGATCACGTCCCATGAGAACGACGAGCGATCACCGCCGCCCATGCCGCCCCAGTCGATCTGGACGTCGACGCTGAACCGATCGTGCAGGGCGAGCGAGCCGCGTGCGCCACCGACGACTTCGATGAACGTGCGATCGACGCTGAGCGTGCCGCCCTGGGTACGCGTGATGTCGTACTGCAGGTCATAGACGCGAGCGCCGCCGAAGAGGTAGATCGACGGCACGACCTTGATGCCGCCTTTGGCCGAGTCGTCGAACTCCCAGTGTCCGACGCGATAGGCGACCGTTGCTTCGAGGAGGGCGAAGTCGAGAGAGGTCTTGAGTGTGTCACCGGAGTTGAAGGCGATCGTACCGATCTCGCCGCCGCGCCCGATGGTGGACGAGCGATCGCTGATCGAGTACGCGGTGCCCGCAACGCCGAAGGTCCAGTCGCCGCTGCTGATGCGCACATCGCCGGCGGGGATCAATCGTGTGTTGTCGGCGTCGAGTTCGCCGATGGTGGTGTTGGAGGAGCCAAGCGACTGGCCGGGCATGCGGAGATTACCGCTGTACCCGGCGTACCAGGCGACGGGTTGTACGCGGAGGGTGAGGCGATCGCTGCTCGCGACGGGAGCGTCGGTCGTGCTCGATGTCGAAGCACTTGTCGTGCTGCTTGTCGAGCCTGACCGTGCGCCGGTCTGCGGAGCGGGCTGGGCGTGTGCGTGGCCTGCCGCCGCCCACAGCGCGGCGATCGCAACGATCACTCCGCCTTTGAAACCCATCGCGTTCCGACGCCGATCAACCGTGACCATGAGCATCTCCTGACCCGCCCCGAGTCTTGACGATCGGGCAAGCGTACCACGGTGACGACGCCGTCGCGTGCGGCGCGAGGAGTGCTTCGCCGCGCGTACGCTTGCCATGTGCCCCGCATTCTGCTTGCGATCGAGATCAGCAACCCCTCCGCGCACGACGGCTCGCCGTGGGCGGCGGAGTCATCCACTGGCGTCGCGCTCGCCACCGGCGGCCACATCCTTGGTGGGCCGTTCGCGCTGCTCGCCAGCGAGATGCTCGCTCCGGACAAGGGCCAGGATGATGATCTGCTGCCCGCGATTGATCGCGTGTGCAAACGGGCGGGTGTCACACCGCGCGACTTGGGCGTTGTCGGCGTCTCGATCGGCCCCGGGGGCTTTACAGCGCTTCGCATGGCGATCACCGCCGCAAAGATGATCTGCGACACAACCAGCGCCGCGTGCGTGGGCGTGCCGAGTTCGCACGTCGTCGCGGCGGGGGTGCGCGGAGAAGGTCCGTTTGCCGTCGCCCTGGCGAGCAAGGGCGAGGATGCGTTTGTGACGTGCTTCGAGGCTCGTGTGGGCGCGGCGATGCCGGTGGTACGCGCGGAGGGCGCGGATGGGGGCGGGCTGATTGATGCCGCCGGTCTTGCTTCGCTGGGTGTCTCACGCCTGATCGCCGACCGCTACCTGCCTGAGCCGATGCGAGTCGAGGCCGCGCGACTTGGCATCACGATTGAAGCACCGCGTTTTGATCCGGCGGCGTGCGCGGCGTTGGCCGCCGTTGTCGCGATTCCCACGGATCCGCTGCAACTGCTGCCGATCTATCCGCGCGAGCCCGAAGCGGTGGTGAAGTGGCGAGCGCTCAAGGCCAAACGTGCGGCGGGTGGATGAACGACGACGCTATGCCGCCGCCGCGAGGGCCTGATCGAACATGACCGCGACGGTCTGGCGGCCGTTGCCTTCGATGCAGACGCGAACGACGCGCGCATCGCGGAGTTCGTTGCTGGAGAGCACGGCGCGATCCGCCTCGCCGACGCCCAGTTGCACGCGCTCGCCGACGCGCATAGGGCGCGGCGTCATGATCGAGACCAGTGCGCCGCCCGAGGACGTGTCGCGCGTGCGTGCGGCGACGAAGGCCCGCGAGGGTTCGTGAAACAGTTTGCAGGCCCGGTCGCACGGCGTGCGCGCGTGCCAGCGTTTCTCGTTCGTCAGTCCATCCATGACGTTCTTATCGGTCCATTCTGTGGGCAACTTGACCAGACACAGAACCACCGCAGAGCCACAGAAATGCAGAGAGGGCGAGCAAAGATGGCGAGACCGAGAGACGCAGACACAGAGGACGAACGGCAGAAAGCCGGAAAGGAGGCAAGTCGAGAGGCAAGAAGGGACGCAGGAACACGGGGACGAAGGCTCGAAGCGGAAGTTCGTCTCGTCACTTGGCGATTGTGTTACCTCGCCACTTTGCCGCTGTGCCACTTCTCCTTCTCGCCGGCGTGATAGTCTGTCGGCGTGGACCTGCTCGTCATCTGCATTGCGTCATTGCTCGCCGCCGGGCTCACGCTGTTCAGCGGCTTCGGCTTGGGCACGCTGCTCATGCCCGTCTTCGCGCTGTTCTTTCCCGTGCCGGTCGCGATCGCGGCCACGGCCATCGTCCACCTCGCGAACAACATCTTCAAGTTCTGTCTGCTCGCACGCAAGGCCGACACACGCATCGCGCTGCGTTTCGGGACGGCATCGGCCCTGGGCGCTCTGGCTGGCGCTTGGCTGCTCACCTCGCTCGGCAGTCGGCCGGCCCTGCACGCATGGAAGATCGAACTCGTCGGTCGCGTCATTCACGCAGAGGTGACGATCGAGAAGCTCGTCGTGGCGACGGTGATGCTCGCGTTCGCGGTGCTCGAGCTGCTGCCGATCACGCGCGATGCCGCGTTCCCGCCGCGCTTGCTCGTGCCCGGCGGCATGCTCAGCGGGTTCTTCGGCGGGCTCTCGGGCCACCAGGGCGCGCTGCGCTCGGCGGTGCTGGTGCGCAGCGGGCTGGGGCGCGAGGCATTCATCGCGACCGGGGTTGTCTGTGCCGTGGTGGTCGATGTCTGCCGACTCGCGGTGTATGGCGTGTCGATGCACGCGACCCACTGGGACGCGGTGCGGACCCACGCCGGAGACGCGAGTCGGCTGCTCATCGCGGCGTGTATTGCGGCGTTTGTCGGTTCATTCATCGGCACGCGCTTGATCAAAAAGACCACGCTCGGCGGCGTGCGCCTATTCGTCGGTGCGGGGCTGGTCGTCCTGTCGCTGTTGCTGGGCGCGGGACTGGTCTGATACCATCGCGCCGCACGCCGGAGATTTCTGTTGAGCAACAGCAGCCCCGACATCGCCAGTTCGTCAGCGCCGCGCCCAGGTGGCGCGCGGAGCGCGGCACGCTTTCTCAGCCAGTTCATCTCCAACCCATCGGTCGTCGGAGCGATCGCGCCCAGCAGCGCGGCCCTCGCGCGGCGCATGATCCGCGATCTTGATCTCGCCCACGCGGATGCCGTGCTCGAGTATGGCCCCGGCACAGGCGTGTTCACACAACAGATTCTCAGGGCGATCGGACCGCGGACACGATTTGTCGCGATCGAGTTTAACGCCGCGCTCGCGGCGGGGCTGCGATCGCGATTTCCCAGTGTGCGCGTCCACGAGCGGAGCGTCGAGGATGCGGAGGCGATCTGCCGCGAAGAAGGGATCGCTCACGTCGACGCGATTGTCAGCGGCCTGCCGTGGGCGGCGTTCCCCGAGGGCCTTCAACGCCGCGCACTTGAGGCGGCCCGCAACGTGCTCAAGCCCGGCGGGACAATGGTGACGTTCGGCTACTACGTCGGCCGACACACCAGCGCGGGCAAGAGGTTTTATCGCATCCTTCCCGAGTACTTTCCGGGGTATCAGTTGAGCGAGGCGGTCTGGTGGAATCTGCCACCGGCGTTCGTCGTGACGTGCGTGAAGCGGTAGACGTTCGACCTTCAGCCCAGATCGAACACCAGCACCTCGGCCTCGGCGTCGGTCTTGAGCGTCACGCTCGGCTCGTCGGCGAGCGCGGCCGCATCGCCTTGTGCGAGCGGTGTACCGTTGACGCTCACGCTGCCGCGGGCAACCTGCACCCACGCGTGGCGACCGGCGGCCAACGGGTGCGTGAGGCTCGCGCCCTTGAGTCGCGTCGCGAAGACACTGGCATCTTGGTTGATCTTCAGCGAGCCATCGCGCCCGTCGCCGCTGGCGACGAGCAACAGTTTGTTCTCTCGCGAGCCCGCAGGGTACGAGCGGTCCTCGTAGGCGGGGGCGTGTCCCTTGCGATCCGGGCGGATCCATATCTGCAGGAAATGAACCGGCGTGGTGGGCGAGGCGTTGAACTCGCTGTGCGAGATGCCGGTGCCGGCGCTGATGCGCTGCACATCGCCGGGCTTGAGGGCGCGCTGGTTGCCCATGCTGTCTTTGTGCGAGAGTTCGCCGTCCAGAATGTAGGAGATGATCTCCATGTCCTGGTGCGGATGGGTGCCGAAGCCCGCGCCGGGCGCGACGCGATCGTCGTTGATGACGCGCAGTGAGCGGAACCCCATGTGGTTCTTGTCAAAGTAGTCGGCGAATGAGAACGTGTGGTACGAGTCGAGCCAGCCGTGGTTGGCGTGCCCGCGATCGGAACTCTTGCGGATGATAAGCATGGTCTTTGGATGCCTCACTCGCTCTGCTGTTTCGCGAACTCGTACCCCGCGAAGCCGAGCGCAACGAGCATCGGCAGCGCGGCGATCGCGATCTCGAGCGCGTATCGCTTCACGCCAATGAGTTTCTCGGGCAGCATCGCGTGGGCGACGGCGGCGAGCGGCAGCACGGCGGAGGCAAGCAGCACGCTCCGCAGCGGCGCGCTGCCCGAACCCCCGCCGTAGCGCCAGCCTTGCTCCATCGCGACCGCCACGATGAGCACGAGCAAGGCCCACAGGCCGCCGAGAGATGCTCGCATCGCGAGCAGCGAGGCCGCGACCACCGCGCCAGCGACGGCCGCGGAGACGCCCGCGACCTGCCCGTGCTTCAGACTGGACATGCTGAGCACCAGCAACTGGCTGCCGCCGGCGGCGAAACCGAGCAAGAGCACGCCCGACGCGGCGGCGGGGCGACGCGAGGAATACCAACTGATCGCGAGCATCGACATTGCGGTCAGCCCGGCGAACGTGCCGAGTTCGAGCCACGGCAAGTCGCTCCACCCGGTGCGCCGCGCGAGCACCATCATCGACATGGCGGCCCCAGAGAGCGCGGCGATGACCGTCGCGACCAGCGTGCCGCCGGGGACGAACATGCCGACGACGAGCACAACTGCGGCGAAGGTGACCACGAGCGGAATCGTCTGAAACGCCTGCCCCGGCGGGAGCGTGATGGGATCAAACACGAAATGGTGCGTGAGCAGGTATCCGGCGGCGGCCGCCAACACGCCGAGCGCCACACGCCAGCGATCGGCGGGTTTGTCCGTCGATGTACCGCGCCAGAGGAGCGCGAAGACGACGGCGAGCGCGGCACCGACGGGCACTGCCCCCTTGGCGAGTTGCTTGAGCACTTCAGGGTCCATGAGGGTTTGATGCTCCGATGCTGGGGGTGTTTCGGCACAAAACTCGCACGCGAAGATACGCGCCGGGTCGTGATTCTCGTGCGGGATGCATCTGGTCTGGCGAACGGCGGTCGAACTGACGCGGCATTGGGGCGCGTGGCCTCTGTCATGCTACCCGGCGGCGATCGGTCCTGGACGTCGGTCGCGCTGGCAAGCACGTTCTGAAATACTGCGGGCCCGGCCGGACATGAGACTCTGGAGAGAGGAGTTCGCTGCGGCAGGAGAACCGCAGCGGCAGGATGCGTTCGAGAGACGCTCTCACGCGGAAACGTCGAGCAGCCGGAGGAGGGGACCGCCCGGGACAACCCGGGCGGGTCTCGTTTTGGGGACGCGGCGACGCCGCTTGCTCAAATCGCTTGTGCCGCCGTCGTATACTCGCCCGATTCGCACGGAGCACGGGCATGATCGAGATCCATTTCGGCGACAACCTGGACGTGATCCGATCCTTCGCCGACGCGTCGTTCGATCTGATATACATCGACCCGCCGTTCAACACCGGCAAGACGCAGGCTCGCACGCAGATCGCCACGGTTCGCGACGACGCCGGGGATCGCACCGGCTTTCAGGGGAAGCGGTATCGGACCGTGAAGCTCGGCACGCGGGCGTACGCGGATACGTTCAGCGACTACATGGCGTTCCTTGAGCCGCGGCTGGAATAAGCACACAGACTGCTGAAGCCAAATGGGTCGTTCTTCTTCCACATCGACTATCGCGAGGTTCACTACTGCAAGGTACTGCTGGATTCGATCTTCGGGCGTGAGTCGTTCATCAACGAGATCATCTGGGCGTACGACTACGGTGCCCGCGCGACCAAGCGATGGTCGCCCAAGCACGACAACATTCTGTGGTATGCCAAGGACGCCGAGAACTACACCTATCGCTACGACGACATCGACCGCATCCCCTACATGGCGCCGGGCCTCGTCGGGCCAGAGAAGGCCGAGCGCGGCAAGACACCCACCGACACATGGTGGAACACCATCGTCAGCCCCAACGGAAAGGAAAAGACCGGCTATCCGACACAGAAGCCGCTCGCGATCATCAATCGCATCATCAAGGTTCACACCAACCCCGGCGATCGCGTGCTCGACTTCTTCGCGGGCAGCGGCACGATCGGTGAGTCGGCGGCGAGATTGGGTCGCCACGCGGTGCTGGTCGACAACAACTCCGCGGCGATCGAGGTGATGGCGAAGCGCCTGGCGTTTGCGGAGACGAAATGGGTGGGTGTTATGCCACCGTTGGTCGCACCGGAGGAAAGCGGATTGTTTGCCGCCACGGAGCCGATCGGATGAGTCGAATCAGTGATCCGGATGTCAAGCTTCTTGCGACGTTTGCAGCGGAACTGCACGCGGACTACGTCGCCGAGGACGATGACTGGACTTGCAGCCCTTTCGGTTGGATCAAGACTCGGCCCTCGCGACAGGTCGGTGTGATCGGCGAAAAGCTCATCGCGGGATTTCTCGCTGCCAAGGGCTTCGATGTCACGCGCTCGCCCGATTCGCAGGCCGATCGACTGATCAACGGCAAGCGATCCGAGGTGAAGTTCAGCACGCTCTGGAAAGAGGGCTTCTACAAGTTCCAGCAACTGCGCAACCAAAACTACGACTTCGCCGTCTGCCTCGGGATTAGCCCGTTCGACGCCCACTGCTGGGTCATTCCCAAGTCCACCGTACTCGAACAATGGAAGAAGGGCGGCATCGAGTCACAGCACGGCGGACGAGCCGGCACAGATACCGCCTAGCTCAGTGTGATTCCAGGGCAGGAGCCTGCTTGGCTCCGAGCCTGCGGCGGACGCTTGCGCGACGCCGCGACAATCATCACAAAGATCACCGGAAAGAAGCCTCTCTGAGCCGCCATGCGAATCCGCGTCGACAATCTTCCCTATCACACGACCTCGCGCGAACTGCACGAGTATTTCTCGCGGTTTGGTATCGTCGCCAAGGCGCAGGTCTCGTTTGATGCCGTGACGCGGAAGTCCAAGGGCTTTGCGTTCATCGAAATGCCCAACGATCATGAGGCCATCGACGCGATCGACGCGACCCAAGGCAAGGTCGTCGACGGGCGCGTGATCAAGGCCAAGGAAGCGCCGCGCTACGAAGGCTCCGACGGCCGTTTCGGCGCACGCGGTACGCATTGGAAAGACTGATCTCGTGAGCCGTTCGCAAACAGCGAACCGCGCAAGCACGTGCATCACTCCAGCTCTCACTCCAGGTACGTATACCCCTCCATGCCCTGGTCGTAGAACTTCAGCAGCGACTGCCCATCGCTCACCGACATCGTGCCAGCCTTGACGGCACGCTCGATATCACGGCGCATGGACTTGATCAGGTCTTCGCTGTCGTACTGGACGTACGACAGCACTTCCTTCACCGTGTCGCCCTCGACCACTTCGTCCAGGTCCCAGTCGCCGACGCCCGGCGAATCATCGAACGACACATGCACCACGTGCGTGTCGCCGTAGAGGTTGTGCAGGTCGCCCAGCACTTCCTGATACGCGCCCAACAGGAACACGCCGAGGTAGTACGGCTCGTGCTTGACCGGGTTCGGTCCTTCGAGCGGAACGTCGGCGTTGGGGTACTTGAGTTCATGCAGTTCCAGCGTCGTCTTGCACGCCGTCCGCTTGTCGATGAACTTGTCCACCTGCCCGTCGGAGTCGCAGGTGATGTCCGCGAGGATCGCCTGCCGCGTCGGCTCCTCATCGAGCCGGTGGATCGGCACGATCGGGAACAACTGGTCGATCGCCCAGTGGTCCGGCAGGCTCTGGAACAACGAGAAGTTGACGTAATAGATATCCGACAGCACCTGCGGCAGGTCCGCCAGATCATCAGGCAACTCACCCTTGCTCCGCGCCAGCGCCAGCACCTTGCGGCCCACGGCCCAGAACAACCGCTCCGTCGCCGAACGCATCGGGAGCGACATGTAGCCGAGGTTGAACAGGCTCATCGCCTCTTCGCGCGCCTGCACCGCGTCGTGATACACCTCGACCAGATTCACCCGCGGCGTGTTCAGCGCCTCGAACGCGTCGATCAGTTCCAGCACCGGCTGCGGGCGTTCCTTCTCCTGCGCCATCAACGCCTGCACTCGGGGCAGGTCAGGCTCGCTGGGGAAGTTGGTCTTGCCCAAGACGTCCATGATGAGCAGCGACGAGTGGGCAACCATCGCGCGGCCGGATTCGGAAAGAATCCGTGGATGCGGGAAGCCCGCTGCGTCGCACACGCTCTTGATGCGATAGACGATGTCGGCGGCATACTCCGCCACGCCGTAGTTGATCGAACTTGATGAGGTGGAGTTGGAGCCGTCGTAGTCGATGCCCATGCCGCCGCCGACGTCGATGGTGTCCAGGCCCGCGCCCAGTCGCTTGAGTTCGCAGTAGATGTGAGCGAGTTCGTTGACCGCGCCCTTGATCCGTCGGATGTCGCCGATCTGGCTTCCGATGTGGAAGTGGATCATGTTTAGACAGTCGGACATGTTGTGCTGCTTGAGGAAGTCGATGGCGTGCAGCAGTTCGGTGACGGTGAGACCGAACTTGGAACGCATGCCGCCCGACGACTCCCAGCGTCCCGTGCCCTGGCTCGACGGCTTGGCCCGCACGCCGATCCGCGGACGGACGTTGTAGCGCTGCGCGTGCTGGACGATGAGTTCCAGATCGCTGAAACGTTCAACCACAGGGATGATGTGACGCCCGAGCTTGGTCGCCAGGATCACCGTCTCGATGAACTCGCTGTCCTTGAAGCCGTTGCACACGATCGGCATCTGCGGCAGGTTCTCAGTGAGCCCCAGCACCGCCAGCAACTCCGGCTTCGAACCAGCCTCAAGCCCGAATCCAAGCTGCGCCCCGATGTCGCGCACTTCCTCGCACAGCGGACGCTGCTGATTCACCTTGATCGGATACACGCACGCGTATGTACCGGTGTATTGATGCTCGGCGATCGCCTGATCGAACGCCTGACGAATCTCGGTCAGCCGGTGCTTGAGCAAATCGCGGAAGCGGATGATGACCGGCGTGCTGATCTCACGCTCGCGCAGGCCTTCGAGCACGTCGTGCAGGTCGATCTGCCGCTTGAGGTTCTTCTCCGGCATGACCACGAGGTGGCCCTGCTCGTTGACGTTGAAGTAGCCGTTGCCCCATTCGCTGATGCCATATGTTCGGTCGGCGTCGGCAATCGTCCACGCACGGGCGGGTTTGCCGTTGCCGCCATTCAGCGCGGCGGGTGATCCGCCGTTCGACGCAGAAGAGGCGGACGGGTTGGCGGCTGCGGTGCTGATGGTCGTCATTGCTTCGTTCTTGTCAGGCGTGCGAATCGTGCGTGCGGTCACAAAGTTCATCGCGCCCCGCGCAGACCGGGCCTTTCACACTCACTTCTCGCGTCAGGCGCTGCGCCGCCGACGGTCATGCCCTTGACACCGAGACACTGCGGCCTACACATCTCAATGGCACCCACACCAAGCGTGGACGCCGTCAACCTCTGAACTTGTCTCACCGCATTCCATCGCGGCTGGTCGTCCGGGACACACGCGGCGTGACGCCGACTCCTCAAACACGTCTGCATCGCACGCCCGCCATCGCAAGTGATCGACACGCGCTCGCCCGGACTTGTGCGGAGTGTTCGCGAACGTCGCTCGCCGGGATGCATCCTGCCCCCGACGCCTCGCGACCAATGCTCTTTCGCTCACACTCCGTCCCGCCGCCGCGCTCGATCATGGACGCGCGTCGCGCATGGACCCCCAAAAGATAGCGAACTCATCGGGCAGAGCAATAGGAAAGAGTGAAAAGTGTGCGAGTGGCGGCGAACGCGGACACGCGCCTCAGACGCGCCGCCTGCCGTTTCCGCTTCAACCTGCGTGCGGCCCGTGTGATGCCCACCGCGACCAACGCCGTCACGCCTCGCCGCCCCGATGCACCACGCCGGTAAGAACGGTCACAATCGCCAGGCCAGCGCAGATCAATCCCGCGGCCACCTGCATCAGTGCCCCCAGATTGCTCCCGCGCCCGATCGACGGCATCGCCGGCTCGATCGCACGCGCTCCCCGCAACGCCGCGGGCAAGCCGATTGTCGCAGGCGTCCCCACCGCGAACTCCGGCGTCATCGCACCCACGCCCTCCACGGCGATCCGACGCACGAGCATGTCAAGGTCCCCACCGACATCCCGCCGCAGCCCGTCGTCGCCGCGAAGCCCGGCACCGACGACAAACGCTGCCGCCGACTCCGCCGTCACCGAGGTCCCCGCCAGCGCAGGCGGCGCTGACCAGCGGAGCGACTTCACATCGATTCGGCCCGTGCCCTGAGACGACGGGCTGATGAACACCTCAATCTCCCGAGCGCGGCGACTGATCCCCGCATCGACAGACACAGTGATCGACTGGCTCGCCGTCGGCGACCCCTGCGGCCGCCGCGCTGCCGCGCTGCCGCGATCATGTAGATCATCGCGTGCCGCACCGTCGTGTCGAACGGACACGCGACCCACGGCACAATCGCGACGCCGTCGCGGATGATCGGATTCAAACACGGTTCCCGGCAAGCTTCCGACGCTTCAATGCATCACAGACGGTTCAATATCTCCTTGGTCACCCGCTCAAAGTCCGCGTAGCACGAACGCACTGCCGTTGCGTGTCCCCCGATTGCCCCGTCCGCCTGGGTGAGCAAGAACATCGGTTTACGACGCTCAAGTGCGAGTGGCATGAGCGACTTGTAATGCTTGATCATGCCGATGCAGTTGGGGTCGGAGTCGATCGGATTCCGGTGCGACGATTCTGACAGGACGTGCTCGGCATACTCGGCAGGAATGCGATCTGCCCACCGTTTGTACGCCTTCACTGGTCGGTTCTCGCGAACCGAAGGGTTGAGGAGCACATAGCCAAGCGGTTTCATCTCACCGGACGGAACCTTCAAACCTTGAGGCCGGACTTCGTTTTCAAGTCTCTTGCACCAGCCTTTTCGCCAATTTCGAAGCGTCGGGCCAAGATTCCTTAGACCTTGGAGTGAAAACATATCTGCCGCAAGTGGGACAACGAGATAATCTGCCCCGAGCAACGCAGCTCGATTCATAGCGCCGAGATTCGGTCCGACGTCGATCAAGCCAATGTCAGCACCAAATTTCTGCCCTACGTCGTCGATCACTGTGCGGAAAGCACTCATGACGCGAAATCCCGAAGTTGCGGTCATCGCGACATCGGCGACACTTTCATTCCATGCTTGCCCGAGACGATCCTCGAACTGTCCAAGACGAAGATCACCCGGAATGAGTGCGATCGCTCCATCGGCAACCCATGGAGTTGGGATTTTGACATTTCCTTGACCATCTTCAATTGCATCAAACATGGTCCGCGCGCTATTGCTGGGTGCCCAAAGCGATTCAACTTCGTCGTCCGTGAGGAACGCGCTCGTAAGGTTTGCCTGTGGGTCTAGGTCGGCTAGCACACATGTGACCCCAAGTTCTCTAAGCATCCACGCGATGTGGTATACCATGGACGTTTTGCCCACACCGCCTTTGTTGTTAAAAAAAGCAATCGTAATCATGGGCGTTGCTTCACGATCGCGAGAAAAAAGTTGCCCGTTGGCCGAAGTTCGACCGGAGGACTACCGTTTCGTTCAAGGTCGGCCTGAGCTATCGCAATTCCTCGTCCGAAACGGTTGACGAAACCAAGGGTTTTCGCAGCTTCCGCGATGACTGGATTGCGATACGCCTGACCATGTGGAAACATGTCCATCGAAAGGTCGCCGTAGAGCCCGCCCGGATTCAGAATTTCGATCCGATCTTCGTAATGCGATATTGACACTGGCGATGATGAATCTTCATAGTTTCTATGAATCACTGCATTCATGCACAGCTCGTGAAGTGCAAGTCTGGGATACGCAAAGACTGTTCGGTCGGAGAGATCCGCCTGCCGAACTGGTCGGGCATCGCAGACCGTGTCTATCAATCGATCAAGCTCCCGCATTACTGTTGACAAATCGCCTTCGAGCCGTCGATCAAGCTGGACTGTCGCCGCTTGATCCAATCCGGTATACCGAACATACTGAATGTACGCGCCCGGGAAGAAGTAGAGTGGGTCTTTGCCAAACAGCAATACACCGGCATTCGTGGGAAGACCCTGCCGAAGGTCGAAGAACCGAAGCGACGCCATCTGCTCTTGCGGTGTTCGTCCATTCTCGGCGAGCACAGCGCCGTTTACCGCACTGGGCAGGTAGCCGAGTTTGAATAGATCAAGCGCGATGTCCTCAAGCGAGGCATCTCGACAGGAACGCAGATCCCAAGTTCGGGATCCCGCGACCGACCGCTCGTGCAGTGCCCGCTCTTCAGCGGCGGTTGCAAATGCCCGGCGCGGTCCGACCCGTACGAAGGTCCGGCCCTTGTATCGGTAGGGAGGCGTGTCACCCGGCTCGACCTGAACGGCGATGAAGGTTTTGCCGCCCGACTGCACAGGCGTGACGATCATGCGGGGCTGCGGCAGGATGTTCCCGTTTGACCGAATGTCGGCGACAGTGCGCTGGGCATTGTCGATGTCCTTGACGCCTTGGACGACACCTTGATCATCGACGCCAATGAGCACAAACCCTGGCTTCTTGCGCCCAGACAGGTCGTTCGAGAACGCGCAGATCGCCTCGGCGAACTTGTCAGTGTTGGTTTCAGAGACCGTGAACTCCAACCAGTCGACCTCGCTTGGTCGACTCGTCAGTAGTCCAAGAACTTGTTCTGAAGTCCAAGTCGGCACCGTCAACGATATCCGCCTCAATGCACCCCCGCCTTCGCCAATCCCGCGCTGCCGATCACCTGCTCGGCATACTCGTTCATCGCGTCGCGCAGCTGCTCGAAACTCTCCAGCACATAGTAAATCGGCTGGTAATGGTCGATCTCAAAGTCGGTGTCGCACACGCGCTCCAGGTCAAACGGCCGCCACTCGGGCACCGGCCGCGCGGTGCAGTCCGGCGCCGACTTGCCCTTCTCCTCCCACTTGCCCGTCAACGCATACTCGCTCTCGGCGTGGCTGCTCACGAGTCCTGAGCCGTAGATCTTCACGCGGCCGTCTTCGCGGATCAGCCCGAACTCCACCGTGAACCAGAAGAGCCGCCCCAGTCGCTTGATGTGCACCTCATCATCGCACAGCAGCGCGGCCTTGCCATACGTCTGCAGGAAGTCCGCGAACACGCGGCTTGCGTGCAGAGGCACATGGCCAAATACATCGTGGAAGATGTCCGGCTCGGGCAGATAATCCATCACCTCGCGCGGACGGATGAGCACCGTGGTCGGAAACTCGCGCTGCGCGAGGCAGGCGAAGAACGCCTTGGCGGGCAAGTAGCCCGGCACGCCGTAGCTCGACCAGTCGCTCACCTGCTTGAGGTAGCGGTTGACGCCTTCGAGGCGGGTGCCGGCCTTGAACACCTGCCCGCCCGCGCCCTCGATGTCCCGATCGAGCGTCAGGTCATCCAGCAGCGGCAGACGCTCATCGCTCAGCCGCAGAATCTTCAGCCCGTCGATGAACGTGCGGCTCACCTGCTGCTCGAGCATCCCCCAGCGACGACGGAACAGATCGCGCCACACCTCGTGGTTGTCGCGCGTGTACTTGTGATACTGCTGCGTGATGTAGAACTTGTCCGCGTTGATCTCGTCGGCGTGCAGGTTCGGTGCGTTGTCCGCAAAGGCCTGGGCAACGCGGGCTTCGTCGCTGTCGATGATGTTGTTGTATTTGATCTCGGCGCGCATCGTGGGGCTCCGGGGGCGCAAGCGGTGCAGGTTTTCGCTTCGCGAGTATACGAAGGCGAGGGGGACAGCGGTTCTGGGGACGCGAGTCGTTCCGAATTGATTGGTGTTCAGAACGGCGCTCGGAAGTAGGCCCGCAGCGTGCTGACGACTCCGTCGGAATGCCGGTGCCTTGGGCAATTCCGAGCTGTGCCCCGATCGACTCGGCTCCCAGTTGGGCGCCCAAGAAGTCTTCATAGTACTCGACTTGAAAGACATCCGTCGGAGTGACGAGCACGACATGGTGACGCCGCGCATGGGTGACGCCGACGAAACCGCGCGCGGGAAGGACGTGATTCAGGCTGACGACTTCGACCTGAATGCTGGTCAGGTCGTGCTCTTGCTTCGTCGTGGTGGTAAGCGTTCGCGTGCGCACGCTGCAGACCGCGCTATTGGGGTCGATCAAGACGGATCGTCGTGCCACAGCACGCTGAATAGCGCGAAAGCAAAAGATGAGCCCCGTCAATGCCGGGGCACCGATGTACAGCGAATCGAAAACTATTCCAGAAGTGCCGCCGAAGGGAAGAATCTGATTTGTGCCCCACATGGCCCATGCGATCCAGAGGAATAGCGATGCATTTGCGAAGAGCCAAACGACGTTGATTGACGTGGGTTCGGACCACATCAGCCGTCCTCGTTCTTCGGTACGCCAATGCGAACCGTGGTTTCTCCCCGGGCCTCGGAGCGTGTCGAATCGAATCTCTTGGCGTTGCGGTGACAGTGGCATCTGCGTGCGGGGCTTGCGCCTCACGGTCCGGCGGGTGGTGGTTTCATGAGTGTACGAAGGCAGGAGATCGGTGGATCGTGTGGGCGGGCATCGTGTGCCACCGCATGTCAATACGGGGCCTTGAAGTAGTGGGGAAGCCGGTTTCTTAGGTTGTCGGCTTCAGCGTCTTTGTGATTCACGCCGAGTTGCCGAGCGAGGTCTTCGGCCTTCGATCGCAAAACCTTCCGATCCCAGTGCTCCTCGAGCACAAACGCCCCGGTCGGCGTGATGAACGCGACGTAATCTCGACTCGTACGCCTGAAACTCAAGTTGACGCGCCAAATGCTGGCATGGCTTGGCGTTACCACAGCGATATCGACAGCGGCAAGTGCGTGCGTTTCGTCAGTGTGCGAAGTCGGGGTTCGGGTTTGGACGATGCATGTCGCGAGACCAAGGTCGATGATGACGGTGCGTCTGGTGAGCAGGCGTTGGATGGCCCGAAACCACAAGAAGAGTCCGATCAGACATGGAGCAACCACTGAAATCACATCAAAGGTGCGGCCGCCGCTCGCCAGCTTCTGCGTGCCCCACATTGACCATGCGACAATCAGGAGCAGTGATCCCATAAGAACGAGCCAGACGATCGCGATCGATGTTGGCTCGTTCCATGTCAGGCGGCCGTTTACATCGGTAGGCCACGGTGCCGTCTTACACGCACCAGTGCCACGGAGCGGGTCAAGTCGTACCTTGTCGAGTTGTTTGGGCGGCCACATGAGTTGGCAAGTTTTGGCGAGGCTATCTGCCCGAAAGGTTCACGCCGCGCCGGCTCTCGCGCCTTCTCGCTCACACCAGCAGCACGATCTTGCCGTGCGCCCCGGGTTGCAGGATCAGATCATGGGCCTTGCCCGCTTCGGTCAGCGGCAGTTCCTTCGCCACGATTGGATTGAGCGTGCCGTTCTCGAGCCCCGCATGGATCGCCGCGTGGATCGGCGCCATCTCCGACGCCGGGGCGTTGAACAGAGCCATGCCATGGATCTCGGCGTCCTTTTGCATCGCGCGTCGCGGGTCGATGCCGATGCGCCCGCGATTGCCGACAACGGCGATGCGGCCAAACGACGCGATCATCGCGAGGTCGCGATCGAGGTTGACGTTCGCGAGCATCTCGATAATCACGTCCACGCCGCGCCCGCCAGTCAGACCCAAAATCTGCTCTTCATACAGCAGCGACGAGTGGTCGACGGCGTGCATCGCGCCCAGTCGCAGCACGAGTTCGCGTCCCGTGGCCGAACCCGCGGTGGCGATGATCTTCATGCCATGGGCGCGGGCGAACTGGATCGCCGCAATGCCGACGCCGCCGCTCCCGCCATGGACGAGCACGGTCTCGCCGGGCTTGGCGCGGCACTTTTGAAACAACGCGCGATACGCCGTCGCGTACGGCACGCACACGCCCGCGCCTTGCGAGAAACTGATCCGTGCCGGCAGCGGATGCACTTGCGACGCGAGGCACACGCACTTCTCCGCGTAGGTGCCGCTGAGGGATCGCTCCACGTAAACGCGATCGCCCGGGCGAATGTTCGCGACGCCCATGCCGACCGACTCGACCACGCCCGCCGCGTCATACCCCGGCGTGAACGGGAACTCACGCGGGCCATAGGTGCCGGCGCGAATGTACGTGTCGACTGGATTCACACCCACGGCCTTGACCGCGACGATCACCTGCCCCGCCGATGCCACCGGCTCGGCAACATCCTCAAGCCGCATCACTTCCGGCGGCCCAAACTCAGACACACGAATCGCTCGCATTGATTGGCAACCTCTCGAAACCCGATCCGAAGACCGAAACCACAGACCACCCGCACGCAACATCCCGCACAACCCAGTTTGCCCAGACTGCCGCTCGCCTCGCTTTCGCAACGCAAACGAGCCCTCACCGGCATCATCAGTGGCGGACGTCATGGTCCGCTTTTCGGCAGAATTTCGCGCGCAAACACACCCTCGGCGGCGCGCCGAAAACGCGCCTCGGGATCGCGCGAACCGCGATCCGCCGCGAGCGTATCCGATATCAGCCTTGCGTGCCGCGACGGATTTCGAGGGCGCAGCGTCCGGCCCTCCGCGGCTCGCCTCTGATGCGACTGGGAGACTTGTCGATGCAGATCACGCTCAACGACGGCAACGTCCGCACCTCGCCCGCGATGCTTGATTTCATCCGCACGCAGGCCTCGCGCGCCTTCGCCGCCTTCGGCGACCGCATCCACTCCCTCACCGTCAGTCTCGTCGATGAAAACGGCCCGCGCGGCGGCGACGACAAGTCGTGCCGAGTCAGTGCCAACGTCAGCGGCCTTGGCTTCATCAGCGTTCGCGCCACCGGGCCGGACTACTACGCGAGCATGCGCGACGCCATCCGCAAGGCCGGACGTGCCGCCTCGCATCGCCTGCAACGCCGACGCTGACCCGCCCCGCCGTACGCCTCCTCATGGTTGCTCCTCGGATCGTCGACCGCGGGGTTTGTGCCCGGCGGTCGACGGTCCACTTTTGGCTTCCCCGGCTGGCGTGGGGCGGCCCGCCGGGGCCAGTCAGATCGCGTTGCTCTTTGTGCCGCCTGGCCGTAGCATCTTGTCTATGAAGACCAGCGCCCTCGTCAACCGCACCCGAACGCTCGCCCAGGCCATGTTCTGCCGCGCTGTCGCCGGCGGGTGCAACCTCACGCTGGCCGCGTGCGGATGGATGATCGCCACGGGCACGACCCTGGCCCAGGACGCCCCCGCCGCCACGCCGCCCCTGCCCCCGGCCCTGAACAATAAGTTCGACGATGCCCCGATCATTATGATGTACCTCGGCGGCGCGCTGGTACTGGTCGTCGTCATCGCCGCCGGAATGATGCCCAGCAAGCGCGGCCACCAGGACTGAGTTTTCGTCGCGTTCGTCGAGGCACCCTCCCGGCCGCGCCGTACTCGCCCGACAACCAATCAACCCGCAACACGCGAGCGTCGTCGCCCGCCCACCACAGGAGTTGCCCCATGGATCGTTCGATGAATCAGTCGCCGACGGGTTCGCCGCGGCGCGTCGGCGGCACGGGTCGCCTTGTCACGATCAACCTCGCGCTCGCCCTCGCGCTGGGCGTGCTGTGGCTGGTGCCCACGCCGGGCAACGCCCAGCCGCGACCTGCCGCCCTGCGCGCCGTCGGCCAATACACCATGGTCAGCGGCAAACTCAACACCGGCAACTCGCAGGCGGTGTACATCGTCGACGCGGCGAACCAGGAGATGGTGGGCGTGAAGTGGGACGCGGGCCGGCGCGGCATCGTGCCGCTGGGCTATCGCAACTTCATCAACGACCGCAAGGCCCCGACGGGGCGGTGATCTGACAAGCACGCACACGATTCGCCGCGCGACCAGACGCGCCGCACATGAAAGCAAACCGATGAACCAGACCATCGACAACACGAACCACTCGCGGGCCGGCGTTCCGGCGTCGAGCACCTTCGCCCGCGCCTCGCTCCTCGCCGCCGCCGTCGTTCTCGGCACGCTCGTCGCGACTCAAATCGTTCGCCTCGTCGCCGCCAGGGGCGTCGAGCCCACCGCACTCGCGGGCATCGTGAGTGACATCGGCGGCGTGACCATCCTCACCGCCGAGGCCAACAACGAAGACCTCGTCTTTGTGCTCGATGGACGCAGTGAGGAACTGACGGTGTACAAGCCCGAGAGCAACGGCACGCTCGACCTGCTTCAGAAGTACCCAGTGCCTGAACTGTTCCAGGCGGCCAAGTCCCGCGCTGGCGTGCCGTAAGTGCCGAGACGCTTCACCCGCAGCTCGTCAACACATGATCTCGCTCGCGTCGCGGGCGCTGCGATCGATCACACGCTCGACATCCGCGCTCGACATCCATGGAAGAAGTTCGAGTTTGCGCCGGAGTGAGTCGGGAAACGGCTTGCCAAGCCGTTCATGCGCGGGGCGGCTGCGCCACAGACGGTGCATCCACAGGTATTGCTCGGGTGCGCGGCGGACCATCATCTCGATGGCGCGGCGGTAACGCGCGGTGAGATAGAAGAGCGGGTCGGGGTGCGTGTTCCACTCATCAGGCCCGAAGACGTCCGTGGTTTCCACCGCGTATCGCATGGAGGGCGCACCGTCGAGGACGGGGCCAAGGGGAAGCGGGTGACGGGCGGTCTGTTCGCCGGGGGCGAGTCGCCGGGCGCAGCCGCAGATGATGGTGGCGTTGAACTGCATGGCCATGAGGCCGATGGACTTGTAGGTGCTCGTGAGTCGCCCGAAGAAGGGAACGAAGACGCCGCGATCGCCGCCGTTCTGGTCGGCGACGAAGCCGGCGGGGATGCCCGCGGCAACGGCGGGCGGCAGGGCACGGACGGCGCCGAACTTGTTGACGAGGGTGAGGCCGCGGCGCTCGCGGCTGGTGCGAACCCATTCGTCGAGCGGCTTGAGGTCAAGCGGGCGATAGACGGCGTGCATGGGGAAACCGAGCATCGCGATGGAGTAGCCGATGAGTTCCCAGTTGCCGCAGTGCGCCGTGATGAGAATGCAGGGCTTGCCGGCGAGAAGGTGGCGTACGGCGGGCTCGATGTGCGTGAGCGAAAGATGGCGGAGCCAGCCGTCGTGGTTGATCTGCCGGGTGGTGTACGCGAGTTCGGCGCCGAGTTCGAAGAGGTGTTCGTAGCCGCGGATCGCGTACTCGCGGCGGCGTTCGGGCTCCCACTCGGGGAAGGCGATCTGGAGATGCTCCTCGGCCCGGAGGAGGCGTTTGCGATTGAACGGAGCGGCGGCGTAGAGACGGGCCATGCCTCGCGCGAGATTGGTCGCCGTGGGCAGCCCCATCGCAAACGCCGGAGTGAAGGCCAGGCGGATGGCAAGCGAGAGCGGCGTTTGCAGCGGCCTAGGGAAGGGCTTCTTGGGCTTCTTGGTTTTGGTTGGTGGTTTGGGCATCGGTCGCGTGGCGCAGTGTACGGGCGTCGGAACGGGTTGGGGCGCGGTGGAGGGTGCTGGAATAGGCTTCGGACATGGCCGCCGGCCCGCTGTTTCAACGCAACGATGACAAGGAGCGCGTGCGCGACGCGACGGACATCGTGCGCATTGTGGGAGAGCGGGTGGCGCTGAAGCCCAAGGGACGCGAGTACGCGGGGCTGTGCCCGTTTCATGACGACCACAATCCATCGATGATGGTCGTGCCGAGCAAGCAGATCTTCCACTGCTTTGTGTGCGGCGCGGGCGGCGATGTGTTTTCGTTCGTGCAGCGCTACTACAAACTCGACTTTGTCGAGGCGATGAAGTATCTGGCCGAGCGGGCGGGCGTGGTGCTGACACCGAGAAGGGTTCCAGGCGCGGCAGGTGATGGCGCGGAGGGAGCCGCGCAGGGCGCGGGATTCTCGCGGGCGGCGCTGCGCGAGGCGAATGCGATCGCGCAGGAGTTTTTCACTCGGACTCTGTCGGGATCTCAAGGCGAGGTGGGGCGCGCGATCATCGCCAAGCGCGGCATCTCGCCCGCAATGCAAGAACAGTTTGGACTCGGGCTCAGCCCGCCGGGGTGGGACGCCCTGACCGCGCAGGTGCAGAAGCGAGGTCTTGATCCGCGGGTGTTCGTGGCGGCGGGGCTGATGAAGGCCCGCGAGTCCGGCGGCGGGCACTACGACGCCTTTCGAAACCGCCTCATGTTCCCCATTCACGACAAGATGGGAAACGTGATCGCATTCGGCGCCCGCAAGATCGACGAGCAGGACGAGCCGAAGTATCTGAACTCGGCGGATTCGCCCGTCTTTCACAAGTCGACGACGCTGTACGGCCTGTACCACGCGTCGCGAGCGATCCAGCAAAAGGGATACGCGCTCGTGACCGAGGGGTACACGGACACGATCGCGTGTCATCAGGGTGGATTGCCCAACGCGGTGGCCGCCCTGGGCACGGCGTTCACGCGCGAGCACGCCGAAGAGATACGGCGATTGTGTGATCGCGTGGTGCTGCTGTTTGACGGCGACGACGCGGGCAAGCGTGCCGCCGATCGCGCGATCGATCGACTGACGGAAGTGTTCTTCTTCACGTCGATGGATGTGTCGATGGCGTCGCTCGCCAGGGTGACCAGCGCCAAAGACCCCGACGAACTGCTCAAGCAGGAGGGCGGGGCTGCGGTGCTGGAGAAGGCGATCGCGCAGGCGACAGGGCTGATCGACTATCGGATTCAACGGCTCGCGGGCAAGACCACCGGCGCGGGGTTCGCCGGGATTCAGCGTGCGCTCAAGGAAGAACTCGAAGCACTCGCGACGCTGGGTCTCAACGAGATCGCGCCCCCGACGCGGACGCTGATCATCAAACGCATTGCCGAACTGCTGCGGGTGCAGTGGCAGGACGTGCAGGCGATGGTGCCCGCAGGGCGACCGGGGCGGCGTTTTGAGTCGACGCCGACCGCGCTGGCGACCGAAGGAGAAGTGCCGCCGGTGCTGGTGCCGGGCACGACACACGTGCCGCTGCTGGGCAGGGCGCTCACGACGCCGGAGGTGATCCTTGGCTGCGTGCTGTGCGACGGCACGCTGTGGCACACGCTCAGCGAGACGCAGCGCGATCTGGTCGGCCCGGGAACCTTCGCGTCGCGATGGCTTGATCTGGCGGTGCGGGCGGTCGAGGAGATCGCGCACGACGGCGAGGACCCGAACCTGCGCCGGGTGCTGGATCGGCTGGAGTCCGATGCGGCACGCCAAGAGGCGACGCAACTCGAGGCCCGCGTGGACCGCGAGGTGGACGCCGACCCGGAGCGACTGCGGAAGCACTTCGCGGCGTGCCTCACGACGGCGGCTCAGAACGCGGCCCGACGCGCGACGCGCGAGTCGGATGGAGACGTTGCAAAGGACGCGCAGGGCATCGCCGCCCAGATCAAGGCCCTGCGCGAGCGCCACGCCACGCTGGGGGGGAATCAGCGGTCCATGCCGCGCCCGCATTGACGTGCGCCTGGGCCCTATCCTCGTCGCGTGTATCAATCTCTTCTCACACGACGTTACCTCACCAGTCAGGTCATGCCGCTGCTCGCGTCGCTGGCGGTGATGCTGTGTACCGCGATGGTGCTGGTCGTGTGGTCGGTGATGGGCGGGTTTCTTGCCACTTTCGTCAATCAGGGTCGGACGCTCGTGGGCGATGTCATCATCGCGTGGCCCAACGTCGGCTTCGCCCACTACGAGGACTTGATCGCCCGACTGGAGAAAGATCCGGAGATCGAGGCGGCCGCACCGATCATCGAGACGTTCGGCATGATCGGCCTGCCCGATGATCGTCGCGAGACAGTGCGGATGATCGGCATCGACGGCTCGCGGTATGCGCGAGTCACAACGTACGCGGACACGGTGTATTGGAAGCCGCTGGACAAGCCGCTGCCGGGGGACACGCAGTCGGCGGATTGGCGCGTGAAGGCGGAGGAACGCGACATCTATGAGCGAATGTTCCGCAACGCGATGACGATGCGGACCGATCGGACCAGCAACGAACTCGCGGCCGCCCGCGACCCCGCCAAGCGCGGCGCATCCAAGCCGGGTGTGGTGCTCGGCATCATGATGAGCGGCTTCAACGCGCGAAATCCCGCAGGGTTCTTTGAGCCGCGGCAGAGATCAAAACTGCTCCCGGACGGCAAGACCGAGTGGGTCGAGAGCATTCTGCCCGTCGAAGACAACGTCACCGTGAGCGTGCTGTCGATGGACAGCCAGGGACGCCCGACGGACTGGGTGTCGCGGTCGTTCCCGGTCGTGAACGAGTTTCATACGGGGCTCTTTGAGGTGGACAACCGCACGGTGCTGATGGACCTGGGCACGCTGCAACAGATGCTCAAGATGGACGCGGCCAAACGGATCAAGACCGATCCGAAGCAGGCGGCGCAGATCACGATCGGGCCCGATGGACGAGAGACCTTCGCCAAACCCGCGACGGTGGGCGAATCGCCGGCCCGGGTGACGACGGTGCTCGTGCGCGGCAAGGGCGACGCGGGCTCGGCGCGACTCGCGCAACTCGCGGATCGGGTCACAAACGTGTACGACCAGTTCGCCCGCGACCACAAGGGCGAAGTGCCCGACTCCGGACGCATCCGCATCCTCACGTGGGAGGATCAGAACGCGACGATGATCATGGCGGTGAAAAAGGAAACCGCGCTGGTGCTCTCGCTGTTCAGTTTCATCTCGCTCACGGCGGTCTTCCTCGTGCTCGCGATCTTCTGGTCGATGGTCAGCGAGAAGACCCGCGAGATCGGCGTGCTCCGCTCGCTCGGCGCATCGCGCGCGGGCATCACATGGCTCTGGGTCCGCTACGGGCTCGCGATCGGCGTGCTGGGTGCCGCACTGGGGCTCGGCGTGTCATACCTCATCATCAGCAACATCAACCCCATCCACGAGTGGATGGGCATGGCGATGGGCATCCAAATCTGGGACCCTCGCATCTACTACTTCACGACCATCCCCACCGATTTGAACACCGTCAAGGCGGCACTCGTGTGTACCGGCGGCGTGCTCAGCAGCGTGCTCGGCGCGCTGTGGCCCGCGCTGCGAGCCGCACGCATGGACCCGGTCAAGGCACTGCGGTTTGAGTGAGAAGTGCCCTCCGCACGCGCCACGCCCCTCACGCGCGAGGCTTCTTCCATCCCACCTCGGCGTCCTTCTCCAGAATCGCCGCCGACTGCTTGATGCACCGCTTGCACGCCCACGCATCGCCCAGCGGCCCGCGCCAATGCACGTCCGCCCGCTGCTCAAGACACAGCGCGCACACCGACGGCGACTGCAACGCCTCGCCCTCGCCGCGCAGCGCGACCAACGCATACGCCGCCGTCAGGCACTCGCTGCAGATCAGGCTCCCCTGATGCCCCTCCACCATCGGCAACTCCTCCGCCCATGATCGGCGGCAAAAGTCGCACTTGAAGTAGTCATTCCCCGTGGCGGCATGGTCGTGCATGGACGCAACAGTACGACAACCACTCGCCGCGCGGCGCGGGCCGAGCGGCGTTGGACGAGCAGGCCGCGTGAATGGCTCAGCACGGCGTCGTCGGATCGGCGCAATCGTTTTCGAAGTACGCCACGAACTCGTCGAAGTCGCTGAAGTCAAGGAACCCGTCAACGTTGATGTCGGCAAGCGGGCTGCCCGCCTCGAACGCCGCCACAAAGTCGTCAAAGTCGGTGAAGTCCAAGAAGCCGTCGTTGTTGAAGTCGGCCAGGCAGAGCGACGGCTGCGAGGTCGAGTCCAGATACCCGTCGTTGTCGGCGTCGAGGGCCGGGTTGGCCGCGATCTCGTCCGCATCGGCAACGCCGTTGTTGTTGCCGTCGAGCAGCAGTTCGAACAGATACTCGAACGGCTCGACGGGGACGTCGCCGTTGACATCGGCGCACAGCAGACGACCAGTGCCGACGGTCTCGGGACGCACGCGATACTGCCCGTGCATGAAGCGATGGGCGGGGCAGCCGTGAATCTTGATCCAGCGGTTCGACCCGCCCGCCACAGGTGGCCCGATCGTGACGGTGCAGTAGGGCGTCACATCGATCGAGCCGCCGCCGGGCGTGAGCATCTCGACGATGATTCCCGGAAGCGCCGAACTCTCGTTGCGCACCGGGCCGTAGAAGCTGAGAATGAGGTCAAAGTTGTCGTCCGCCGTGCCGTCGGCCCACGAGCGGTTGAAGTACGACTGCTTGATCCGTGGTTTGTCGGTGCCCACGCCCGTTGGACTGTTTACCGCGTTCGAGTCTTTGGTGTGCAGGTGGAACGGCGCAAGGCCGATCGCGCCGCCACCGAGCGCCGCCGAGAGATTGTCGTAGTACGGCGGATTGGTGAGCGGCGTGCCGTTGACGACGACCGCGCCGGTCCACACGCCCGCGGGTGCGTTGGCGGGCAGGCCGTTGCGGCTGTTGATGATCACTTGTCCTTTGAGACCGTTCGCGGGCAAGACGATCGAATCGTCGAGGTCGGCATTGGGCAGGAGCGAGCCGGAGATGTTGATCGTCGCGCCGGGTTCGATGCCGCCGTTGATGACCATCGGTTGTGTGGCGTTACCGACGAAGTTCGCGAGGGAACTGACCTTGCCGGACGTGCGAATGCCGAAAGTCGTCCCGCCGTTGAACGCGCTAAGCGAACGAGCGCCGATGTTCGAGGCGACAACGTCTCCAGTGCCATTTACACCATCGACCCGGAGCAAGCCAAGATTGCCAGTGCCGCTGTTGGAGCGGGCGTTGATGTCGGCATAGGTGATCGAACGCGCCTGCACGGTGTTGATGCCGTCGCGAGCGAACACTCTTGCGGGCGACGAAGAGCTTGTTCCAAGCACGCTCCCCGCAGTGAAAGATCCAAGCGAACCACTCGGAACAATCGTCGTTCCAGAGTAGAGGCTATCGATCTTGATTTCATCGATCGAACCGTTCAAGCATTGGATTGTCGCCCCGGCTGCGACCGTCCCGGGCCGCCCAAGAATGTCGTCGGTAACTGAGACCAGCTGGATATTGCCCTGCTGAACTTCCAGTTTGCTCCAGACCTTCATCTCGCCGCCGACGACGATACAGCCCTCCGTCGGCGTCGTCGCGGCGGTGACCCTGCCGATCTCATCGCAATCGAGTCGCCACAGTTTGCCGACGGTGATTCCCGAACTGCCCGCACTGCCGTTGATCCCGCCGTAGAACTCATTGCGCATGTTGTCGGAGAATCGCAAGCCATTCATTGTGCCACCCCATTTCGTCGGTGGGTTAAGACTTGGAATGACCGGCGCGTTCCACGTCGATGTCACGCAGACGACGAGCGGCCGATCATCCCATTGATAGGGCGAACCTTGGCTGAAGATCCAGATCGCGGGGATGTAGGTGTTCGCTTCACTCGCGACGATGTTGAGATAGCGAACGTCGCCGGTGATCGCGATGCCGCGTTCGGAGCGATTCTGCGTGCTTTGATACCACGCATTGATCGGTTCGGTGGGATTCTTGTCACCCGTCCATGCAGTGAATGCCCGATTGCCTCCGATGGGTAGGCCAAGATCGTCAAAGGCGAAGAGCTGCAGCGTGGGGGTTTCCTGCGGCTCTTCCGGTTCGGCCAAAGCTGGCGCGGCAAAGATTGACAACGACGCGCCGATCATGAGTGTAACTGCATGACGAGTCATGTTCGTCTCCTTGAAGAGGGAAGCAGAAAGAGAACTCCGAGTACGACCGTCGTACCGGGCGAGGGGACCGTGGTTGCGATGCGAAGGCCGGTGCTGATGCTGAATGCATCAGGCTCTCTCGAGGTCAAGGAAGCGATGAAGTCAGCACTGTCGGCTGCGCCTGCAGCACTCCCCAGAACGATGCGTTCTCGCGGTGCGCCTGTCGGCGCGCCTTCCTCCGTCCACTCTCTCGCTCCGCCGCTGGTATCCAGCAGGCCCCACGGCGACAGCGACTGCGGATATGCGCCGAGGGGAATGTTCCACTGAGCAAAGTCCGGCAGATTGAGCCCCGCGCTGGTCGTACCCACGCCGGGAAGCCCGGCGATGCCCGGCCCGTCGGACTTGTTGGTAAAGGTCCACCACCCGGCGACGCCTTTGCCATAGCGATCGGGGTCGAAGTACGCGGCCTTCATCCACTCATCAAAGGTGGGAATCCAATACTTGGCCCCAGCAAGATGCGTGAGCGAGTCAGTGAACGAGCCGTCGGGGTTCAGTCCGAATGTGGTCGTGTCGTACGCGCCGGTGATGAGCGCGTTCAGATCACTCGACTTGCCGTTGTGCAGCCAGTTGCAGTAGCGTGCGGCGTCGCGCCAACTGATGCCGGTGACGGGGAGCATCGCCGCGTTGGGGATGCTGGGGCGAAGTTTGTACTTCGTCCCCGGGCCGACGTAGCGCGTGTCGAGTGAGGCACCCCAGAGCTGCGCTCCCCAGCGGGAGAACTGGTATTGATCCGTCTGCGTCGAGAACGTGTTGACAAACTCCAGCCACTGGCCTGTCGTGATTTCGAGTTTGGATATCTTGTACTCGTAGCCGACGCTGCCGCGGTTGTGGGCGCGATAGCCCGGGGAGCCTTGATACGCCTGATTGCCTGCCGCGCCGATGGTGGCCCATTGGAAGCCGTCATCGGCGTGGGCGATGGTGGTCACCGAAGCGGCCATAATGCCACTGACAACGGCTACGGCTACGGCAGTGCCAAACCCCGAAAGAAGACTCGCGTGTCGCATATTCTTTCAATGTACACCAGATTTCTCGGTCTGCCAGCAAAACCTGTGCGAAATCCGAACGCCGCTCGCATCCCCCGAACCCAACCCGCCGCCGGTCATTACTATCTCCGCGATGCCACGCTTCCGCCCCTCTCCCACGTCGCTCTCCGCCCTCGCCGCCTGTCTCCTCAGCGCGGCCGCGCTCGCCCTCCAACCCACCACCCCGCCGGCGACGGACAAAAGCCCCGACAAGCCCGCCGACAAGCCACCAGTCGTCGAGCAACAGCTCCCGCCGCAGATTCGACTCTACACACGTGTGGAGCTGGTGCGCCGCCAGGTGCCCGTCGTGCCGTTGCTGGTCATTGTCCGCGACACGGAGTCGTTCGTGCAGGCGATCGGCAAGTGGTCGCTGCAGGGCCGCTTCCCGATCCTCATCGACGACGACGGCTCGCTCCGCACCCACGAGCACATCGGCCGCTTCGCGCGCGCTTTCAAGCCCGAAAAGATCATCCGCTGGTCGTCGGGCAAGGGCGGCGACGTCAAGCCCAACCCCGCCCTCATCGACAACGCCATCGCACGCGCCTTTGCCAAAGAAGGCACACGCGACCCCGTGACCGCCGAGCCCCGCGCGGACCTCAACGCAACCTTCAAAGCCGTCCAACTCGATCCGCCCGGCATCGTCATCGCCAACCCCGACGACCCCGCGTGGGTCGGCGGCGTCGCCCTCGCCGCCGCCCGCGGCCAGCCGATCGCATGGCTCAAAGACCTGCCCCGTGCTGTCGACGACACCCTCACCCGCGCCCGCTTCGAAGCGATCAACGCCCAGATCGAGAAGGCCGCGCAGGCCACCGGCTATGCCTGGGCCGCGCAGGCGGACGTCATCGAAGCCGTCACGCTCGCGTGCAACCTGCCCATCACCGTCGACATGGACGCCAAGGACACCCTGTGCGCCACAACCGATCTCGTCGGCCGCAGCGGCAGCACCCGCTGGGCGTGGGCCGGGCAACTCATCGGCACCGCGAGCCAATCCGCATACCAGGCCATGTCCGCGATCTTTCTCCAGCCCTCCGAGGCCTTCCTCTTCGACGGCTACGAAAACGCCAAGGACTTCGCCAAGTACGACTGCACCGCCGCAGGCAAGGTGCTGACGCAAGCCGGGCTCAAAGTCACCGTCGCCGACGAGCCAAACAACACCGAGCGCGACTGGCGCACCCGCATGGCCAAAGGCGCCCTCGCCGCCGACCTCGTCTTCGTCAACACCATGGGCAACAAGGAGTTCTTTCAACTCAAGGGCGGCACCTGCCGTGCCGGCGATGTGCCGTTCCTCACACGCCCAGCCGCCGTTCACTTCATTCACTCCTGGTCCTCTCGCTATCTCAACGCGCGCGAGACCGTCGGCGGACGCTGGCTCGAACGCGGCGCATACCTCTACTACGGCAGCGTCCAAGAGCCCTTCCTCTCGGCCTTTCATCCCACCCCCACAGTCGCGACACGAATGACCGCCGCGCCCTTCGCCGCCGCCGTGCGCCTCGATGCCGGCCCGGCCTGGAAACTCACGGTCGTCGGCGATCCGCTCGCCACCTTCGGCCCCGCCGCACCCAAGTCCGATCAACTCGCGCTCGTCACACTTCGTTTCAGCGGCGCGACCTATCTCGATGAGATCATCGCCCCCGCGACCGCCAGCAAAAACTACGCCGGCCTGCTCGTGTTCCTCGTCGACATGGGGCGCGACGCCGACGCCGCCACGCTCGCCGCGGCACTCCTCAAGGACGACGCTGGCGCGATCTCGCCCGAAGTCGCCGCCGCCGCGATCATGCCCCTCTTCCGCGCATCCAAGTTCACCCAGGTCTCCGAGATGTACTCGCGCGTGTCCATCAAAGACGCCGAGAACGGCATTCTGCGCGACGCGCTGTGGTTCAGCGCATACGCCACGCCGCGCGAACAACTCACCGAGTCCACGCTCTCGCTCCTCCGCGAGAACGTCCGCTGGGATCAGTTGGAACGCGACGCCACCGACCTCGCCATGATCTGGACCAGCGTCAAGGGCTCGGCGTCGGCGACCGCGATGCTCAACCAACTCCGTGACGCCCAGCCCAACCCACTCCGCAAGGGTGAAGTGGACAAGGTCATCGGCTCGTTCCGCTCGCGCCCGGCGCGATGAGCGCCCTCGCCGACGCGGCTGAAGCAAACCACGCCTGCCCGCTTCATAGCGCGTTCTCGGAACACGCGGCATTTTGCTTTGAGCCGCCGCTCGCGTCGAGTAGACTCAACGCTCCGGGAGTCTCCTCATGCGCCTCGCGCGAAACCTGAACGCCATGCTGCTCGCCGCCTGCGTCTTGCTTGCCGCGTGCCGCGCTCGCCCCGCCCTCGCCCAGTGCAACTTGCTCGATATCCGCGCCGTCGACTGCTCCTTCATCCCGCAGATCGAATCGCTCGGCGGCACCTTCTCCGACTCCGCCGGGCAGCGCGACTTCCTCACCATCCTCAAATCCGCGGGCATCAACGCCATCCGACTTCGCGTGTGGAACAACCCCCCCGCAGGCTGGTGTTCCCCAGCCCAGACCTACGCCTTCGCCCAGCGCATCAAGGCCATGGGCTTCCTGCTCATCATCGACTTCCACTATTCCGATTCCTGGGCCGATCCCGGCCAACAGACCAAGCCCGCGGCATGGAGCGCCTTCAACTACGGCGCGATGCTCCCCGCCATCCGCGCCTTCACCGCCGACGTGCTCACGCAACTCAAACTCCAAGGCACCCCCGCCGACATCGTCCAACTGGGTAACGAAATCAGCAACGGCATGCTCTGGAACATCGGCCGCGTCGGCGGCGTCTACGACGCCAACTGGGGACAACTCGCCGAACTCCTCAAGTCCGCGGCCCTCGGCGTCACCGACGCCATGTCGCCCCGCCCGCCCATCATGATCCACCTCGACACCGGCGGCAACAACGCCGCCACCCGCTGGTGGTTCGACAACGCCGTCAGCCGCGCCGTCCCCTTCGACATCATCGGGCTCTCGTACTACCCGTTCTGGCACGGCTCGCTCGCCACGATGCAAGCCAATATCAACGACCTCGCCACTCGCTACGCCAAACCCATCATCATCGCCGAGACCGCCTACCCCTTCACCCTCGGATGGAACGACAACACCGGCAACTTCGTCGGTCTCTCATCGCAGTTGCTGCCGGGCTACGCCGCCACGCCGCTCGGCCAGAGTGATTTCACGCGCGACCTCAACACAATCGTGCGAAACGTCCCCGCGTCCCGCGGCATGGGTGTCATGTGGTGGGCACCGGAGTTCTCCGCGTTCCCCGGGCTCGGCTCGCCGTGGGAAAACCTCGCGCTCGTCGACTTCACCCACGCCGCGCTCCCCGCGCTCCGCACGCTCGGCGGCGGCCGCTCCGCGGACTTTAACGCCGACGGCTTCCTCGACTTCACTGACTTTGATGCGTTCGTCGGAGCCTTCGAAGCGGGCAACCCCGACGCCGACTTCAACAGCGACGGCTTCCTCGACTTCACCGACTTCGATGCCTTCGTCACCAACTTCGAAGCCGGATGCTGAAACTCACCCCGGCACCACTCCATTCCGGTTCCTGACCACGAGCACCCGCCGCCCCGAGCGGGTGCTCGTATTGCGTGTGGACACCATCGTCGCACCCGGGCCACGCATCATCCGAGGCTTTGCGAGAATGATCGTGCTCTTGCCCCCCACCCCCTCGCACCGGCTCGATCACCATGAATCGTGGAGACCCAATCCGTGCTCCACGAATCACCCACTCAGCACTTGATGCCTTGATGCCGCGTGCCCCATGCCTTCTTTGCATCCGAACCCGACCGTTGCTCCACCCGTGCCACCGATGTTCGAGCCCTCGATGGCATCGGTGCCGCGCCCCCGCGCCGACCTCGTGACTCCTCATACGGATCGCAGGTCAATCTCGGACGTGCCTTTGGTGGCCCGGATCTCCGAGCCGGGCCGTTGAGCGCTCGACTTCTCAAGCCAAACGGCCCGATCCAGAGGCTCGGGCCACCACGAGACGCCTCCTTCTGGACGGCGATCCGTATGACCTCGTCACTCCTCATACGGATCGCAGGTCAATCTCGGGCGTGCCTTTGGTGGCCCGGATCTCCGAGCCGGGCCGAAATTCGTCTGTGTTCATGGGCTCAGCGGTTCGCCCCGAGGCTCGGGCCACCACGAGACGCCTCCTTCTGGACGGCGATCCGTATGACCTCGTGACTCCGTGATTCCCTCTTCCGTCTTCGCACTTCGTCTCTTCGGAACTTCGTCTCTTCCCCCGCACTTCTCCTCCTATGTCCACGTTTGCGCGCGCAAACGTGCGCGCCAAACCCTCCCCTGTCGAAAATCTCCAAGAATATTTTTCCACGAGAATTACAGCCCCAAACCCACCTCCGTCTCCGCGCATGACGACGTTTGCGCGCGCAAACGTGGGCGCGACCCGTCTCTATAGACAGGGCGTCCCACGCCCGTTCTTCGCCATCGGAGGTGCCTTGTGCCCAACCTCAACCCGCGGCCGCCGACCGCCTCACCTTCAGCACCCCGCTTCGAACGCCGTCACATACGCGTCGAAGTCGGTGAAGTCGATGAAGCCATCCTGGTTGAAGTCGCTGCTCGCGCCGCCCGCCTCAAACGCCGCCACGAACTCATCAAAGTCCGTGAAGTCCAGAAAGCCATCGCCGTTGAAGTCGGCGCCACACGGCGTCGCGCACCCGGCCGCCGTCAACGAGCACACTTCGACGATCGCGTACTCGCTGGCGTCAAGGTTGTTGTCGTTGTTGACGTTCGCGGGCACCTGCGACGCCTTCACCAGCACGCCGGCGTCGGCGTTGCCATACGGCCCCACGGCCAGCGCGATGGTGTTCGGCAGCACGCCGCCAAAGAGCGCCTTGAGGTCGATCGTCCCTTCGAGCACGCCGCCGTTGGCACCGGTCATCGCCGCACGCGTGACGGTGGTGTCGAACCAGCCCTCGTAATCGTTGGTGTTCTCGTCAGCAAGGAAGGCAAGCCAGTTGGCGACCTGCCCGGCCTTGGCCCACGGCGCGGCACGCAGCGCGCCCGCCGGGTTGTTCGCGAGGAAAATGAAGTGGTCGTTGCCCTCGCCCGCGTCATTGGTCGCCACATACAGCGTGTCGCCCTTGAGCCCGGCCCAGAGACTCATGCCCGCGTTGCTGGCGATGAGTTTGGAGTCGGTGTCGCGCACGCCGTCCATCGTCCAGGTCTGCCCCGCCTGGCCGCCGGTGACGGTGTAGTGCCAGTCCGCGCCGTTGTTGTTGTCCCAGGTGCTCGCGCCGTTGTTGAAGACAAAGTCGAGCTGGGTCGCGGTGCTGGCGACGGGCACGGTGATCGACCATGTGCCCGCGCTGCTGTTGAAGGTCATGGTTGGGTCGGGGCTGATGACGCTGCCCCAGTTGTTGAAGCCGTAGTGAATCTTGATCGGGTTCGCGCCGGCGAGCACGCGCCCGCCGGGGTTGTAGGTGATGGTCACGTTCTGACCGGCGACTGGATTGGCGGGGTTGACCTGCACGACAGGCGTGTTGCCGCCGCCGCCAACGCCCGTGCCAATGTACACATGCTCGATGGCGGAGCGTTTGATGTTGCCGCGACTGTCGACCGCCTCGACGTAGTAATCGATCAGTTTGCTGCGCAGGCCGGTAACCTGGACGTGGTACTGGTCGGCGATGTACTGCGGCAGTTCAGAAAAGTTGATTGTGGGGTTGTTGTAGACATTGCCCGCAGGGAAGACTCGCCTGGTCATGGGCAGCGACTGCCACGCGCCGACTCCCGCGCCACCGGCAAAAGTCTCGTTCTCGGTGTTGCTCAGGCTGCGCGAGCCGTCGGCATCGATGCGGTACTTGAGCGTCATGGTGGTGATGCCCGACACGTCATAGGCGAAGGTCCAGATGTGGAAGTCGCCGTTGTTGATGACGCTCTGGTAGCCGTACTGCGGGCCGAAGTTGGCCGACCCGGGGTTCCACGGCTGACGCTGCACGGGCCAGATGCTGGGCCCGGTCGCGTCGCTTGTGCCGCTGCCGATCACGGTGTCGGCGTGCTGCACCGCTTCGTTGCACGCGACGGTGGGCTTGAGTTCCATGTCCAGCGAGGTGCCGTAGTACATGTAGCCGGAGTTCAGCGAGCCGAGGAAGTAGTGCCACGCGCGCTCGGCGGCGGTGGTGCTCGCGTCGGGATAGAGAATCTTGCGGATGTTCACGCCGCCCGCGATCTGTTCGGCGGTGTCGACGCGATTCTGTGCGGCGGTGATGACGGCCCAGTTGCGCGCGTCCTCGTGCCAGCCGCCGGTCACATCGATCTGCCCGCTGCTGTTCAGCAGCGGCCAGTTCCAGTTGATCATCTGCGGCGAGCCGAAGTCGCCGTCGGCGTTCACCCAAGCGCCGTCTTCGACATGCACATAGTCATTCGCGGGGACCGGATGGTCGGCGAGATACTGCTCGATGACGGTGGGCACATAGCCCGCATTGCTCGCGTTGTTGACGAGGTTGGGCGTGGCCTCCATGTAGTAGGAATAGCCGCCGCCCCACGCGTTGTCGCCGTCGTGCGCGAGCACGACGAGTTGCGGGCGAGTGCCGTCGTTCTTGGTCTGGAGCGTGTCGAAGTAACTCGTGCCGATCGGCGCGTAGCCGTCCTTCCAGCCCAGCGACTGGCTCGCGGGCACGACCACGATCGACGAGATCGCGCCGGTGCTCGGGTTCACGAATCGCGCCCGCCGCGGCGTAAACGCGTACGGAAACGCCTCGGCCGGCGAGCAGCCGCGATCAATGCTCAGTCGGAGCCAGTCGGCCTGCGCGGGGTTGAGTTGGTCCGCGAGGTTCGGCGGGTCGGTGTTGATGCCGCCCGACCCAAGCACGACGGGGAAGTTGGCGCAGGCGCGGCTGATTTTCTCGCCGCTGACGATCGACCACTGCACGCCCTCGGCGGCGAGCACGGGAATCATGCGCGTGCTGAAGGCCATCTCGGAGGGGAAGAAACCCGCGGAGACGCCGCCGCCGCCCCATGCGTCGGGATAGATCGACTTGTAGAGCTGGATTTCCTTGCGGATGGTGTTGTCATCGCAGAGCGGCAGCAGCGCGTGATGGAACGAGAAGAGCACGACGTCGAGGCGGCGCTTGCTCGACGCGCCGCGGTTGGTGTACCAGTTGCGCGCGGTCTGGTTGTGGCTGTTCCACGAGGAGGAATAGCCCAGCATGTTGTTCGCGCCGAGCGACGCGATGTTCTCGATCAAGCCGCCGGAGTAGGAGATCTGTGCGCCGGCCTCGGGCTTGCCGCTCATGGCGCCGATGGAGTCCTTGACGCGCCACTGATAGACGTTCTTGCGATCGTCGAGCCCGAAGATGTCGTTGAGGTTGTTCTGCGGGTTGCCGCTGCCGTTGCCGCCGGTGCGGAAGATCGAGTCGGCGGCGGTCTCGTAGCGATCAGGCGAGCCGGACTTTTGGTCGGGCCAATAGATCGGCTGTTCGAGGTGCCACAAGTAGGTGAAGTGGACCTTCTCCTGGGCGAGCACGCCGGAGATGAGGAATAAGGACGATGCACAACCAGCCGCCCACAGGGCGGTTTTGACACAATGAGCATTGGGCACGATCGTGGCCTCCGGGAGGATGTGCTGCAGGTATACCCGATCGGCTGGAGCGTTACAACGGGATTGGCAGGAAAGCGCAAGAGAAAACCCCGTCAGGGACGGGGTTGGTCGAGGTCGTTTGAGTTATGCGCTGCCGTGCGCGGTCCGAGACGACGCAGCTGGTTAGCAACCGGCCTCGAACGCGGTTACGAAGGCGTCGAAGTCGGTGAAATCAAGGAAGCCGTCGCTGTTGAAGTCCGCAGAAACCTGGCCGCCTTCGAAGGCGAGCACAAATGCATCAAAGTCGGTGAAGTCGAGGAAGCCGTCGCCGTTGAAATCTGCCGCGCAAGTCTCCGGGCAGCCGACAAACTGCGCGATGTTCTGGGCGGGATCACCGCCGGCTGAAACAAACCCTCCGGCGACATAGAGGCGATCGGAGTCTGCAAGCAGACCGTACACCGAGTTGAAGTTTCCACCTGTTGCGGACACCCCTCCGTCAACGGAAGCCCAGTTGCCGGACTGCTCAAGCCGGTAGATGCCTGCGGGCTGGAACGAACTGGAGGTGCCGAGGTAGAGCTTTGGACCGTTGCCGTCGTCAAACACGGCGAGCGATGAGGCGGTGCCAAAGCCGGTGGCATTTCCACCGACGAGCGTCCATTGCTGGAGCGTCTCGTCGAAGCGCGTCACCCAAGTTCGCGTCCCACCGACGCTGAGGAAAGAGCCTGCCGCGTACAGACTGTATCCCGAGCCGTCGTCAAAGACGGCCAGAGCGCTGACCCCAGAGCTTCCGAACACCGGCAGCAACGAGCCCGCACCGGAGGCGGGGCCCACGCGTTGCCACTGTTGAGTGGTCCGATTCCAGCGGGCGATCATGGAGGCGGCGACGCCGTTGACTCGCTCGAAGCGGCCAGCGATGTAGAGTTCGCCGTTGTGAATGATCGAGGCCGACACGGAGGTGTTGGCCGTTGACCCGTCAGCGAAAGCTACACCGGTATCGCCAGCGGCAAAGGTCTTAAACGACTGCGTTTGGCTGTCGAAGTAACAGATGCCCCGCGCAGTCGTTCCGGTTGGCGCGTTATAGCTACCTCCGATGACGAGCCGTCGCGACTCCCCGGCGGGCGTCCAATCCGTGAGCGTCCACACCGCGTTGCCGTTCCCTTGGGCGGGATCCCAGCCGGTGGGTGCGAGAGAGGACCACGCCGTGCCACTCCATGCGGCGATGCCGTTGGTGTTTGCGACTTTCAGGCCACTCGCGTTGACACCGTAGAGGTAGGCTCCGCCGACGACAAGCTTCTCGCTGCCACCAACGGGAAACCGCGCGAACGCGGCAGTAAAGACGCCGACCGAACTGCCGCTGGGGAGTTGGCCACTGACGCCTTGCCCGGCGGGGCTCCAGCTGTTGGTGACAGGGTCGTACGCGACGATGCCTTCACTGGCGACGCCGCCACCAGTGGAGAATTTGCCGCCGATCAGGAGCTTTGATTGAAATCTGATCATCGGTTGGGCGTATGGAGTGACGCCCGCCACACCAAGCGTGGCTGGCCCGCCTGGTTCGAACCCGGGCTGGCACGTTTGCGCGCTGGCAGACGCGGCAGCCGAGCAGAGAAGACCACACGCGATCACTAACCCGAACGCCTTGACACTCATGGGAAGACCTCCTGGGAACGGGCGGCTTTGTGCCGCACAGATGTTTCTGAGAATACTATTTCTTGCCGTCGCGTCAAGCATTTTTTTGAACAATGCCGATTTTTAGGATTTTTTTGATATGATTGAGCAGGAATGGCCCGACCTCTGAATCTCCAGTTTTTTCTGAGAAACACTTCTCTCTCGGCGCTCTGAAGGTTTTCAGTGCCCTCTTGCGAGGGCCGAACGACTGAGGGTCTCTGATTCACGACCTGCCACACAAGGACTTTGAATCATGCTTGGATTGCGTGACATCGGGCGGGACATGATGACTCGCGCGGAATCCCGTGGGGCATCATCTATCATCACGTCCTGCATGAACCGACCCAAACGCCAGGCTCAGAATCTGGAGGGTGACGCCAAGCGCACGCTCTCGCTGCTTTCGGAGGCACTTGGTGACGTCATCGCTTCGCTTCCAATCGCAGGCGGGCGCCCGCGTGACATCGAGCACGGCTTGGGCTTGAACCGAACGCTCGCGTGGAAGATCTGCAAGATCGCCAGCGGCGGCGACTTGTTCGGCGCGAGCTCCTATGTCCCAGGCCGGGCGGGCATGGAGAAATTCTTGCAGGCCGCCGAGAAGCGCGGGGGGGCTCGCGATGCCGTAGCGCGGGCTCGGGTGGCGGTTTCGGAGTACGAGAGGCTTGTCGAGACGCACACCGGAGATCGAGCGACGCTTGAATCGGCACTCACGTCGCTGGCGAAAGGCACAGAGCGCCCGGTCAACGTCCGTTCTCTGCGGCGCGATGCCTTTCGGGCCTATGTGCAGTTCATGGGAATGCAGCAGCGCGCGCACGTGCTTACGCTCGTCCTTGGTCCGAGCGCGACCCCGGGGCGGAGCAGTCTGCTCTTCATCCGCGGGTTCATCGGAATGCGCGTGCTCCGGCACGGGGCCGACCTTCCAATCGCGAGCCGGACCGCATTCAGCGACACCGGCGAGCCGCTCTCGCTTCCTCAGCCTCAGCCGATACGCCATGACGACGCGATTCGCATCAGCGGTGCGATGATCCCGCTCTTGCGAGAGTGCTGCACCTCCCCGTTGCCAGAGTTTCAAACTCGAGAGACGCATGCCGGTCTCACCGAGGTGTTGCTCAAACCCGGTCCGTTAGGCATCAACGGCGAGAGCACGCTCTTCCTTGCCGATCTTCATCGCGACGCGTCCCACTTGACGCGCACGGCCACCGACGGACACGAACGCGTGGCGCTCTCCGTTCGTGCCCCGATTGAGCGAGTGGTGGTTGACATGCTCGTCTATCGCCCAAACTACAGCGATCCGTCCATAAGGGTGCGTGAGTTCGTCGCAAGTGAAGCGCAAGAACGATGGAACCTGCAGCCCACGCACACGATGGCGATCACGTCGCAACCCGAGACGCTTGAGACTCACCACTCAGCGATGGGCGCGGTCGCACACGCCTCGCTCGGACCCGAGTATGAACGAGCGGTTCAGATCAGTTTCGCCCAAGTCGGTTGGGCTCTCGAGGATTTCAGGCTGTACCGTGTCATCTCGGACTTCCCGCTCCTGCGGAGCGCGATCGGTATAGAGATGACGCTGCCTTCGTAAGGCGAGCACCTTCCGTGCGCGATAACGATGAACAGAGACGCTGCTCGCTTCAAACGCAGGGCGTCCGATGTGGCCAGAGTGATGACAGCAACCTCAGTTGTCCGACGCATCGCCGCTGAAACGTCTGCGTCTCGGTGTGACCCGAACCACTGCGGCGCGACGATTTTGTTCAGAACACAAGCGATGCACGGCCCGGCTCGGAGATCGGGGTCATCAAGGCACACGCGACTGTCACCCATGACTGGTAAGAGGCGTTGAGTCCGAAACGCCGAGGCAGCTTCAGCACCCGGCTTCGAACGCGCTGACAAACTCGTCGAAGTCCTCGAAGGTGATGAAGCCGTCGGCTTTCGCGCGGGCAGTTTGAACGTGAGAGTTGCGAGCGCGGAGCACTCTGGGTGACCTGTATCGTCATCCCACAGGACTGTGCGGAAATGACGCATAGCGCACAGGCATGTGGGATGCCCACAGGTTCTCCACACGCGCACGATCGAAAATGTGCTTCGCGCATCCGAATGTGCGGATTCACGTTGACCGATCGCGCACGCGGAGGTAGAACAGGCGCGCCGAGGCGGACTTTTGAGATCGCGCGTTGAAACGAGGCGGTACTCGGCGTCGGCCCATGAAGGGAGTGTGCTCTGTGAAGCAGATTCGTTCCCGAGTTCTGAAGGCGTGTTTCAGTGTGTGTGTGTGTGATGGCGGCCGCGGCGGGGATCGCGAGGGCCGATGAGCCTGCGGCGAGCGACGTGCGAGTGAGTTTCACGTCCGATGATGGCTGGACCTATCACCCGGCAATGATCGATGGTGTGGGCGGTCCGTCGCTGGTCGGGCTGCTGGCAACGCACGACCCTGCGAGCGTGCCGCTGGGGAGTGTGAGCGTGGTGTGGTATCCGAAAGGCGCGAGCGGAGCGTACTCGATGCAGTTGTTCAC
>Ga0164290_1001015_pt1 | contig 58968 bp, 51 predicted proteins | sample Micstemetagenome_FD_108782 | JGI IMG/M metagenome (GOLD analysis project Ga0164290, IMG submission 108782) | Contaminated culture microbial community from soil near Moab, Utah, USA - Microcoleus steenstrupii SON62 (Illumina Assembly) | ecosystem: Environmental > Terrestrial > Soil > Soil crust...
GCAATTCATCTACGCAACAGAATCCTTCAGCGCAGACGTATACAACCCCGGGGAATTATCTCATTACACTATTTGTAACCAGAAATGGCTGTATAGATACAGTAACTCATGGCCTGGTAGTTCATTCCAAACCGATGGTAAATGCTTTGCCAAGACAATACATTTTATGTAAGGGAAATAGTGTGCAACTTTCATCTCAAGGCGGTTCTTCTTACAGTTGGTCTCCGGCCAGGGAATTAAGCAATGCCACTATAGCTAATCCTATCGCTTCACCATTCGTTACCACACAGTATATTGTTACTGTAACTACCGATAAAGGATGTATTGAAAGAGATTCAGTTTCTATAACTGTTGCGCAACCAATTCGGGTACAATTGCCGACAGCATTAGATCTATGTAAAGGCAAAACACTTCACTTGAATGCAACCGGTGCTGCCAGCTACCAATGGATCAATAACATATCCGGTTTAAGTAGTACAACAATACCGAATCCGGCTGCAAATCCATTGGGTAATGTTACTTACACCGTGGTCGGAACAGATCAATACAATTGCTTTAAGGATACAGCATCAATAACACTAACATTAAGAAACCTTCCCACTGTAAATGCGGGGCCAGACGTAGAATTGCAAGGTAACGTCCCTTATCAATTAACAAGCATAACCAGCAATGATGTTACAAGTTGGCTTTGGACGCCTGGTGAAAGGCTTAGCTGCAATAATTGCACCTCACCAATAGTAACTCCAAAGATGGAAACGACTTACATAGTAAATGTAGCTAACCAGTGGAATTGTACTGCATCGGATACGGTGTTGATAAAGCTAAAATGTACCATGGATAATGTTTATGTTCCATCTGCATTTACACCTAATAACGATGGTAAAAACGAAGTATTCTATGTTGCTGGCAGTGGAGTAAAGATTATAAAATACATGCGCATTTATAATCGTTGGGGCGAGCTGGTTTTTGAGAAGACCAATTTTGCAATAGACGATCCTTCCTCAGGGTGGAATGGTAAACACAAAGGACAACTGGCCGCAACAGGTGCTTACGTTTACATGGCAGAAATGGAATGCAGCTCCGGCGAATTATTTACTATTAAAGGCACTGTATCCCTTATTCGATGATTTTATTTTAGTATTTATCAAACACAATCACATACCTGATACCTTGCTATCAGGTAACCGTAGCTATATATTTAGCACAGCCTATACAGTTAATTGAATGTGTGATTACTCTAACACCAAAAGTTTGATGCTGGAAAGTTGGAGCAATTATTATGTTGCCGCTAAGCTTCGCAAAATTGTCTTTTTAGCTTTGGATAACCAATAGGGGGCTGTGTAGAAAGTAGGCTACTTACGCACTCGCAATTACTTTTTTCTGCCTAAGGATAAAAAGTTACCTTAAGCATACTGGTATTGCAACCTCTAAAGAGCCTACTTAAAAGTCTGGCGGTATTATAGCTGGTTTATTTGACAATTAGGGTAATTATCCAAACTGCATAATGAAAACCGTTCCTCTACGCTCGGTTGATTGCACCTGCATGGTGCCCTTATGCAACATCACAATTTGTTTGCAAAGCGAAAGCCCGATTCCACTACCGTGTTTTTTGGTACTGAAAAAGGGTATAAAGATCTTGTCGAGTAATTCTTCGGGCATGCCCATACCGTTATCTGCAACTTTTATGATTGTCTTCTTGTTTAGCGTTTGTTCTGCAGATAAAATAATTTTAGGCTGATCCCTTTCTTTTACTGCTTCAATAGCATTCACTACAAGGTTGATCAATACCTGCTCCATAAGGTTGATGTCTATGTTGAGTTGCAGACCCGGGTCCCTCAAAATAATTTCCAGCTCGATGCCCTTTTGCTCAAACGTAGGGAGCATCAATTGATGAATATTAGCAAACAATTCCGATACAGAAACTTTCTGCAGATTGAGTGTTGTGATCTTATTAAGATTCCTATAAGTCTCGGCAAACTTTAATAAGCCTTCACTACGTTTTTTGATGGTGTCTATGCCCACCTCCAGATCATCCAAAGGATTATCTTCTCCTTCTGATTTATAGTTTGATGTCTGCAATCTTTTCTTCATCGTTTCAGCTAATGAAGAAATAGGCGCCACCGAGTTCATGATCTCATGGGTTAAAACGCTCAACAGTTTTTGCCATGCTTTTGATTCTGTCTCGTCCAATGCCTCGTTCACATTCTGGAAAGCGATTAACTTATACCGTTTACCTTCTGTTTGAAAGGCAGTAGCTGATAATAAAATTTTAAAAGAGCCTTTTTCCAAATGGGCAGTAGCAATTTTATGATCTCCGGGCTGAAGCGTATTGATGTCGTTGTACAATTCGCCGTCTCTTTTTGATAAAGAATGAATGGTCTTCAAATAGGGCAATTGTATCATCTGCTTCAACGACTCGTTCATCCAAACTATTTCTCCGGTTTCCTGCTGATAAGAAAGAATGCCGGTATCTACCAGCTCTAATATCTTTTGCAGATACTGATATTGTGTTTCTTTCTCTTTTGAAATGACTTTAAATGTGGTGTTGATCTCGTTGAAGCCTTCCCGCAATGGCTGCAATTCTGCCGGAGCATGCTTTACATCAAAGTACCTGGAAAAGTCGCGGTAATGAACCGACTCAACAAACTGGTTCAGTTCTTCATGTGCCTTTCGTTGAAAGCGAATGAGTTCAATAACAAGATAAATAATGAGCGGAAAGGTGAGAACAAAAAATACATAATACCCCGTTATCAGAAGGTAAGATGCAGCCGATAAAACAATGAACAGCGTCAGAACCCGAATCAGAATACGCCATTCAAATTTTCTAAAACTCATGATGTTTGTAAGGTAATATTTTTGATGCGGTTATATGTCATACTTGTTTAAGCGGCGATACAGTGCTGTGCGGGTAATCCCTAATTCTTTAGCAGCTTTGGTAATATTACCGCTGTGTTTTTCTATTACCCTCAGTATGGTATTTTTTTCTACTGCTCTTAAATCAGTATTGATTTCTTCTTCTACAACTGCAGCGGATTCGAGAGGAGAGAAGATGATGTCTTTCGATTGTAACACATCACTATCACTCATGATGACTGCTCTCTCAATGGCATATTGCAATTCTCTCACATTTCCAGGATAATGATAAGTGATCAACTTATCTATTGCCCTTTCATCAAAATCTAAGGAACTCTTCAAATATTTATTGCTGTATATTTTGCAGAAATGTTTTGCAAGTAACAGTATATCCTTTCCTCTTTTCCGCAGAGGAGGGACAACTATTTCCACGGTATTTATGCGGTAGATCAAGTCTTTTCTAAAACGGGCTTCATTTGCCAACTCCGACATAGGCAGGTTGGTTGCACAAACCAACCGGATATCAATCGGAATAGCCGAGTTTGTACCTAATGGCGTTACATGGCGATTTTGTAAAACAGTAAGCAGTTTGGCCTGTTGGTAAAGAGAGATATTTCCTATTTCATCAAGGAATAGAGTTCCTCCATGTGCTGCCTCAAATCGTCCTTGCCTATCTTCCCGTGCATCGGTGAAAGCTCCTTTTTTATGTCCGAATAATTCTGACTCAAAAAGTGATTCCGTCAATGCACCTACATCTACTTTTATATAAGGTTTCTCTGCCCGTAATGAATGCTGATGAATGGCCTTTGCTATGAGGTCTTTACCGGTGCCATTCTCGCCGAGTATTAAAATATTAGCATCGGTAGGAGCAACCTTTTTTATTTTGTAAAAGATATCCTGCATCACTTCCGATTCACCAATCAATTCGTTATTGACAACGGTACTTCCATTCAACGGCTGCTTAATTCCTGACGCCTTATCTTTTTTAAATTTGTAAGCATCATGTATAATGTTCAACAGCTTTTCGTTGTGCCAGGGCTTAACTACAAAATCAAAAGCTCCTTCTTTCAATGATCGTATAGCCAAATCAATATCTCCATAAGCTGTAATCATGATGACGGAAGCTGGCGAACTCAATTCATTTTTAATTTTATTCAGCCAATAAATTCCTTCATTGCCGGTGTTAATAGAACTATTGAAGTTCATATCAAGCAGAATAACATCAAATGATTGCTTTGATAAAATAGAACGGATATTTTCCGGGTTCTTTTCCGTAACAACTTCTTTCACTTCCTGTTTTAATAACAGGCGAACAGCAGTTAAAACATCTACATCATCATCAATTACTAAAACAGAAACATTCTTCAGCGACATAAAACCATTTTGGTTGCAGGAGGCGAATCTACAATTATACCATAATCACAACGGCTTGAAAATGAACAATGATAAGTTTTAAATTTTAGTGAGGTGTATCAAAACCTGACAGTTTGTGTCCGGTAACGAACGTCTTCGTAGATAAATAAATCCTTAAAGCATTGAAAATGAATGTGATTCAGAATTGGCACTATTCTGAAAGAGACCTGAACAGTTTCTGCATGTGCATTATCGTCCCGCGGTGAAAACTGCGGGGCGATTATTAAAAACCTAACGACCGTGGATAGAAAAATTGAAAAAAAGTATTGGAACAAAAAACGTATCCTCACTATTTCGGGGATCACAGCCCTGATATTATTAGTTGGTGCTGCATGGTATTTTACTTCGGGCAAAAGCCGGTTAAATGTGGAGGCAGAACGCCTTACTATTAGTGAAGTGAAAAAAGGCTCATTCCAGGAGTTTATTCCAGTAAATGGAGTGGTAATGCCTGTTACCACCATTTATCTTGATGCCATTGAAGGTGGAAGGGTAGAAGAAAAGTATGTTGAGGATGGGGCTTTTGTAAAAAAGACCAACCCATTCTCAGACTATCTAATACGGATTTAGAATTAAGTCTTGCTAACCAAGAAACAGCCGTTTTTGAAGTACTCACTCAAATGCAAAACACGAAGAATAATGCTGTTCAGAATACCATTCAGCAATTAAACCAGCAGGCAGAAGTAGAAAATGCCTATGCAGAAGCAGAAAGGTTATACAAATTGAACAAGCATTTGTATGAAGAAAAAGTTATTGGCTCACAGGAATTCAAATCATCAGAGAATAATTATAAGTATCAGCAGAACCGTAAAAAGCTAAACGATCAAACTTTACAACAAGATGCTGTTTCTAACCGTTCCCAGATATCACAAATGAATGCCTCCTATGCTCGCATGCAAAATGCATTACAACTAATGCGCAGAAAGGTTGGCGATCTGGTAGTAAGAGCCCCGATTGATGGCCAGCTTACTGCCCTGGATGCTGAAATAGGCCAATCAAAGAATCGGGGAGAACGTCTAGGTCAAATTGATATTATCTCCGGATATAAAATAAGAGCTGATATTGACGAGCATTATATTTCGAGAGTGATGATTGGCCAGATGGCACAGGCAACTGTTGGTGGTAAAGAGTATAAGCTGCGCATAAAAAAAGTTTACACACAGGTAAACAATGGTCGCTTCCAGGTAGATATGGAATTTGATGGGGCGGTACCCGATGGTATTAGAAGAGGTCAAACAGTGCAACTGCGTTTAGCATTGAGCGATGAAACACAGGCCGTGATGGTTGCTAAAGGAGGATTCTTTCAGGCTACCGGCGGTAACTGGGTTTTTAAACTTAACAGCGATGGTTCGAAAGCTTATCGTGTTGATGTGCAACTTGGCCGTCAGAATCCTGATTATTATGAAGTAGTGTCAGGATTGGAGCCCGGTGATAAAGTTATTGTATCAAGCTATGAGAACTATGGCACTATGCAGGAACTGGTATTAAAGAAATAATTATAAATCAAAACCAATTTTATGATCAAGCTGGTCATGATATTACTTGGATTAACGTGCACTTCTTTTCATCAGCAATCGGAAGTGAAAGACGGAAATGCAAACGAATGTTTTGTTCAGGCAAATGGAATGGGAGAAGATGTCATTCACTTTAACCTCTTTCAATCAATAATAAACTAAAAAGCCAACAATGATAAAGATCAAAAATCTTGAAAAGATCTACCGAACCGAAGATGTGGAAACTGTAGCATTAAACAAGCTTTCATTAGAAGTGAATGAAGGTGAATTTGTAGCTATTATGGGCCCATCGGGCTGCGGCAAATCTACCCTGCTGAATATTTTAGGGTTACTTGATGATCCTGATGCAGGCAGTTTTGTTTTCAATGGTATTGAAGTAGCCAACTTCAATGAAAGGAAAAGAGCCGACCTGCGCAAAAAAAACATTGGCTTTGTTTTTCAGAGCTTTAATCTAATTGATGAGTTAACGGTGTTTGAGAATGTTGAATTGCCTTTGATCTATTTGGGTATCACTGCGGCTGACAGAAAGAAAAGGGTAGAAGAAGTGTTAGATAAAATGCAGATCATGCATCGCCGCAATCACTATCCGCAGCAATTGTCTGGTGGTCAGCAACAACGTGTTGCGGTAGCAAGAGCTGTTGTTAATAGCCCGAAGTTGATCCTTGCAGATGAGCCTACAGGTAATCTTGATTCATCAAATGGTAACGAGGTAATGCAGATGCTTACCGACCTGAATGAACAGGGCACTACTGTGATCATGGTAACTCACTCAGAGCATGATGCCCGTTACAGCCATCGCATTGTTCGTATGCTGGATGGACAAGCCGTAACTGAAAATATATTGGTGTAGCAGAAGAAGTGCACATGAGGCAACATTTCTTTTATTGCTAAACAACCAACAATGATCCGCAATTATCTAAAGCTTGCCTGGCGCAACCTTAATAAGAACAAAGTTTTTTCTTTTATCAACGTCTTTGGTCTTTCAGTTGGCCTAACCTGTTGCATATTGATTGCTTTGTACATCTTTCACGAAACAAGTTATGATAAGCACTATCCTAACAGCCATCGTATCTATCAACTAGGCACCAATTTTATTGACAAGGGGGTAGAAGAAAAGGGCTTAAGAACTTCGGCCCCATTAGGTAGCATGTTGCAACAGGAATATCCCGAGATAGCATCTTCTGCAAGATTGCTGCAACTCTTCAGAGATGATAAGACATTGTTTCAAATTGAGGAAGGCGGACGTTACGAGTCGTTCTACGAAGAAAAAGGTATGCTGGCTGACTCTAACTTTTTCCAGATCATCCCATACCAGTTTAAAGAAGGTAATGCAAGGACTGCGTTAATTGCTCCTAATTCCGTTGTTATCAATGAAGAGTTGGCGCAAAAACTTTTCAAGGGCAAATCAGCTTTGGATAAAATGATTCGGGTAAGTAGCAATACAAATGGTGATACCTCTTTTAGAATCACAGGTGTTTTTGCAAAGCCTGATGCTCCTTCTCATATCGAAGCAAGTTTTTTTATGTCCATGCGTGGTGGTGATATGGATGGTTTTGCCAATGACAGCCCTAGTCTTGCCAACAATAATATGTTTAACACCTATGTGCTTTTGAAAGAAGGTGCTAATGCAAAAGCTTTAGAGCAAAAATTTCCTTCGTTTGTTCAACGCCATCTCAGCGATGAACTAAAAACAATGGGCAGGCAGCGTAAATATTTTATGACGCCTGTTGCCGATATTCATCTTTCAGGCATCAAGAGTGGAATTGCAGAAGGAGGATCAAAAACAACTTTATTTATCCTTGCATCTATAGCCGTTCTTACTTTATTAATTGCCTGCATCAACTTCATGAATTTGGCTACGGCCAATTCGGCCAAACGAGCTACGGAAGTTGGTATAAGAAAGGTTTTAGGTGCTGAAAAGCGATCGTTGCTTTTTCAATTCCTTGGTGAATCGTTTGTTATGACGTTCATTGCCCTGATACTCGCTGGCATCATGACTGTTCTTCTGTTGCCTTTGTTTGAAACGGTTGCTGGCAAGACGATACTAATTTCAGGGCAACAAAAAATATTACTGACTGCATTCCTGGTTTTACTGGCCATCATCACAGGCTTATTAGCGGGTAGTTATCCTGCACTTTATCTGTCTTCTTTCCGTCCTATTAAAGTATTAAAAGGAAGGTTCTCCAATTCGCTTTCGGCCATATCACTGCGCAAAGGTTTAGTGGTATTTCAATTTGTAATATCGATCATACTCATTATTGCATCGGTAATTATTGCTAATCAAATGCAATACATGCGTTTGAAGGACCTCGGCTTCACCAAAGATCAACAGATCATTATTCCATTGCGAACTGAATCTGCACAAGATAATATTGCTGCGTTTAAAAATGAGGCCCGCAACCAGCCTGGAATTAAATCAATTGGTGGTGGTATGTCGTACCCTGGCATTTTTCATCCACAGGATTGGCTGATGTATGCTCAAGGCCAAAACATGAGCAACTCAAAAACTATGATCATTAATCTTATTGATGATAACTTTTTGCAAACACTTGGAGTAAAACTGTTGGCAGGACGGTTATTTTCAAAAGATTTTCCTGCCGATACACTAACACGATTTGTGATCAATGAAGAAGCAGTAAAGCAATTTGGTTTTAAATCACCACAAGACGCGGTTGGAAAATGGTTGGCTTTTGATTGGGAAGGTCAGCAGGTACAATTCACTGTTGTAGGCGTTGTAAAAAATTTCCACTTCAAAGATCTGCATGAAGAGATTGAGCCGATTGCTTTTCGCATGTATAACGATGCCGGATTTAATTACCTGATTGCATCTGCGGGCGGAAGTAATATAAAGCCAACATTAACTGTGTTAGAATCAACATGGAAAAAATTAAATCCCAATGAGCCGTTCGAGTACAGCTTTCTCGACCAGGATTTCCAAAAGAACTACGAAAGAGAAGAACGCCAGGCAAGCCTGATCAGCTATTTCACCATTGTAGCGATTATCATTTCCTGTCTCGGATTATTTGGTTTGGCAACCTTTACCGCAGAACAGAGAACAAAAGAGATCGGTATTCGAAAGGTTTTGGGGGCAAGCGTTACCGGAGTTGTAGCACTGCTTTCCAAAGACTTTTTAAAGTTGGTAGCCATTGCTGTCATTATTGCTTCCCCATTGGCCTGGTGGGGCATGAACAGGTGGCTGGAAAACTTTGCTTATCAAACTTCTATTACATGGCAGGTGTTTGCCATCACATCAATTGTTGCATTAGCAATTGCATTTATTACTGTGAGTTTCCAGGCTGTGAAGGCAGCACTCGCTAATCCGGTGAAAAGTTTAAGGACCGAATAATAAAAAACTTCTTATGCTAAAAAACTATTTCAAAACAGCTATACGCAATTTATTGCGCTATAAAGGTTTCACGTTCATCAATATACTCAGTCTCACTATAGGCATCATTGGATGCCTTATTATCGGGTTGTTTGTTTGGGACGAACAACAATATGATAAGCACATTCCCGGTGCTTCAAATATCTATCGCGTTTACGATGAAAGAAAAACGAATGAAGCTACTACATATGGCGCCACAGTAGCACCAATGTATGCTACTTTCCTGAAAAGCCAGTATCCTGAAGTTGATGCATCTGCAAGAATCTTAATGGTGGGTGATAAGTATTTGATGGAAGTAGGAGAAAAGTCAGGCTATGAAGAAAAAGGAAGGTTTGTTGACTCGAACTTCTTTCAAATTTTTCCTTTAAAGTTTTTAAAAGGAAACCCGGCAACAGCATTAACAACACCCTTGTCAATCGTTCTTTCAGAAGATGTTTCAAACCGCTACTTCGGTAAAGAAGATCCGATTGGTAAAACGGTTTTGATTGATAAAGACACATTTGAAGTAAAAGGTGTGATGGCAAGTCTGCCTGAGCATTTTCACTTAGAGGCAAATTTTCTTATGCCTATTTCAGCATTTAATTTTCCTCCGGCAAGAATGCAAAACTGGACATGGCACCAGTTCTATACTTATATGAAGTTGAAGCCTGGAGCAAAAATGGAGCAGTTGCAGGACAAGTTCCAGGCACACATAAAAAAGGCGATATTCCCAACGTTAACTCAGGAGGGAAGTTCCTTCTTGCCCTTCTTTCAACCTTTGACAGATATTCATTTGAAGTCTGCTGATTTTACCCATGATGTGGCAAAACGAGGTAATGAAACTTATGTAAAAGGTCTTACGATCATTGCCCTGTTTGTATTATTGATTGCCTGTTTCAATTTTATCAACCTTGCTACTGCCAGGTCGTTAAGGAGAGCAAAGGAAATTGGTGTAAGGAAAGTAGTTGGTGCAGATCGCAAGCAACTGATCCTTCAGTTTATTGGGGAGACAGCCTTGCTGGCTGTCATATCAATGATTATTGCCATCATCGCCACTTTATTCATCATCCCATGGCTCAACAATTTCACTGGCAAATCAATCAACTTCAACCCAATAACCAATCCCGCATTAGGACTAATACTCCTTTTTGCTGCTATCATCATAGGTGTGCTCGCCGGAATTTATCCAGCATTAGTTCTTTCAGGTTTTCAGCCTATCAAGGTGTTGAAAAATATGAAGCTGGCAGGAAGTGGTGGCGGATCCTGGCTACGGCCCGCATTAGTCGTCATACAATTTTCGCTTTCAGTATTGTTGATTGTTTCTACAATAATTGTTTATCGCCAAACAAAATACCTAAACAATAAAGACCTCGGCTTTGCAAAAGAACAGGTGGTTTACTTTCAGGCAAGGGGCGAAGTGGCTGAAAAAGTGGAAACATTTAAAGACGAACTCAGAAAGTCTCCTAACATTGTTTCAGTAACATCCGGATATGGTTTACCTGGTGATCCCTATGCAGGTGATGGTGTTAAGATCCAAACAAAAGAAGGCGAGAAGGACTATTCGGCTAACCTGTTTATTGGTGATCATGACTATGTGAAAACACTCGGCATGAAGATCATTGCCGGTAGAGATTTTTCAAAAGAACGGTCAACAGATGTAAGAGAAGCATTTATCATAAATGAGACGGCTGTTAGAGAATTCGGCTTTGGTACGCCTGAAAAGGCAATTGGTCAGCCAATGGCCTGGAATGAATGGGAACCAGAGGATACGGCTAATCCTATCAAACGGGGCCAGGTGATTGGTGTTGTAAAGGACTTTCATTATAAATCGCTACACGAGAAAGTAACTCCTTCTGTTATACAACTATATCCGCAAGTATTATTTAAAGTAGCGGTGAAACTGAAAACAGCTGATGTAAAGAATACAATTGCTCACATCAATAAAGTGTGGGGTCAGTTCTCACCGGGTTATCCGCTTGATTACAAATTCATGGACGAAACATATGGTAAGATGTATGAGACGGAAGGAAAGCTCAGTCAGTTACTTTGGATTTTCGCTATCATGGCAATTCTTGTTGGCTGTATGGGCCTGTTTGGATTAGCAGCTTTTAGTGCCGAGCAACGTACCAAAGAAATTGGTATTCGCAAGGTACTAGGTGCTGGTGTATTCAACATTGTTGGTTTGCTTTCTAAAAACTTTATCATCCTGGTTGTTATTGCTTCACTCATTGCTTTCCCAATAGCTTACTGGGCTATGAACAGTTGGTTGGAAGACTTCAATTACCGGATTAACATTGAATGGTGGGTATTTGCTGTTGCCTTATTTGCTGCAATAGCTATTGCATTGATCACAGTAAGCTTTCAATCAATTAAAGCGGCAACAACAAATCCTGTAAAGAGTTTGCGAACTGAATAAAACGTAAAAGATGTTACTACATAATCTGAAGCAGATATCCCGCAGCCTGTTAAGGCATAAGAGCTTTACATTCATTAATCTCATTGGCCTGTCAATCGGCATAGCTGCAACCATTACCATTTTTCTGATTGCTGATTATGAAAAAAGCTTTGATAGCTTTCATGGTAACGCAGAACAGGTTTACAGGGTTGTAAAAAAGGTAAAGGGTGCCAATGAAGATGTTTACGCAGCACAGGTGCCTTATCCTACAGCTAAATTCCTCCGGAACGAATATGCCGGTGTGCAAGCCACGCAGATCCATTTTGGAGAAGACGTAAACATTCGCATAGGTCAACAAAGTCCGTTTGAAGAAACGAATGTTGTGTTTGCCGATTCTTTGTTCTTTAATGTGTTGGATTTTTCGGGTATTAAAGACTTTGTAGTAACAGGTAATGCAGTGGCAGCACTTTCTCATCCTAACAAAGCGATTTTAACCGAAACTACAGCTAAACGCTATTTTGGTAAGGATAATCCAATTGGAAAAACGATCCGGCTCGATAACAAGCTTGATGTTGAAGTGGCAGCCATTGTAAAAGATTTTCCTGCTACCACGCATCTACCAATAAATGCGTTGATTTCTTATGCAACGTTCAACAAGGATTTTATTGGTGGACTTGATCCAAATTCATTTACATTTTCTGGCAACGGATATTGTTATGTGCGGTTGAAAGATGTGGCATCGGTGGCAGTTGCAGAAAGAGCATTAGCAGCTGTTGTTCAGAAAAATGGAGAAAGTGAAAGAGATAAACGGGACAAGTTCTATCTGCAGTCTTTAAAGGAAATTCATTTTGACAATACGTTTGAAGCAAGCAACCCTTCTTACACGGTTACAGGTAAGTATCTGACTATGCTGATGCTGTTAGGCGGATTTATCATCCTGATAGCCTGTGTAAATTATATCAACCTATCTACTTCTTTGGCTTTTTCAAAGTCGAAGGAAGTAGGCATCCGCAAAACAATCGGTGCATCAAAAAGCCAGTTGTTTATTCATTACCTAACCGAAACAATAGTAGTGACCACAGTTGCGGCAGCAATAGGAGTAGCACTGACTGTTTTAATGCTACCAACTGTCAACAGCATTCTCGGAAAATCAGTTTCTCCTTTGCAATTAGTTCAAGTGGGTTTTATTGTTAAAATACTTGCGGGCATTCTTTTCATCAGTTTTATTTCAGGCATTTATCCTGCTTTAATACTCGCAGGTTTTAATCCTATTGCTGCTTTAAAGAATCGTTTTATAATGCCCGGCAGATCCTCTGCTATTTTGAGAAAGGGGTTGGTGGTATTTCAATTCACTACTTCAATTGCATTGATCATTTGCACAATTGTGATTGCAAAACAAATGAGTTATTTCCGCAGTAAAGAATTAGGATTTAAAAAAGAAGCCGTTGTTGAAGTTGCCCTGCCTGTTTCTGACAGTGCAAAAATGGAAAACTTCAGAACGTTATTGAACAGTCAGTCGGGAATAGAAAATCTTTCTTTCTGCCTCGGTGCACCCATTTCAGACAATGGTTTTTCAACCAGTTTAGAAGCACCTGAATTGCCCAAAGGGCAGGACTACAGTGTCAAGATCATTCCTTGCGATAGAAATTATTTGCAAACCTACGAGATGAAACTGCTGGCAGGCAGATGGTTTTTACCAGGTGAAGAAAAGAACTTAGGCACTGGTGTGGTTGTGAACGGAGCCTTGATAAAAACATTGGGTTATAAAAATGCAGCTGAAGCTATCGGAAAAAAGATCCGCATTGGCATTAATGATTTCAACCCGGTGATCATTGGTGTAACTAAAAACTTTCACGTTTCGTCATTGCATAATAATATCAGCCCTGTTGCATTGATGCCATTTCCGTATTTCTATTATGCCGCTGCCATAAGAGTGCAGCCTGCAAGTATGAAAAATACCTTAGCACAAATAGAATCTTCTTGGAAAAAAGTGTATCCGGAAAGTGTGTACTCGATGAAGTTTATTGATGAAGCACTTGCAAAAAATTATGAACAGGAGAGTAAAGACTATAACCTGTTTAAGGCTTTTTCTGTCATATCTATATTCATTTGCTGTATTGGCCTGTGGGGATTGATTGCTTTTGTGGTAGTAAGAAAGACAAAGGAAATAGGTGTAAGAAAGGTCCTCGGCGCAAGCATAAGCAATATAGTTGGCTTGCTCTCAATAGACTTTCTGAAGCTGGTGCTTTTAGGGTTGATCGTTGCCTCACCGATTGCCTGGTATTTTATGAGCAAGTGGTTAGAGGGATTTGCCTACCGTATTGATATCAGTTGGTGGGTATTCCTTATTGCAGGTCTTTTTGCTGTTGTTATTGCATTGGTTACAATAAGCTTTCAGACAGTTAAAGCTGCTCTGGCCAATCCGGTAAAAAATTTACGAACTGAATAAACCAAACCATGTTCAAAAATTATTTTAAAACAGCCTGGCGCAACATGCTTCGCAATAAAGTGAACAGCTTTATTAACGTAGCAGGATTAAGTATAGGCATTGCCTGTGCTTTGTTCATTGCTATTTTTATTCAGAATGAATTGAGCTATGATAAATTTCATAGGAACTCCGACAGGATTTTCCAGGTTGTACTGAATGGAAATATGAATGGGCAGGAGTTCTGGGCAGGTAATACCCCACCGCCTGTCGGCGAAGCCCTCGTTAATAATATTCCTGAGATAGAAACCTATACAAGGTTTTACAAACCAAATGATGTTGTTGTTCGATATGGACAGAACGGAACAATAGAAAGGTTTTTTACAGAGAAGAATGTATTAGCCGTTGATTCTAATTTTTTGCAGGTATTTGATTTTAAAATGATAGAAGGCGATGCTACCACTGCCTTGATGAAACCAGGTTCAGTGGTTATCACAGAGACGGTAGCAAAAAAATACTTCGGGAATGAAAAAGCAATTGGTAAAACACTTTTAATTGGACAAAGTAAAAAACCCTTTGCTGTTACTGCAGTTTTGAAAAACGTGCCTTCCCAGTCTTCAATTCAATTTGATATTCTTGCACCGGTTGCAGATTATCCGATTGTAAAACAATTCCACTGGAGCTGGGTGTGGCAGCAAATGATCTGCTATGTTAAAATAAAAGACAACATTCCTGTTAACACAGCAAGTATCAAGGCAATTGAATCAAAATTTCCTGCGGTTGTCAAAGTGCAGGCCGCAAACGGATTTAAAAGGATCGGTAAACCTTTCGATGAATTTATTAAGAGCGGCGGCAAATGGGATTTTCATTTAATGCCGGTTACGGACGTGCATCTTCGTTCTGCTGATATAAACATTCCGTGGATCAGCCGCATTAGCAACATTAAATACGTTTACATTTTTGGAAGTATTGCCTTGTTCATCATTCTCCTTGCCTGTGTCAATTTCATGAACCTTTCTACAGCCCGGGCTGCGAAAAGGGCAAAAGAAGTTGGTATTCGTAAAGTAACAGGTTCTACGAAATCGCAGTTGGTAAGACAATTTCTTTCAGAGGCATTTTTATACAGCATTATTTCATCAGTTCTGGCAGTGGCTGCTGTTGCTCTGCTTCTAAAGCCCTTCTCGGTTATTATTGATGAACCAATCAGTTTCCAATCTGCATTCACTTCTAACATCTGGCTTTCTTTAATTGCATTAACAATAATTGTTGGATTGCTCGCAGGGAGCTATCCAGCATTTTACCTGACATCCTTCAAACCGGTGTTGGTATTAAAAGGCCAAAGTTTATTTACATCCGGGAAGAAAACTTCACTGCTAAGAAATGGCCTGGTGGTTTTCCAGTTTGCTATTTCTACTATCATGATCATCGGTACACTGGTAGTGTTGAAGCAATTGAATTTTTTCCGCAAAACAGATCTTGGTTTCAATAAAGAAAACGTAGTTGTTATTTCCGGGACTAACAGGCTGGGGAAAAGCGAAGAAAGTTTTCGACAAAAGATCAGCCAAATGCCCGGAGTTGTTAGTGCAGGGATCACGACGAGTATTCCTTCAGGTTCTGCTTTTGGTGATGGTTATCAACCAGAAGCTGAATCGGTAAATACTTCAAAAGAAGTTAACCTGCTATCTTATATGGTAAGCGACGACTTCATTCCGACACTTAATATAAAAGTCATAAAGGGAAGGAATTTCTCCAAAGACTTCAATGATTCTGCCTCCGTAATTCTGAATGAAGAAGCAGTAAGGCAAATCGGATGGAAAGATCCTGTTGGCAAGTGGCTGGATTATCCTGGAGGAGATATGACCCGCTTTAAAGTGATTGGCGTGGTTAAAAATTTCAATGTAGAATCTCTGCGGGCAGAGATGTCTCCTTTCGCCCTGTTTCATTCTTCATCAAAAACGTATGACCTTGGTGTTTCCAATATTGTTGCACGTATTAAATCAGATGATCTCAACAAAACAATAAATCAATTAGAAAGTAATTGGAAAGGTTTTGTAACAGGCGAGCCTTTTGATTACAATTTTCTTGATGCGCAATTTGATGCTCAATACCGTTCGGAACAAAGATTAGGAAGCATTTTCAGTGTATTTGCCGGTCTTTCTATTTTCATTGCTTGTCTTGGGTTATTTGGTTTGTGTGCCTATGTAGCTGAACGTCGCACTAAAGAAATAGGTATTCGTAAAGTGTTAGGAGCTTCTGTCGAAAATGTAGTGGTATTGATCTCAAAAGATTTTCTGAAACTCACGTTGCTTGCTGTTGTTCTTGGCTTTCCTGTTGCGTGGTGGATGATGAATAAATGGCTTGAAGATTTTGCTTATCGCATCGATCTTGAATGGACTGTATTTCTTGCTGCAGGCCTTTCCACCTTACTCATCGCATTTATGACCATCAGTTACCAGGCCATTAAAGCAGGACTAACCAATCCGGTAAAAAATTTACGAACCGAATAAATTAGAGCTATGTTCAAGAACTATTTTAAAGTTGCTATTCGAAACTTATGGAAGAACAAGACCTTCTCCTTCATCAATATTTTTGGTTTAGCTATTGGCTTAAGCTGCTTTTTGCTGATTGCTGTGTATGTGATGGATGAGTTGAGTTATGACCGCTTTCATAAAGCTGCGAATCGCATCTATCGTATCAACTCAGACATACGGTTTGGTGGAAACGAATTGAAATTGACCCAGACATCAGACATGATGGGTAGTGCTTTAAAAAAGGATTATCCCGAAGTAGAGCAGTACACCCGCATCTTCGTAAACAATGGAAATAAACTGATAAAAAAAGGTTCTGAGTATATCAATGAAGTAAACGTAGGCCATGTAGATTCAACTTTCTTTGATGTGTTTACTGTGCCTGCGATAGCTGGTAATACAAAAACTGCCTTGTTCGAACCAAACACTGTCGTAGTCACCGAGGCGGCTGCAAAAAAATATTTCAGCTCAACAGATGTAGTTGGGAAAACAATTGAGACGAACGATAATGGCAGCACGGTTTATAAGATAACGGCTGTAGTGGAAGACCTGCAGCAAAATTCTCATTTCGATTTTGATTTTTTCTTTTCAATGAAGAATGTGGATTATCAATGGGGACAATATCTCAGTCATAATTTTCATACCTACCTGTTACTTAAGGAAGGCACAGATGCTGAATCGTTTGAGAAAAAGTTTTCGCAGTATATAGATAAGTATGTCATGCCGCAGGCAAAACAATACATGCAGATCAACAGCATAGAGGAACTGGAGAAGGCCGGGAACAAATTGGTTTATTCGCTAATTCCTTTGACAGATATTCATCTGCGGTCACAACAAAATTTTGAAATGACACCTACTGGCAACATTCAGTACGTCTACATCTTTTCTGCTGTGGCCATTTTTATACTGCTTATTGCCTGCATCAATTTTATGAATCTGACCACAGCCCGTTCTGCCAACAGGGCAAGGGAAGTCGGGATCAGGAAAGTCTTAGGGACAGAAAGAAGGAACCTTATTGCACAATTCCTGAGTGAGTCCACTTTGATGGCTTTGTTGTCATTGATCATTGCAATGATCATTACCTATTTCACTCTGCCGTTGTTCAATGATGTTGACGCCAAGTCAATGAGTGTTGAAGTGTTGTTTTCACCATTGATTCTTCCATTATTGATTGCTTTACCAATTGTTGTTGGTTTGATGGCCGGAAGTTATCCTGCATTTTATCTTTCATCATTCAATCCAATTACCGTTTTAAAGGGAAAACTAAGTTCAGGTAGCAGTGGTTCTAGGTTTAGAAGTGTGCTGGTTGTTTTTCAGTTTGCTACGTCTATTATTTTGATCATTGGAACCATTGTGATCTACCTTCAATTGAATTATATCCGCAACAAAAATCTTGGGTTTAATAAAGACCAGGTTCTGGTAGTAAACGATGCCTATGCCTTGAATGATAAGATCAATGCTTTCAAGAATGATGTGCTCCAAATGCCCGGAGTAGTTAGCGGCACGATCAGCGGTTTCCTTCCTGTCACCAACTCTTCAAGGAATGATAACTCTTATTCTAAAGAAGCGGTGATGGATGCCAAGACAGGCTTTAATATGCAAAGCTGGAACATTGATTACGATTACATCAAGACGATGGGAATGGAGATCATTAAAGGAAGAAATTTTTCCAAAGATTTTGGTTCTGATTCGTCAGGCGTCATCATTAACGAAACCACGGCAAAATTCTTAGGCTACGATGATCCAATAGGCAAGCAGATATACAAATCTACTGATGGTGATGCGCCTGAAGTATATACCGTCATTGGCGTGGTAAAGAACTTCAACTATGAGTCGGTTAAAAAAGACATTAGTTCATTAGGATTTTTTCTTGGTAATAATATTGGACTGGCTTCTTTCAAAGTGAAAGCGGATAACATTCCCTCTTTAGTAAAAAATATAGAAAGCAAGTGGAAAACCATGGCTGCAGGAATGCCCTTCAGTTATCGCTTCCTTGATGAATCATTTGATGAAATGTATCGTTCCGAACAGAGAGTTGGAAAGATCGCATTGAGTTTTTCAGTGCTTGCCATTTTAATTGCATGTCTTGGTTTGTTTGGTTTAGCAGCATATATAGCAGAGCAAAGAACAAAGGAGATCGGTATCCGCAAGGTATTGGGAGCTAGTGTTGGAGGCATCGTTCAATTACTTTCGAAGGACTTTCTCAAATTAGTTATCATATCGTTCGTGATTGCTTCGCCTTTAGCATGGTGGGCAATGAATCAATGGTTACAAGACTTTGTTTATCGTGTTGACCTGGCTTGGTGGATATTTCTATTGGCTGGCGGCATTGCCTTATTCATCGCTTTAAGTACCATCAGCTTCCAGGCTATCAGGGCTGCATTAACTAATCCGGTGAAAAACTTAAGAACAGAATGATCATTCTTCATATAAAACTTTAACCATGCTGAGGAATTATTTAAAGATCGCTTTGAGGAATTTGAAAAAACAGAAAGTTTTTTCATTCATCAATCTTTTTGGATTGACCATAGGATTAACGTCTTTCTTATTGATAGCATTATATCTTTTTGATGAACTCACTTATGATCGTTTTCATAAAAAGGCTGATTCTATTTACAGGGTCATTGAGACAAAGACTTCATCGCAAGGCCAGGAATCTAAAGTTGCTGCAGTAGCTGCTAATATTGCACCTCCGCAAAAAAGGAATTTCCTGAAGTAGCAGATGCAACCCGTTTCAGCATGTTAGGCCGAGTTAACGTGACCAATACAGAAAACACCAATGTATTTTATGAATCTTATTTTCTTGCCGATGAATCATTCCTGAACATCTTTGGTTTTCCCTTAGTTGAAGGTGATGCCAGAACGGCATTGAAGAATCCTAATTCGGTGGTGATTACGGATGAAATGGCAAAGAAGATCTTCGGTAAAGAGAATGTTGTTGGCAAAACCATCTCAACTGAAGGAGACAGCACGCCTTATAAGATCACTGCGGTCATAACGATTCCTGAGAATTCTCATTTGAAATTTAACCTGCTGTTTTCTGAATCAACACTGTTTTCTTCTCAGCAGTTCAGAGATTTTTATAACACAGACTGGAGCTCTAACACATTTGTCACTTACCTGCTTTTGAAGAACGGCATTGAAGGGCAAACAGCTTCTAAGCTTAACCAGCTTGTAAAGTCAAAAAGACAAAACAACGAAGCAGGAACGACCAACTTCCACCTTCAGCCTTTAAAAGATATTCACTTTTACTCCGGCGGAATAGAAGGTAACATTGGTGGCGGCAACATCAATCACATTTATGTCTTTGGAATCGTAGCTCTTTTTGTTTTAATCATTGCCTGTATCAATTACATGAACCTTACCACAGCAAGATTTGCAGGCAGATCGAAAGAAATAGCTGTGCGAAAAGTGGCCGGAGCTACAAAGGGAAATCTCATCAAACAATTTCTTACAGAGGCATCCTTGCTTACGTTGATTGCTTTGGTACTTGCTCTTGGAATTGTAAAACTGTTTTTACCACAGTTTAATGCATTTGCTGAAAAGGATTTATCATTCGGTTGGAATACGGATTACCGCATCTGGTTAATCGTTATTCTTACCGCTGTATTTGTAGGACTGATCTCAGGGCTTTATCCTGCTTTCTTCCAGTCAAGGTTAAAACCTTACCTGCTATTGAAAAGCAAGGTCAACATTGGTAAAAGAAATTTATCCATACGCAAAGGATTGGTCGTATTTCAATTTTCGCTTTCTATCATTATGATCATTGCTACAATAGTGGTATATCAGCAAATGAAGTATGTTGATACGGCTGATATGGGTTTTAACAAGGAACAATTGCTGGTTGTGGATATTAATAGCGGTGCTGTTAGAAGGAGTGCGGAAACGATTAAAACTGAGTTTAGTAAGATACCAGGAGTGAAGACGGTGAGTACTACGTCAAGAGTGCCGGGAGAGTGGAAAGTGATTCCAAAAGTTAAAGTAAGAACGCAAGGCAGGTTCTCTTCACAAGGAGAAGACGTCTATTACATGGCAGTAGATGAAAAATTCCTTCAAACATTTGAAGTGAAGATGGTTAGTGGAAGAAATTTTTCCGCGGCAGGCGATTCTACCTCAGTAATGGTGAACGAAACTGCTGCAAAAATGCTTGGAGTGTCGCAGCCGTCAGAGCAGCTGATCGAGATACCATCAGTGGCCTTTAGTGGCAACGCAAGAAATTTTGACCAGTCTTTCAATGCAAGAGTGATCGGAATAGTGAAGGATTTCAACTTTCAATCTATGCGGGATAAGGTAGGGCCTATGATCATTGCCTACCAAAGAAACCCTGTTCACAATATTGACTATTTCACATCAAGGATAGAGGCCGCGAATACAGAACCGGTTTTGAAGCAGATGGAAGAAGTGTTAGGCAAAATTGATAACTCTCACCTGTTTGAATATAACTTCCTTGATAAGCAATGGGATGTTTTTTACAGAGAAGATCAAAAAAGGCAAACCATCTTTTTAGGTATTGCATTACTTACAATTTTGATTGCCTGCCTTGGTTTGTTTGGCCTGGCTACTTATGCAGCAGAACAAAGAATAAAAGAAATCGGAATAAGAAAAGTGCTGGGTGCAAGTGTAAGCAGCATTGTAGGTATGCTTTCAAAAGATTTTGCAAAGCTTGTTTTAATAGCCAGTCTGATTGCTCTGCCCGTTGCCTGGTGGACAATGAATAGCTGGCTGGAAGATTTTGCTTATCGCATTAATATCAGCTGGTGGGTATTTGCGATTGCAGCATTGAGTGCATTGCTCATTGCTTTGGTCACTGTAAGCTTTCAAACCATTAGAGCTGCATTAAGCAATCCCGTAAAAAATTTGAGAACCGAATAAAAAGTGTTTATGAAAAAGGTATTATTAGTATCAGCATTGTTTCTTTCGTCGTTCTGTTTTGCTCAAAGCGATGAACGTAAGAAAATAGAAACAGCAATTAGTAATTATGTTGATGCTTTCTATCAGGCCGACACAACCAAGGCTTATGAAAGTGTTGCAAAAAATTTAGCCAAGAGAGGTTTTTTCACAACCAAAGAAGGAAAATTGGTTGAAGCGACGATGAACTTTGAGCAGTTGGTGCGTTTTGCGCAACACTGGAAAAAAGGGGAGAACATTACTGCTGATGCACCAAAAAAGATCACTGTATTCGACATAATGGACAGAACAGCTTCTGCTAAAGTTGAGGCTAAATGGGGGATTGACTATTTCCATCTTGCCAAAATCAATGGAAAGTGGATGATCATGAATGTACTGTGGCAGGAATATCCAAAATCAACCAATTAAACTTCAAGTTATATGCTGAAGAATTATTTGAAAGTAGCATTACGCTATCTGGGAAGACATAAAGGTTACACCATCATCAACACAGCAGGATTAGCTGTCGGTATTGCCTGCTGTATCCTTATTATGCTTTTTGTAAAAAGTGAATTGAGTTTCGATCGCTTTCACTCCAAATCAGACCGAATACACAGAGCATGGCTTGAAGAACATTACCAGGGAGAGATATTAAGAAGCATGGCAACGCCAGTTCCATTAGGGCCTGTATTGAAAGCAGGCTTACCAGATGCAGAAGCTACCTGCAGGTTAGGAACACTGCGACCACCTGTAAGATTGAACAACAATACATTTACCGATCCTGTAAGCATTGTTGACAGTAATTTTTTCCAGGTCTTCGACTTTGAATTAGTACAGGGAGATATCAAAAACCCTTTTCCAAATAAAAATTCCATCATACTTACTGAAGACATTTCAAAAAAATACTTTGGTAATACAAATCCACTGGGGAAAGATCTTGAATTGACCCTGGGTCAGGATACGTTGTTGTTTGCCGTTACGGGTATTGCAAAAAATCCGCTGTTAGAATCAACCATCCAATTCGGCATGCTTATCCCATTTTCAAACGCTGTTCACGTATGGAGTGAAAATGCAAGAACTAAAGCATGGTCGAATGTTTCTGTAGAAACTTATGTATTGCTGAAAGAGGGAACGCCTGTTTCACAGGTTTATCCAAAGATCGCTTCAATCATGAACCCCCTTGTTGCTAACAATTATAAGCCCGGAGAATATATTGTTCACCTGCAACCAATGAAGGATCTGCATTTTGGCACTACACTTCCTGATGAAGTTGAAAAACCCAGCGATCCTAAATACTCTTATATACTTTCAACAATTGGCATCCTGATTCTTCTGATAGCCTGCATCAATTTTGTTACTCTTTCTATCGGACGTTCAACAACAAGAGCATTGGAAGTAGGAGTGAGAAAGGTATTAGGTGCGGAACGTCAGCAATTGATCAGGCAATTTTGGGGAGAAGCTTTATTGCTTACGACCATTGCCATGCTGATCGGAATAGGAATGGCCTTTCTTTTCCAGGAACAATTCAACCAGTTAGCTAACAGAGAACTTACGCTTTCCCTCAATGGTTTCACTCTTTTATTCTGCCTGGTTTTAATGTTGATCATTGGCTTGCTTGCAGGCATTTATCCTGCTTTTGTTCTTTCCAATTTCAAACCGATAGAAGTGTTGAAAGGCAAGTTGCGGGCAGGTAATATTGGTCTTTTCAGAAGAGCCCTGATCGTTGGTCAGTTTGTGGCTTCTATTGTAATGATCATTGGAACATTCAGCATTGGAAAGCAGTTGGATTACCTGCAATCTAAAGACCTTGGCTATAATAAAGAGCATATTGTAGTTGTTTCCACCAACAAGCCTAGAATAGATGGAAATAAACTTGCCCAATTATTTAAATCTACGGTTCAAAAAAATCCCCAGGTAACTGCTATCACCACGTCTTTGTATAGCATGGCAGAATATGGATGGATGAATTTGGGTTATATAGATGACAAAGAATTATTACGTCAATTTAAGTTCAATGCTATAGATGCTGATTTTGTACCGGCGATGAATTTGAAGGTGATTGCGGGAAGAAATTTTTCTAAAGATCCTGCAGATTCAAACTATGTTCTGGTTAACGAAGCATTTGTGAAAGAGTATGGATGGAAAGAAGCTGTTGGACAAAAGCTGCCAGGCAAATACGAACAAACGGTGATTGGTGTGGTGAAAGATTTTCACATGGAATCACTACACAGCCCAATTGACCCTGCGATCCTTGCACTAAAACCGGATAGTATTTTCAGCCGTTCATCTGATGTTTCTTATGATGCTACACCAAGACCAAGAGTTTCTGTTCGTTTTAGCGGAGGAAACCTCGAAGAGCATATTGAATTTTTAAGAACATCATGGAAATCTGTTGCAGGCGACCAGGAATTTGATTATCGTTTTTTGGATGATGCATTAAATACGGCTTACCAACAGGAACAACGATTAGGAAAAATGGTAAAATATGCATCCTTCTTATCCATTTTTATTGCCTGCATGGGTTTATTTGGATTAGCAACATTAGTGGTGGTTAGAAGAACAAAGGAAATAGGCATCAGAAAAGTATTAGGTGCAGATGTAAGCCGTATTGTTTTGTTGCTTTCTAAAGATTTTGTGGTATTGGTAATCATAGCCTCGCTTATTGCTTTTCCAATTGCCTGGTGGGGATTGAACAAGTGGTTGCAAGATTTTGCTTACCGGATTGATGTGCCCTGGCTGACATTTATTATTGCGGCTCTTCTGGCTTTATTGATTGCTTTGTTGACAGTGAGTGTGCAGGCTATTAAAGCTGCCATTACTAATCCAGTAAAAAGTTTAAGAACAGAATAAATCACTTGTTATGATACGCAACTATTTTAAAACTGCTCTAAGGCAGCTTAAGAAAAATAAACTGTATGCTTTCGCTAATATCATTGGATTGGCCGTTGGTATTACAAGTTGTTTGTTGATTGGGATTTATATCTGGCACGAGACGAGTTTTGATCGCTTTCATAAAAACGCAGATCGTATTGTAAGAGTAACGTGGGAATACAATTTTGGCGATGCTAAGACAGAAACTGCCAGTACGGGCACCAAAGTAGGTCCGCAGTTTCAAAGAACATTCCCGGAGGTAGAAACATATGTTCGTATGTTAAAGTATCCTCGGGTTTTGAAATATGAGGAAAAACTTTTTGAAGAAAAAAATTTTTTATATGCCGATTCTGCCTTCTTCTCTCTTTTTTCTTTTCCCTTATTAAAAGGCAACCCGGCGACTGCTTTAGATGCCCCTGAGAAAATGGTGATCAGTGAATCTATGGCTAAGAAATATTTTGGCAATGCAGATCCGGTTGGGAAAACAATTAACGTAGGAGGTACTAAAAATTTTGTGGTAACGGGTATTGTTGCCAACGCACCTGCTAATTCACAAATACAATTCGATTTTATTGGATCGTTTAAAACTTTGAATGCATCAAAAACAGAAAAATGGAATGAGGCCAATTACATTACCTATTTGTTGTTAAAGGACGAAAGCCTGGTGAAACCACTCCAACAGAAGATATGGGATTATGCAAAGAGGGCAGGCAAGGAAGAAATGGGAACAGAAGGGAATAATTATATGACCTTTCATCTTGAGCCTTTGGCTAAAGTGCACTTACATTCAAAGCTTGATGGATTTGAACCGAATAACAGCATCGTTTATATCTATATTTTGGCGGCAGTAGCATTACTCATCCTGTTGATAGCCGGAGTAAATTATACCAATCTCAGTACGGCACAATCGGCAGGCAGAAGTGCCGAAATTGGTATGCGAAAGGTAATGGGTGCAGGCAAAAGACAGGTTTTTTTTCAATTCATATGTGAGTCATTTGTGCTTACAAGTATTGGAGTGGCAGTGGCCCTGGGGATGGCTGCATTATTATTACCCTATTTCAATCAATTGTCAGGCAAGGAAATAACGACCCGGGTACTTTTTGCTCCTGTCACGTTAATAGGATTAATGCTTCTCACTGTTGTCGTTACGTTCACGGCTGGTGCCTATCCTGCATTAGTACTGTCCAACAGCCGGATAATAAACGTGTTGAAATCAGGATTTCGTTTTACAGGTTCAGGGGGATTAAGAAAATCCCTGATCGTTTTACAGTTTGTAATTTCCATATTCCTTATCATCTCTACCATTGTTATTCTCCAGCAGCTATCATACATCCGCAACAAAGAGTTAGGTTACAATAAAGAACAGGTTGTTGTATTGCCTGTTGATGCAAAGGTTCAGGAGAACTACGATGCTTTTAAAAAAGCTTTGTCCAATATACCAGGTGTGCAGTCGGTTGCCGGTGCTTACGAAGCTCCAACACAAATTGATTGGAGCGATGGGGTAAATGCAGGTGCTTACGATGAGAAAAAAAGAATCTCGGTGAATGCTATACCGGTAGATGAAGATTTTGTAAAAACACTTGGACTAAAGGTGGTTGCTGGTACGGATTTCTCGTACACTGATGTGCTACAATTTGATACTTCGAATGGAGGGGCTAATCTTAAGCATAATTATATACTTAATGAATCGGCAGCAAAAGCATTAGGGTGGACACCTGAAGAAGCCATCGGTAAAACCGTTTCCAAAGGCACAGAAGGACCAGTTAAAGCAGTAGTGAAAGATTTTCATTTCCGTTCTTTTCACGAAGCAATCGGGCCACTTGTAATTTTTTTGGACAGAAGGATGGTGGGATCTTTATTTATTAAATTATCCGGCAATAACTTACAAACTACTCTGGCATCGCTTGAAAAGGTATGGAAAGAAAGAGCTCCCCATCGTCCTTTTGAATACACTTTCCTGGATGAAGAATATGATGCCTTATATAAAACTGAACAACGCACTGCAAGCGTATTTACTACCTTCTCTACCTTGGCAGTTCTGCTGGCTTGCTTAGGATTGTTTGCGTTAACCGCCTATACTATGGTTCAACGCACAAAAGAAATTGGTATCAGAAAGGTATTGGGAGCAACCGTAGCTGACATATTAACCCTTGTTTCTAAAGACTTTTTAAAGCTGATTCTGATTTCCATGATAGTGGCTGTGCCACTGGCTCTATTGGCCATCAATAAATGGCTGGACGGCTTTGTTTATAAAATAGAAGTGGAGTGGTGGGTGTTTGGAGTTGCAGGGCTCATCACACTAATTATTGCCTTTCTCACTATCAGCTCACAGGCTATCAGAACAGCTTTAACAAACCCGGTAAAAAATTTAAGATCTGAATAAAATGAAGAAGTTTATTATTCTTTGTAGTGCATTGATGGTTTATACGGTTTCCTTATCGCAACAGCAAGATTATGGGCTGAAAGATTTTAAGAAACTGGCATGGTTGCAGGGCAAATGGGAAGGTGCAGCCACCGGGGAAGCACCTTTTTATGAGCAGTACAAATTCCTGAACGATACTACTTTGGCATTGCTGTCTTATAAAGACTCCAGCTTCACTGGTGTGCCGGATACAGGTTGGATTGTATTGCAACAAAATACCATTATCCATCGCTCAGGCAAGGCACTATGGAAGCTAACTTCTTTAAGCGATAAGGAATTGGTGTTTGCACCAGTGAACGTAAAACGGGGGTTTGTCTGGCGAAAAGAAAATAATGATCAATGGAGTGCCATATTAGAGATGGTAAACAAGGAAGGAGTAGTAAGCACAAAAATCTATGAATTAAAAAGAAAAATGAAATGATTGAACTACAGAACATATACAAATGGTATCAAACCGGCGGAACAAGAAACTTTGTTTTAAAGGACATCAATCTGAAAATAGAAGAAGGTGATTTCGTTTCGATAATGGGTCCTTCGGGTTCGGGCAAATCAACTTTGCTGAACATTATTGGTATGCTGGATCAGCCTTCTGAAGGCAAGTATCATTTCATGGAACAATCGGTTTATGATCTGAAAGAAAAGCAACGCTCTGAATTGTATAAAAGGAACATTGGTTTTGTATTTCAATCATATCACCTGATTGACGAGTTAACTGTTTATGAAAATATTGAAACACCATTGCTATATCAGAACGTAAAAACCTCTGAACGAAAGGCTATTGTTAGCGATATGCTTGACCGTTTCAGTATCGTTGGTAAAAAAGACCTGTTCCCTTCACAGCTTTCAGGCGGACAACAGCAATTGGTAGGTATTGTAAGAGCTTTGATCGCTAAGCCAAAATTGATATTGGCAGATGAGCCCACAGGTAATCTCAACACCAAACAAGGTGAAGAGATCATGGATGTATTTCAAAAATTAAATAAAGAAGAAGGTGTTACGATCATCCAGGTAACACATTCCGAAAAGAATGCGGGTTATGGCCAACGCATCATCAATTTATTAGATGGCCAGATTCAACACTAAGATTATGAACCGTGTATTATTGAGTTTCTCTTTTTTACTAATTGTATTTTTTTCATCAGCACAAAAGTTTACACTGCAGCAATGCATTGATACGGCTATAAAAAATAATATTGAAGTTCGACAAAGCCGGTTATTATCTGATGCGGCATCTGTACGTTACAAGCAATCCAAAACCAACCTGCTTCCTGATCTGAATGGAAACGTTAGTTATGGTAACAACCAGGGAAGAAGCATTGACCCCTTCACCAACACATATGTCAACCAGAACATCAGCTATTCCAATTATGGACTAGGAACCAATCTCCCTTTGTTCAATGGTTTTAGCTTACGAAACGATATGAAGCAGTTTGCTTACGCTTTTAAGGCTGCAAAGCTGGAGGCAGATCAGGCAGTGGTGGACCTTACTTTGGATGTGATCCTGGCTTATTTGCAGGTACTGAATAATGAAGACCAGATGCAGGTAGCTAAGCAACAAGTGGAAGTGAGTCGTAAGCAACTGGAACGGCTCGCTATTTTAAACAAGGAAGGTGCAATCAATCCACCGCAGGTACACGAATTGCGTGGGCAGTTAAAAGATAATGAGCTGACGTTGTTAAACAGCCAAAATGCTATAGCAACCTCTAAACTTTTGCTTGCCCAGCTCATGAATGTGCCTTACACCAACATGCAACTGGAAAGAACAGAAACAGCTCAATTGTTGACCGCACCAGTAGTGACATCAGACGAAGTTTATCAAAAAGCTATTAATCAATTAGCAGGCGTAAAAGCTGCAGAATTAAGAAAGAAAAGTGGGGAAGCTGCTGTAAAATCAAGTAGAGGAGCTTTGTATCCTTCCTTATCATTGAACGCAGGTGCAAGTACCAATTATTCCAGCATTGCTGCACGGGAGGTTTTTGTAAATACCAGCGACGTGACCACTTCTAATTACGTGGTTGTGAATGGTAATCAAATACCTGTAATGACCAAGAGGAATAATTTTGAAACGGAAAAGATTGGCTATGGCAGCCAGCTAAAAAATAATGTCTACACTAATATCGGCTTAACGTTAAGAGTGCCAATTCTTAATTCCTTTCAAACAAGGAACAGAATTAAACTGGCAGAGATAGACCTAAAGAACTCAATGCTGATTGAAGAGAACACCAGGCTGCAAATACGCCAGCAGGTGGAGCAGGCGCATTTAAATCTTGTGAACGCATGGAGCCGGTACCAGTTAATGCAGGAACAGGTGGATGCCTTTAGAGAAGCTTTCCGGGCAGCCGAGGTACGGTTTAATGCAGGCGTTGGCAACTCAGTTGATTATATCCTGGCTAAGAATAATTATGACAGGTCGAGCCTTAATTTGGTGATTGCACGGTATGACTATCTGCTAAGGAAACAAGTGATTGAATACTATACCGAGAGTTTATAGCCATCCTTTTGGATACATCAAAAAGAAAAAGCAACCGTTTTGGTTGCTTTTTTGTGCCCAGAACTAGCCTGAGTTCGAACTTATTTGTAGAGAATTTAAAACAGGTTTATTCAATAGGTAAAACTTTATGGATAAAAATTAAAAAATATTTCTCAAGAAATACCCATCAATAATCAACAACCTAACACCTTTTTCAGAAACAGACCTATGAGAACTTAAGTTGTCTGAAACCACATAACTCATGCCTTTGGTTAATGTAAATCCTTCTCCTGTATTTAATTCGCTTGTGAATTCTCCTTCAAGGCAATGAACAATATGTCCTTTGCTGCACCAATGATCAGCGATATAGCCGGTTGAGTATTCAACAATGCGAATGCGCAACCCATCGTATTCCTTTGTTTGCCAGTAAGCAACTCCGCTTTCACCACTATGCTTAGTTTTCTCAACTCCATTCCAGTCAATTGTTTCAAACAAAATATGGCTCATAGGCTCAAAGATAAAATTTGATGCTTCATTATTCTCACCGCTTTTGGTGAGCCCCCTTACCGTTAATGATAATTGTATGCACTCCATGCTAGCAGCATTTTTGCTGCATAAACAAACGAACATGAAAAAGATAAAAATTTTAATGGCCTTTCTTTCCGGAGCTATCCTCATTACAAGTTGTGATAAAGACGATGATGCATACATTGATCCGGACCCACAGCCACAAGCAATAGTTCTAAAAGCCTCAGGTGATCTTTCAGCTGCTTTAGCTGAATTCCGTCATTTGTTGGGTGATAGCCTGAACACTGTACCAGGCAAAACTACAGGCAGGAGAGAGATCAACTGGGATGGTGTAGCTGCGGACCTGAATAATAACGATGCATTCCCTTTCAACTTTTTTAATGCTACTGATGCAGGTGCACCTAATGGCCGCAAGAGGGGATTAGTTTACCTAAACGATGGAACTACTTTTCGTGTAGATAGTTCTGATTTTGCTGGTATTGATCCTTCTTATGCAGCGCAATTCAATGCATTTAGCGGTAAAAGAACTTTCAGTGGGGCAAACAGTAATGTAACTGAAGTAGTGTTTCAAGTAGCAGGACAAACTTCACCTGCTGTAATTAAAGGCTTTGGTGTGGTTTTTTCAGATGTTGACGATGCAGCATCTACATCTCTTGAATTCTTTAATGGGACCAAGAGTCTTGGTGTGTTTAAAGCACCGGTAGCAGGCACAAATTCTTTTTCTTTCTTAGGTGTGTATTTCCCAAATGAAAAAATAACCCGTGTTAAGATCACTGCCGGCAACGCAAAACTGGCTGCTGGTGTCAAAGATATAAGTGATGGAGGTACCAAAGATCTTGTTGTGATGGATGATTTCCTTTACAATGAACCGACTCAATGATCCCTATTTCTGTGGACGGTTTGACAATGCCCTATGTTGAGCTGAGTATTGTCATATCCCCACAATTGGTGATTGTTTCAATATTAATACATCATCACTTTCGCACACGGAAGAATGGATTTAAAAAGCATTTGTCAGTTAGTTAAAGCCAGTGTTTTGGTGTGTGTTCCCGTAACCTGATGGTTGCGGGATTTTGTTTAGTTTAGTATTGACTATATATGAGATTACTGCTGCTTATTGGGTTATGTATTTCTGCTTTGGCAAAAGCGCAAGGCCCATCCTTGTATTTTGAAAACATCACAGCGCAGCACGGCTTGTCTCATAATAAAGTCAATTGCATTCTGCAAGACCAGAGAGGTTTCATTTGGATGGGTACAGATGATGGCTTGAACCGTTATGATGGAAAGCATTTTGTACACTTTCGTAATAAGTTTGGTGATACATCTTCCATATCCGGAAATATTATTACAGATATTTTAGAAGACAAGGAAGGTCGATTGTGGATTGCTACTGCCGTTGGCGGTATTTCCCGTTACGATTATCGCTTACCTTCTTCGCAACAATTTAAACAATACAAACATCATCCTCGGAAAACATCTATTCCTGTAAATGCCATCAACACTTTGTTGGAAGACAGGAGAGGCTATTTGTGGTTGGGTACGAGTGGTAAATCTGTTCTCCGTTTTAATAAAGACACCGAACAATTTGATGATGTGACAAAAACTAGAAAAACTATTCTTGACTTGTGCATGGATAAAGATGGTTTGATCTGGGTTGGCCGTCAGGGTGGTGGGATTATGAAGATCAATCCTGTTACATTGCATGCGGTGGAAGACAACCGCTACCAGGATTTGTACGCTAAGCTGCCGCATGTTACGGTTACAGCTTTGCATAAGGACAGCGAAGGGAATGTTTGGTTTGGCTCATGGGATAAAGCTTTGTATAAGTGGAATGCTATTACAGGTGCTGAAAAAATTTTCCAGGCAAGGGGAAATGAAGGCTTTCAGAATGATGAAGTGATCTCTTTTGCAGAAGATAAATGGGGTAGGCTATGGATGGGAGGAAAAGAAAAAGGGCTTCACTTATACGACAGAACTACGAGTCGTTTTTATAATTATAGTTACGATCCTTCACGGGCAGGCTCTGTTGCTGACAATCGTATCAATTGCATTTTTATCGACAAGCAGGGAAGAATTTGGATGGGAACAAACCGAGGTGTAAGCATCAACAATCCCTATAAGCAACAGTTTGTACAGCAGTTTTTAAAGCCGGAAGCAAATACAGACCTAACTGTCTATGACTTTCTTGAGGATGAAGAAGGTGCTGTTTGGATCGGTACCAGCGAAGGCATTTTTATCAAAAGGCCGGATGGAAAGATCAAACAGAGGAAGATCTTTTATAAAGGAACAGCCTTACAGGTAACAACATTTTTTAAAGACGCTGATGGAACAATGTACCTCGGTACAGATTATTCTCTCTTTAAATACAATTCGTCAACCAATACAGTTTCTTTATTGCCTAACACCGAAAAAGATGGTGTGATGAATCACATCATTGAGTCTCGGGTTGTTTCAGTAATTAAAGACCAAATTGAAGGTCGTCCTGTGCTGCTGGTTTTGCCTTATGGTCACTTTTTGGCTTACTATGACCTTACGAAACAAGAATGGGTTTCAAGATTAGATAGCATAAATATTGTTCAGCAATTCAATTTAAAAGATAACCTGATCCGCAAATTTTATAAAGCTGCCAATGGTTCTATCTGGATGGCAACAGCAAAACAAGGTTTAGGAAAGTGGACAAAGAACTCATTGCCAAAAGTTGCTTATCTGGCTCACAATCCTGCAGCTGCTTCTTCTTTATCAAATAATGATGTTTATGATATTGCGGAAGACAACAAGGGTAATTTATGGATAAGCACATACGGTGGCGGCTTGCACTATTATGATGTAAGAAAAGATCAGTTTACCCGCATTACAGCAACCAATAATTTAGTAGAAGGTATCCAGATAGATCATCGGCAAAATGTCTGGCTGATAAGCAATGGCAATTTGCATAAGTATGATCCAAGACGAAAAGCTTATACAAGCTATCACCTTCCTGATATTGAAAAAACAGGTGGTATTAAAGGAAAGCTGTTTAAGGACCGGAAGGGAAGAATTTATGTAGCCGGTACTAATTATTTTATATCCTTTCATCCTGATTCTATTGCCGAAGTAAAAACCATTCCAAAAGCTTCTTTAACCTGCTTCCAGATATTTAATAAGTCGTTCAGTCACCTTTTGCAAGAGAGAGAAATTAAACTGAATTACAAGGACAACTATTTCACTTTCGAATTTGCTGCACCTGAGTATTCAATGGGAAGTCCCGTACAGTATTCATATAAACTGGAAGGCTTTGATAAAGGTTGGGTAGATGCAGGTGAAAGAAATTATGTAAGCTATTCAAACCTTGACGGAGGAGATTATGTTTTTAAAGTCCGGGCTACCAATATGCCTGGAACATGGAGCGAAGAGTATGCATCCATTAATATTACAGTGATTCCACCTTATTGGAAACAGCCCTGGTTTTATATAGCCTGTGCTGTTTTGCTGTTAGTCGTTTCTTATTTTATTTATCGTTACCGCATCAACGAGTTATTAAAACGCCAGGCTATTCGTAATAAAATTGCACAGGACCTGCATGATAATGTGGGTTCAACACTCAGTAGTATTTCTGTATATAGCCAGGTAGCGAAGATTTATCATCAACAAGACAAAGAAAATGAGCTTCATAATACATTAGAAAAAATCAGTTCTACTTCAAGTGAAATGATCTCTGAACTCAATGATACGGTTTGGGCTATCAATCCACGTAATGATAATATGGATGTCATCATGCAACGAATGGAGTCGTTTGCCAGGCCATTGCTTGCGTCGCAAAATGTGCAGCTCCATATGAGTACTGATTCCAATATTAGCTCATTGAATCTGGAAATGGAAAAGCGTAAGAACTTTTATCTCATTTTTAAGGAAGCTGTGAATAATGTAATGAAGTATGCTGACTGTAAAAATGTGGTTGTAGACATCAGGCAAAAGACAAATTATATACGCATGACTATAGAAGATGATGGCGCTGGATTTGATCTTTCAAAAACATCGGAAGGGTATAAGTCATCGGATGTATATGGTGGCGGTAATGGTTTAAAGAATATGCAGCGCAGGGCACAAGAAATGAAAGGACATTTAAAAATCTACAGTCAGCCGGGTAAGGGGACCAAAATAGAAATGACATTTCCTATCACCTGATTTGGGGATAGGATGATTTAATAAACCAAAACAACTTTGTTAAGCACATGGGTTTACGCATTGCCATATTCGACGACAACAAAAACATCCGGGAAAGCATTACACTGCTTTTGCAAACGCAGCCGGAGTTTGATGTAGTAGGTTCTTTTTCTCATGTGCTGGATTGTGTTGATGATGTAAAAGAATGCAAGCCTGATATTGTATTGATGGATATTGAAATGCCTGGTATGTCGGGCATTGAAGCAGTGCAGGCTATCAAAAAAGAACTTCCCCATGTGCAAATACTGATGCAAACTGTCTTTGAAGATGATGATCGTGTATTTGATTCTATTTGTGCCGGAGCATCGGGTTATATTCTGAAAAATCATTTGAATACACGCCTCATGGATTCCATCAAAGAGCTGCAATTCGGCGGTTCACCCATGTCTCCATCAGTGGCTCGCAAAGTGCTAAACAAAATGCAATCCGTATCTTCTGTAATAAAACCAGAAGAAGCACCTGACTATCATCTTACCCCAAGAGAGAAAGAAGTTCTTTCCTGCCTTGTAAATGGATTAAGCTATAAAATGATTGCTGCTGATCTCAACATCAGTTACGAAACAGTAAGAAGCCATGTAAAAAAGATCTATGAAAAGCTTCATGTTGCTTCACTAACAGAGGTGGTTGCAAAGGCCATCAATCAACGTATCGTATAATCACATCTCTCCCCACATTCGGTTATAAGTTTCAATTGTTTCGGTTATTCTTTTCGCTGCGCTATACATACAGTTTTGCGTCATCAAAAACCGAACAATTATGTTACTAAGAAAAATTCTATTCAGCGCTTTTATTGTATTTATTAGCGTTCTCGCTGCTTGTTCTAAATCTTCTAATGCTGCACCTGGCCCTGTAAGCCGCCAATCAGCCCAAACTGTTTTGTATTGGAATGAAATTGCTTATGAAGCCTTCGGCGGAAAATCGTATCAACATTCTCTTATGGCTTCCCGCATAAATGCCATGGTGCAACTTGCCATTCACGATGCATTGAACGGGATTGTAGAGAAGTATTCACGTTATGCATTTAATGGAAAGGATAAGGATGCTGATCCTGTTGCTGCTGCGGGTTCTGCTGCATACACCGTGTTGGTAAATGAGATACCCGATAGAAAAAGTTTTCTCGATTCTGCCTTAGCTAACACATTGAAAAATGTAAAAGAAGGAGAAGCAAAAACAAAGGGCATTGCATTAGGCAAAGAAGCTGCCCAGGCAGTTTTAGCAAAAAGAGCAAATGACGGCGCAACAGCTAATCCTGTTATAGCTGTTGATCCATCCGATGTTCCGGGGGTTTATCAACCGGTACCACCATTTAATTTTCAGTTTGCTCCTTTCTGGCAGGATCTGAAATTGTTTTCGCTAGAGAAAAAAGATCAGTTCAGATGTGCTCCACAACCGGCATTGAACAGTGCGGAATACACCGCTGCGTTTAATGAAGTAAAAGAGCTTGGCAAATTGAATAGTACGGTCCGCACACCTGATCAAACCTCCTTCGCTAAATTCTGGTACGAGTTTTCAGAAGCGGGGTGGAACCGTGTGGCAAGAGTTGCTATCACTGATAAAAAGCTGAATATGTTGGATGCAGCAAGATTATTAGCGTTGGTTGATATGGCTATTGCAGATGCCTATATTGCAGGATGGGACTCAAAAATTCATTACAATTTTTGGAGACCTTATACAGCTATCAGGAAAGCCGACATTGATGGCAATAACAACACCACAATTGGTGCTAACTGGGAGCCAGCAGAACCAACGCCACCGATCCATGATTATCCTTCAACGCACAGTGCATTAGGTAACGCAGCTGCAACCGTGCTGGCAAAATTATTTGGCGATAACACTCCGTTTACTATGACATCTCCTACAGCATCGCCTGCCGGCAGTTCAAGAAGCTTCAACAGCTTTAGCCAGGCAGCTAAAGAAAATGCTGAATCAAGAGTGATGTCAGGTATCCATTTTCGTTTTTCCTGCGATGCGGGTTTAAAACTCGGTGCCGACATTGGAAAGTGGACTGTTGAAAATCATCTGAAGCCTTTAAAATAAACGGGCTACTTTATAGAAAACCGAAGCCGTATTTTCATGCGGCATCGGTTATTTTAATTAATCACATTTTTGTATGCAATTTTTTTGGTTAGATACATTTACTTCAAATGCTTTTGGCGGCAATCCAACACCAGTTTGTTATTTAACCGATGACATTGATAATGCAAGCATGTTATCAATTGCAAAAGAATTTAACCAGCCTGTGACAGCGTTTATAAAACGCTTGAGTGAAGAAAAGTACAGCATACAGTATGTGACACCTACTACAGAAATTCCTGCCTGCGGACATGCAACATTAGCAGCAGCTGCTGTTGTTTCACAAGTTGATGAAATAGAAAGAGCTTTTTTTCTAACGAAAAACAATCGCACAATAGAAACAGTCGTAAAAGATGGTCTTGTAAACATGTCTTATCCAAAGTATGAGATAAAAGATGCAAAACCTTCACAACAACTTTTAGACAGCATGGATATAGATACTTACTCTATGGCTGGAATTTGTGATGAACTGGAAACATTATTCATTGAATTGCAGAATGCAGAGGAACTAAAAAGAGTGTCGCCTGATTATCAAAAAATGGTAACAAGCTCTGATGATATAAAAGAGGTGGTTATTACTTCTGTATCAGATGATGAAGGTTACGACTACCTGTTGCGTTCTTTTTGTGCCTGGATTGGCATTGATGAAGATCCTGTTACCGGTTCGGTGCAAGCAGCCCTGGCGCCTTATTGGTCGGCAAGGCTTAACAAAAAAGTTCTGAAAGCTTGCCAGGCATCAGAAAGAAGAGGTGAATTTGTCGTACACATAAAAGATGATGAAGTAACTATTAGTGGCGATTATGTTTTACTCCTGAAGGGAGAAATCAAGATTTGATTTCGAGCTTCAATAGACGAGCCTCACCATTTTTGGTGAGGCTCTTTTGTTATTTGAGGGATTGATATCGTTTGCTGGATTTAACAGCTTTGCATCAAATAATGAATGATGAAAAAGCTATTGACACTTCCGCTTTTATTCTTGCTATCGTTTTCTTTCGCACAAAGCCTTGCTGGTGTAAACTTAGAACACCTGGCCACCGAACATGCAAAGGTTGACGTAATAAACAATAAGATCAGTGTAAAAAGGATCCTGCTCACAACGGGTGTAGAATTAGAATATGCTGAGCAAGGTAATGCTGCAGGTATTCCTGTCATTTTCCTCCATGGCATCACTGATTCATGGCATTCATTTGAATTGGCATTTTCTTATCTGCCTCAACACATCCATGCAATTGCCCTTTCACAAAGAGGGCATGGAAATTCTGATAAGCCTGCAGATGGATATGCTCCAAAAGATTTTGGTCGGGATGTAGCTGCCTTTATTCAAGAGAAGGGCTTAGGACCAGTTGTTATTGTTGGTCATTCCATGGGTGGCTTGAATGCACAGCAGTTTGCTCTTGATTTTCCTAAGCTGACAAAAGCATTGGTCATTGTTGATTCTGATCCCGCATTTGGAAACAACAAAGGCATGCCCGAATTTTTGAAAGACGTATTATCAATGAAAGGTAACGTGATTGAAAAGGGATTCATGACAGAATTCCAGGCAAGCACTTTAAAAGCACCTGTGGATAGTAGCTATTTCAACCTATACGTGGAGGAAGGATTAAAATGCCCGTTGCCTGTATTTCAAAAAGCATTAAAAAGTCTTGTACAAAACAATCTTCTTAATAAAATACAGCAGGTTAAAGTTCCAGTAGCAATTTTCTGGGGAGACCACGATGCTGTTTGTTTTAAGCCGGGGCAGGATGCCTTAAAAAAGAAGTTGCCGCATGCCAGGCAGTTTACTTATGAAAATACAGGGCATGCGTTGCATTGGGAACAACCCGAACGATTTGCAAAAGACTTAATACAATTTATTAACCAGACCCTTTAAAAGCTCAATAAACTAAAAATGAAAAAGCTGAACTACTTGATGTTAGTTGTTGAGTACATAGTTATATGGACCGGAATGAAGCTAAAAGTTATTGATAATAATATTCCTATGCCTGACTTCAACAACCAGTACGACGAAACCATACTTTAATTGATCACCATAAAAAAAATTTTATGCCTACTCCATTAGAAATTTTACTCGACCCGATTTCGCTTTACATTCTTGCCATGTATGCAATCCTTATTATTTGGGAAGCAGCATTCCCGGCAAGAAAGCTACCCCACGTAAAGTACTGGAAGATCAAAGGGATTCTTTTCTTCTTTGTATTCTTTTACTTGTCAACTTATCTGCCATTATGGTATGCTGAATGGCTGCCTACTTCGCAACTGATTGATTTATCTGCTATCAATCCTGTGTTGGCCGGAACAGTTGGAGTATTAATTTATGAACTGGGAATGTACGTCTGGCACAGAAGCATGCACAAAAGCAACTGGTTGTGGAAGATATTTCATCAAATGCATCATAGCGCTGAGAGGCTTGATACTTATGGTGCTTTTTATTTCAGCCCGTTTGATATGATTGGCTTTACCTTGTTGGGTACAGTTTGTTTTTCATTCATTGCCGGTGTGCCACCGCAAGCCATTACGTTTATATTATTGGTGACAAATTTCTTCAGCATTTTTCAGCACGCCAATATAAAAACACCAACCTGGTTAGGTTATATTGTACAGCGGCCCGAGAGCCATGCAGTGCATCATGCAAAAGGTGTACATGCCTTTAATTATTCTGATCTTCCCTTGTTTGACATGCTATTTGGTACATTCAAAAATCCCAAAAAGTATGTAGCTGAAACCGGTTTTTATCATGGGGCTTCTGACAGGATAGGTGACATGCTGCAATTCAAAGATGTTAGCATGGAAGAAGACAAGAAAGCCGAGCTGCAGAACAAACGACAAGAAATGGAGGAAGTATATTGGTAAACCAATCATTAACTAATTATGAAAATGTTATTGCTGGAAACAGAAAGGTTATTGCTAAGAAGACTCACTCCTGAAGTGTACTATCATGTTTTTACAAATTATAGTAATGAACAGCTGATGGAATTTTTCGGATGCACTTCACAAGAGGACTTGGAGGAAGAACGCAAAAAGTATGAACAGGGCTTATCCATGTATCGAAAATCCTTCTTCGTATTTCAACTGATAGAAAAGAGGGGCAGTAAAGTGCTAGGATGGTGTGGTTATCACACGTGGTATGTAACGCATTCCCGTGCGGAAATTGGATATCTAATATCAGATGAAGGAAGCAAGCAAAAAAGGTATATGTCTGAAGCATTGCCTTTGGTGATTGAATATGGCTTTGGCCCCATGGGTTTGAAAAGAATAGAAGCTATGTTAAGTCCTGATAATCTAGCCTCTTTGAAACTCCTTACTTCGCAGGGGTTTGTGAGAGAAGGTTTGTTAAGACAACATTATTTTACTAATGATAGGTGGGAAGACTAATTGATAGTTTCTCTGCTGCAAAATGAATATGTGCAAAAGATGGAGAAGAAGGCTAACAAGGAAATGTCTATTGCTAATTGATAATTTTTTATTCATTGATTAAAGCTGGCCGGTACGGTCAGCTTTTTTTTATTTCAAATTCACTTAAAAAAGATTTGAAAGAATGAAGGAATAACCTGTATAGGTGATATCCCTCACAATTTCGGTAATTGAAAAAGCTTAACCACAACATCATTTTTGCACTGTATTTAATAACAATAAAACAAAAAAAATGAAAAAGATTATTTTCCTTTTATTCATTCTTGCCGGTACATTTAGTGCCTTTGCGCAGGAAGAAAAAAAGCTGGTTATTTCCGCCGGCCAGTTAAAGCATTTGAGTTTAGGTAACAATATGAAAGTTACTTTAGTAAATGCAAAACAAGTTTCAAACGAAGTAAAAAGTAATTTAGAGACGTTTGAAAAGTTGAACATATCAGTGTCCAACGGAACTATGCATATTGAAAACCGCCGGTTATCAGCAAACGACCAGGTGTATGTTATTGTAGATGATCTGCAAACGCTTACAATTGGACAAGCAACAACAGTAAATACCGAAGGCATTTTACGTAGTTCGCAACTTAAGCTATTTGTCACAGAAGGATCAATGGCTTATTTAAGAACGCATGGTAAAATACATGCTTTGTCGCCCGATGGATATGAAGTGAACATTAAAAGAACAACGATTATTTTTTCTGAAGGTGCAAGTCCTTTCTAAAGGGGTTATAGTTTCTAATGAAAAAGGCAGCTTAATAGCTGCCTTTTTTGTGCCCAGGACTGGAATCGAACCAGCACATTCTTGCGAACGGCAGATTTTGAGTCTGCTGCGTCTACCAATTCCGCCACCTGGGCAATCATTATAAGAACTTTGAGGGGTGCAATGTTACAACTTTCCACCCAATTGCTGACGCAAACGATTGATATATTTTTTCTTAAAATAGTAATCTTTCACTTGCAGCAACTCTTCTTCGGAAGTAACGCCTTCCTTATAATTTTCAATAATATTCTCAACAGGTTCATATATCTCTTTTTCTAGTTCATTCAATGATTGCAACAACTCTACCTTTTTTGCAGGGTCTTCTTCAAACTCCATCTCTGCCAATTGTTCGTTTATTTCCATCATCTGCATTAAGAACCCCGGGCTTAAAGTGTATTTTTCTTCCTCTTCCACCAAACCTTTTAATTTCAGCACATACTTAATGGTTTCGTCATCTGCTGTAAGGGTTTTTAAACCCTGGTTCAGCAAAGCAAAGCTTTCCTCTGCCTTTTGCTGTTCTTCAACAGAGGTATTAACAAAATAGTCGGGGTGATTTTTTTTGCTCAACTCGAGGTATCTTCTTTTAATGGCTTTCTTGTCTGTCTTTAGTTGAACGGGCAATCCAAACAATTCGAAATAATTCATAAGGCACAACTTTGATCAATCAATATGTAGCCATTTTGCTTTAGTTTAGGCTCATTGGTTACAAAATTAAACTGCATGGTTACAAATAATGGCAACGAATTCTAAAATATTGAGTGATAAGGAGGTTATTGAAAATTTATCTGCCAATATCCATCTGGATGATACCATCAAATACCTGTACCGTGCCCATTTTGAATATGTTGGAAGGTTTGTGGTCAATAACAGTGGCGATTGGGAAGATGCAGAGGATATTTTTCAGGAGTTGATGATTTCCTTCCTTCACCTGGTTAAGGCAGGCAAGTTTAGAGGAGAGGCAAGTATCAAAACCTTTCTGTACTCTTTAAACCGCAATCTCTGGCTAAACTAGTTGAAAAGAAGAGGAAGGGCTGAGGCAAGGGAAACAAAGTTTGAAGCAACAAAACACCTGGACGAACAGGGAATTCTAATCCATATTGAAAACAGGGAGGCGAACGAAGGTTTGATGAAAGTAATAGATGAACTGGGAGAGACCTGTAAAAAAATCCTGCTACTGTTTTATTACGAGAATAGGTCTATGAAAGAAATGATGATGGAACTGCATTATGAAAATGAACAGGTGATACGGAATAAAAAATATAAATGTTTGAAGAAATTAGAGCAAATGCTGGCTGATAATAAAAGCTTGTACAATAAACTAAAAAACTATTTACATGGCTGATCCTTTACACGATAAAGAAGACACAATGATGCGGTATCTCGATGGCGAGATGGATGACCAGGAAAGGAAGCAGTTTGAAGAACTACTGGAAGACGATACTCAGCTTAAAGCTGAGATGGAAAGCCTTCGTCTTGCAGTGGATTCTGTAAAACACTACGGTCTCAATGAAAAAATAAGAGCTATTCATAAAGAGATCAGGAGCGAAGTGGTGCCAGCAAAAACCAAAGTAATCACTATGCGCCGGTTCTTGCGATATGGAGTATCTGTTGCCGCTATCTTGATATTGGCTTTCGTTGGAATAGAAGGTTATAAATTCTATCACCTGACAACGGAACAATTATATAACGAATCTTATATAGCTTATGATATTTCCGCTACAAGAGGAGAGGTGAATGAAGTGCCTGCAATTGAAAAGGCTTATGCGAGTAAAAATTATCAGAAGGTTATTCAAGAGGCAAAAGCTAAAAGCGAAAGAACAGACAGAGAACAATTTCTTGCTGCCTTGTCTTTTTTACAAATAAGTGATTTTTCGTCTTCCATTAAATGGTTTGAAGCGTTGAACCGCCAGGGAAATGTTTACCAGCCGGATGCAGAGTTTTATTTATCGCTAAGCTATTTGCGAAACAAAGATTACGACAGGGCATTGGAGTTTATGGAAAAAATAAATGAGGATACATCTCATCCTTATCATTCAAGAATATCAGACAGCTTGCTGAGGAAAATCCGGATGTTGAAGTGGAAATAATGATTACGTTCTTGTGTTGACCGTTTACCAATATTAAACCTATGAATATGAAATACAAATTGGCACCCGTACTTGGTCTTATTTTTCTTTCAACAGCTTGCTCTAACAGCAACACCAACGACATGGCTTCACAACAAGAGGTGGTGAGCAACGGTACCTGGCGTGTTACACTATTTACCGACAGCGGTAATAACGAAACATCTGACTTTGCTGGATACAATTTTACATTCAGCCAGGGCGGAACAGTAGCGGCTACGAAAAATGCTGCAACTCAAAACGGCACATGGAACATCAGTTCAAATGATTTCAATATTAACCTTGGACCAAAAGTGGATAGCAACAAACCCTTAGGAGAACTTACGGATGACTGGGATATTATTTCTATATCCAACACAGAGATTAAACTAAAGGATGATAATACATCCAGCAATGAATTTCTTACGTTCACCAGAAATTAATTTATTCTACCTATGAAACGTATGGTCCCGCTTTTGCCGGGACTTTTTTATTACAAAAGCAAGAGCAAACAATGCAACTGGTATCAGCAGCAACCACCAATAACTTTTTTCCTTTTGTGAATAATTACCAACATAAATAAGATGTGCCCAGTATGCGGGATGTTTTTTGCGTGGATGAATGTTTTTGTCATTGAGATAATCCAGTTTGGCCTGCTGAAGTGCAATATCGACGGGTTGACTTTTATTCAGATGATCATAAAAACGGCTAATGATATAAGCTGTGGATTCATCATCAGCTTTCCAGAGCGATGTAATGATATTTGGGCATCCCGCATAGGTGAATGCACGACTTAAACTCATAATGCCTTCCCCCTTGTGTAAATACCCCGAACCGGTTTCGCAGGCACTCAGAATAACCAGCCCTGTTTTTTCCAGTGGCAGATCATAAATTTCCTTTGCATACAACAAATTATTTTCAGGACTGTTAGAAGGAGCGAAGGCAATAAAAGAAAGATCGGCTTCTTCGGCATCGGCTTGGGCATGTGTAGCAAAATGAATAATGGACTGGTCTGAAAGATTATTCATGAAAGCCTGCCTGGTCGCTTCTGTGCCAATAAGCTTTTTTCCTTTCAGATTCTGAATCTCTTTTCCTGAAAAAGGCAATGCACTAAAGCTGTCTGAGTTGCTAAAGAATTCATCTTTTGCAAAAGGAGCAAGGGCTAACGATCTGTTATCATCAAATACCATCTTTTTTTCGTTCAGTAAAGCAGTGGAGTATTGGTATTGTATGGAAAACCTTTCAACAAGAAACCGGTTGCCTGCATCCTTCAAAGTTTCAAACGGAAGATAGTTGAGCTCGTCATCAGGAATGATGATCAGTCTTTCAATTTCTTTTAAAGGGTTGAAAAATGATCCAGGCAAAGCTTGTGTGTTAAAGCTATTCTGATCTGATAAAGGCTGGCGGAGTGCTGAAGTAACGGCAATGATATTTTCCTTATTAAAAGGAAGTCTTGACGCTAAAAGATCATTCTTTGTAATGGTAATGCCGAGCAGGTTGCTATCAGATAAATGAAAAGAAATGATAGCCGCTTTATCATCCAGAATATTTTTTTGCAGCTCTTTTATGGATGGTATTCTATTAAAATCCTGCGTGGCAACATCTGCTATTTGTTCCTGAACTTTTCCTAAATCAATTTCAGCTTCTCTTATAGCGGCATTGATTTTATCAATCTGCAGGCTGTCGGTCAGTTTGTTAGCAGTTAAGGATAGCCTTGTAAGTTCTGTTTTTAAACTTCGTTCTTTTTTTAGTAAAAGAGAATCTTTTGTATTTAAACCTGCATGTAACTGCTGGTTAAAACTTAGCACACTTGCCTTGTTTCTTTGATCAAAGAAGTAGGCTTCTTCGAGGAAATGTTTGTCCTGAGTTTTTAAAAACAATTCATACGCAATGTCAATGGGTTTATTGTGTATTACGTATTTGATGTTGTTGAGAAACAACCTTGCCTCATCGCTGTCATAACTTCTTTCTACATAGCTAATCAGTTTGAATGCAGCCTGGTATGTTTTCAGTTCTTCTTTTGCCCAGTCAATTCTGCCCGATGTACTGTACAACTCATGGTAAGCTTCTGCTTTTGCAGAAAGTGTATTAAACAAATTGATGTAAGAGAACAAACCTGAAAAGTTGTTGGGATTTGTTTTGATATCCTGGCTTTTATATGAAGGATAGAATTGGTGTATTGCCTGCTGATGATAATCCAATGCCTTCAAAGGATTGGAAGCCTTAAGGAGGTCGCCTGTATTTTTTAAAGCCAGTCCATGTGCCACATTTGGGTTTGCTTTATTCCATTTTTTATTTTCTTCTATCGCTTTCTGATAATAATGCAAAGCAGAATCTGGCTGGTTGATGTTATAATAAGCCAGGCCTATATCGTTGTAAAGAGAAACTATACGGCTGGTACGATAGTCTACCTTTCTAAAGTAATTCAATGCTTTTTCTGCAGCACCTAAGTTCAGATTGATGAGACCGATATTATGAAGGATTACATCGGTTGTTACACCGTAGGAAATGATCTTTTGGTAGATCTCGTTTGCAGCATCATATTCTTCCAGGGTGGTTAATGCCGACCCGAGATTAACATAGTAGTTCACCAACAGTTCCTTGTAATAAGGATGGTTTTCACTTAATACATCAGCAGCTTTTTGGAAATAGTTCTTTGCCTGCCGAAAATTACCTGTAGAATAGTACAGTGCTCCGAGGTTGTTGTAAAGCCGCTCCTCATCATTCAGTTTTATATTGTATTGACTTTTTACTTTCTCTGCCGCCTGCAAAAAATGCATGGCACTGTCAAAATGATTCTGACTGTAATGAATGATGCCTGTAAATAAAAGCGGACGAAACAAAAGCGAGTCTGCCAGAAACTTTGTCCTGTTTTTTAATTCAATGGATTGCCTGTAACAGATCAATGCCGTATCGGGCATTTCAAAATAATGATGCAGCTCACCCATTTTGAAGTAAACAAAAAAAGCCAGCGAGTCGTAGATACTTTTTTGAACCGGAAGTAATTTTGCAAGCAGTTGAAAAGCATGCAAAGCCTGTCGGTTCAGGACCTCTTCTTTTTCTTCGTCGTAGGTTTCCTGGCTGCTTATAAATAATGCCTGATCATACAACTTATCGGCATTACTGTATTGCGCTAAAAGCACAGATCGTTTTGGGGCTTCTGTTTGTGTAAACCCAAAAAAATAAGCAAAGAAGGAAAGAGACAGGCCTATATAAAGCAGGTGGCGATGCGTCACCTTTCAAATTTAGTGTTACTCCTTTATTGGGCAATAACAATTACACAAGGAGGCCGTGGCTTAGCTGATGCCCCGGTGCTACTGGTATTAACAGGGGCCGAATTGTTGAAGAACAGAGATTGTCTTGCTACCATCAACTGCTGTATATCTGCCGGAACATCTCTCATGGTTTTATACAAATACAATAATACATTCAGCGAGTTAACTGCACCATTGCTGGCATCACTGATCTTATATTTAATAGTAATTTCCTTTTTTGTGTAATTAGGATAAGTACCGAAGAAACCATTGCGTTTTGATTGCCACAGATTGATGGCTCCTGTGGCCGGATCAATTGCTAAACCCTGGGCTCTTGCCGCTCCATCTATATCAAATTGTGCTGAAGGCATTGTCGTATTTCCGTTATACAATGCATAACTAATACTATCACCATTAACTATTTGATGATAGTGATCTGCATAATTCACTCCGGAGAGCAGCACCACCGTCTCAGACACATCCCCTTCAAAAGACGTAAAAGCGATCCGATAACGCAAGCCTGTTTCGCTTTTTGAAATGTTGATGGCGCCTGTGTTCATGTCTATTTCTATGCCTTCAGGAAAAGCTGTGTAGGTACCGTTGCGTTGTTGCACCGGGTTTACAATGTGATCGCCGTTGTTGCTTTTTAAATAAAGAATTGAGTCGCCATAGCTTAAGCTGTATTTTGGCGGGACGGGCACAGGTTCTTCGACTACAGCAGAATTTTTCTTACAAGCTGCCAGAAAGAAAGCGCAACCAATAAAAGAAACAAAAAGAAGATTCCTAAGCATAGCTGGTTGTTTGAATGGGGCTCCTTCGAAATTAAAACATTCAGTTCAATGCGGCTTCAATTCTTTTGTTTTCTTGTGCAGGATACTTCATTTTTGTGCACATAATTATTAAGATGAAAATAGGACTGCTTAGGGAAGGAAAGATACCGGCTGATAATAGGGTTGCCCTTACTCCTTCACAATGCAAATGGATCAGGAAACATTACCCACAGGTTAAAGTTTATGTTGAATCCTGTCCCGATCGTTCTTACACTGATGATGAATACAGAAGAGCCGATATTGAAGTAACCGATAACATAGATCAATGTGATATTATCCTGGGGATTAAAGAAGTGCCGGTAGATAAACTGGCTGCCAATAAAACTTATCTTTTCTTTTCGCATACTAAAAAAAAGCAGCCTTATAATCAGAAACTGTTGCAAACCATTATAGAAAAAGGCATCACTTTAATTGATTATGAATGCCTGGAACATGAAGATGGTCAGCGCATTATTGGCTTTGGTTTTTTTGCGGGCATTGTTGGTGCACACAATGGGATGATGGCTTATGGCGAAAGGACCGGTGCCTTTCACCTGGACCGGGTGTACAAACAAAAAAGTTTTAAAGAGCTGATCCACTGCTATTTTGGATTAAAGGTGCCGAACATAAAAATTGCAGTTACCGGATCAGGAAGAGTGGCTCATGGAATTTTAGAAGTGATGAACCTGATGGAGATCATTGAAGTGGAAAAAGAAGAATACCTGGCCCGCGATTTTGCCTATCCTGTTTATGTTCAGTTAAAAGGTTCGGATCTTTACCGGCACAAACAATCGGAGCACTATAACCGTGACGATTTTCATGATCATCCTGAAAACTATAATTGTTTGTTTGAAGATTATGTTTCGCATACCGATATACTAATGAATGGTATTTACTGGGATGTCAATGTTCCCAGGTTGTTCCCCATCAAAAAAGTGTCTGAACCCAATTTCAGAATCAGGGTGATTGCGGATATTACAGACGACACAAACGGCTCTATACCCATTAATCTTGGCGATCAAACCATTGAAAATCCTGTTTACGGAGTTGACCGCTTTAGCTTTCAAAAACCAGCACCATACTTATCCAATGCGGTTGATGTGATGGCCGTGGGTAACCTGCCTAATGAACTCCCCCGTGATGCTTCTAAATATTTTGGCGAGCAGCTGATCAAATATATTCTGCCTGATCTGTTAGGCAGTGGTTCTGATATTATCGAGAGAGCTACTATTGTGAAAGGCGGAAAGCTTACCCCTAAGTTTGACTATTTACAGGATTATGCTGAGGGGAAGCTGTCGGTATAAATGAGAGTAGTGAGTACTCAATAGCGGTGTTTGATCTTCAATTCATAATAAATGTCAAAGCGTTTGGTTGTATTATAAGGGTCTTTAGAAATGGTAAGGCCCAGCGAAGCTGAGGTGGTGGCAAGCAAATTGATTAATAAAGTTGTTATTCTTATCATAGTTAAGGGCGGCGATACTAAATGATTTCTAGTTGAGCTGCCCTTTTCTTTCCTGCCTTGCTTATGATAATTGCTTCGTTGTAGTTTCTGCAAATGAGCCTTCATGCAGAAAGCACAATAATGGTATGTAATAAAAATCCCCTCTTTTGGAGGGGATCAATGTGTTCAGGCAGTCTTGACGGTTTTAAGTCGGTTTTATCACGATTGGACGCCTGTGGTCTTCTAAAGGATTGGACTTCAGTTTTCTTAAGTATCGGATTTTAAACGGGCTTTCTAAGGATGTTGGTTTGGTATGCTTATGAGAAAAAGAAAAAGAAGTTGACCGATATTGGATTGTTAGGTTTTTCTCGGACGATTGGATTACCACAAAAACTTACTGGACGGTTATTTCAGGACTTGGAGTGGATTGATATTGTATCAATCAACTTCTGCAACAAAACTAAGATGACAGGGCTTGCATAACAAGAGCAGAATTGCTCTTTTATTTTAGTATGGTAATTACGCCTGCACTCGTAAACTTACGATAGGAATCAGGAAAACATACGATTTCGGGAAGGAGATAGAAAGGCGATAGATGAAAATAAAAAAGGCTGGATAGAAATCCTGCCTCGTTTAAAATCCAATATCCTATGAAAAACCGAGGCAAACCTAACATCCGGCCTTCATGATTGCAATAGTAAAATCCCTATTGTTGAAAATAATTCCTGAAAGCAGCATTGGGAAGAGCTTATTACGAAGTTAGTGCTGATTAACTGTTAGCTTTTCTATTGCTACTGTTGCGGTCTCCGGATTGCTGCAGGTCTTCTGTGTATTGATCTTCTTCCTGGTCTATATTTTCGCCACCTGCATTCTGAGCACCGGTTTGCGCTGTTCCTTGTTGGTTGCCAATATGCTTTTCTTCATTTGCATTCTGCATATTTTCCTGTTCTTGTTTGCGGTTGTTGTCTGTCATAGCATTATTTTTAAGAGAAAGGAAATAAAAACAATGCCATTGTTAATAGGCTCTGCAGAATGTCAATTATGATATTAAAGCTTAAGAGGTTAAGTAACCAGGCTTTTGCAAGATCCATCTTACAAATACAGGTAATAGTCTTTTAATAAAGCAACAAATTCTGCAGTATACGAATCATTCTTTTTGATTGTTATTTGCTGCTCCTGTAGTTCAACTGCTGCTGTTTTCTTTGCCACGATCATTATACGAAATGATGAATGCGTTTCTGTTTGTTTTACAGTAACCGATTTATGGGTATACAGCCCATGCTTATTAAGCACGGTTTCTACTTCTATTTTTCTCTTATAAGGAAGTAAAAGAAAAAGCATTCCATTGCTTCGCAACAGACCATTCACCTTTTCAAGAAGCTCAGGCAGCTTTAATTGAGTGCTATGATGTGCTGTGTTCTTTTGGGGGTTTGGAGATTGCAATTCCTCTTCATAAAAAGGGGGGTTGCAAATGATAGCATCGTATAGTTTATGGAGGTTCAATGCCAGGATGTTTGCGAGGATAATTTCAATGCGTTCATTAAAAGGAGAGGCATGAACATTTTCAGACGCCTGATCGGCAGCATCATTATCAATCTCCACTGCATCTATCAATACATTGTTCTTTTGGGCCAGCATCAGGGACAATAAACCAGTGCCGGTACCAACGTCCAGTATATTCTTTATATCTAAATTACCCTTGCTCAGTTCCATACTGCACCATGCACCAAACAAGCAAGCATCTGTCGTTACCTTCATCGCACATTTATCCTGGTGAACAGTGAATTGCTTGAACTTAAAGAATGCGTTTGGCATGATATGATTGCTAAGGAATGATTACCTATAGATAATTGCAGTTGTCTTCATTTAATGATCACCAGGCACTTCTTGCACTTGCACTTTCAGACAGATCCGTAAAAAGCCCTTCTTTATACTTATAATAGGCAGTAATTGCAATCATAGCAGCATTATCTGTGCAGTATTCAAAGGGTGGAATAAAAGCCTTCCAGTTATTCTTATCGCATAATTCCTTAAAAGCTTTTCGCAAACCACTATTAGCTGACACGCCTCCGGCAATACACAATTGTGTAATGCCTGTTTTCAAGGCAGCTTTTTTCAATTTGTTAAGCAGGATGGAGATGATACGGTTTTGGATAGATGCACAGATGTCGGCTAAATTTTTTTCGATAAACGAAGGATCATTCTTTGTTTCTTTTTGCAAAAAATAAAGCACAGAGGTTTTTAAGCCGCTAAAGCTGAAATTCAAGCCTTCTATTTGAGGTTCTGCAAAACGAAAGCGAACCGGATCTCCCTGCTGCGCATATTTATCTACCAATGGTCCACCGGGATAGGGCAATCCTAATAGCTTAGCTGATTTATCAAATGCTTCTCCGGCAGCGTCATCCAGTGTTTCGCCAATCACTTCCATTTTAACAGGGCTATCTACTTTTACAATTTGTGTATGACCTCCACTTACCGTTAAACATAAAAAAGGGAATGAAGGCTTTTCCTCAACAATTAGGTTTGCCAGAACATGCGCCTGCATGTGGTGCACAGCAATCAGGGGTTTGTTTAATGCCATTGCTAACGACCGGGCAAAGCCACTGCCTACTAACAAGGCGCCAATTAATCCCGGAGCTTGTGTAAAAGCAATAGCATCCAGTTCGGCTTTAACAACAGTAGCTTGCTGTAAGGCAACCTCAACTACCGGTACAATGTTTTGCATATGTGCCCTGCTGGCCAGCTCAGGCACCACGCCGCCGTATTGTTCATGCACTTTTTGATTGGCGATGTAGTTAGATAAAATGAGTCCGTCCCTGCATACAGATGCAGAGGTTTCATCGCAGGAAGATTCGATAGCAAGTATTGTGATCAAGTAAAAAATAATTGAGCCGCAAATGTAAGCAGCTTAGGTACTACGGATAGCAACCACAGGGTTTAATTTGGCAGCACGATAGGCAGGTATAATGCCTGCAAGCAAGCCAACAAAAACCGAAATGCCAATGGCTAAGAGAAGGATAGGAGTGGATATGAAAATAGGGAAGTCCAAAAGGTTGGTAACAATCTTGGCAATAGTAAATACCAATAGCAACCCAACCAATCCCCCAATAAGGCAAAGGAAGGCTGCTTCTAATAAAAACTCTGTAAGAATGATAGAACTCTTAGCGCCGATGGCCTTTTTTAAACCAATCTGGCTTGTTCTTTCTTTTACGGTAACGAACATAATATTAGCTACACCAAACAGCCCAACGATTAAAGAAAAGCCTCCAATGATGGCACCACCTAAATTAATACTCACAAAAGCTTCGCTAAGGCTATCGCTGAAATCATTTACATCGTTCAGCGCAAAATTTTCTTCCTGGGTAGGACTTAACTTTCGAACGGATCGCATGGCACCCATAAGTTCATCCTTCAGCACTTTACTGTTGATCTCATCAAATCCTTTTACCATAATAAGAGGATCTGAACGTCTTTCATCCATCATACCTCTTGCAAAATGATATGGAATCACAACACTTTGGTCAAATTGCCATCCGCCAATAATTTGATTGCCTTGCTTTTTTATAACGCCAGCTACTAAACAATTCTTTCCTTTTGTGGTGATGTATCGGCCAACAGCCCGTTCTGCTTCGCCAAATAGTTTTTCGGCTATTTCAGTACCAATTACCACCGCGTTGCTTCCTCTTTCAAACTCTGCATCATTCATTAAACTGCCATGAGCAATTTCTATTGGCTGAATTTTGCTGAACTCATGAGTTACACCATACAGCCGCACATTGTTTAGGATATTATCATTCACCTCTACCTTATCGGCTGTGTTAATCACAAAGGCCACATTCTCTGCTGTGGCAGTTCTTCTTTTGATTTGTTCAACTTCTTCATATTTGGGAGAAGGCCGTTTTACGTATTTCCACCAAGGATAATCGGGTCCGCCGGAATACTCCCATTTATCAACATAGATTGTGTTGGTGCCCAACGACCGTATTTCGTTTTGAATATTCTGTTCTAGGCTGTTTACTGTGGCTAAAACGCCAATGATACAAAGAATGCCTATTGTAACACCAAAAAGAGAAAGAAAGGTGCGCAGCTTGTTTTTCCAAAGTTCCAGCAGGGCCATTTTAAAACTGCTGCCAACCATATCGAGCAAACGGAACATGAAACAAATGTAGCCCTTTAGAACAGTTTTTGCTTTGGTGTATTTTGTTTCGATCTATTCATTAATTTCGGCAGCACCATCCACTTCCGCCCAGGATTATGCTTGCTATATGGATACGAAAAACACACTAAGCGGTACCATCCTCATAATTGACGATGACCCGGATATAAGGACATTAATGCAAAAAGTGCTGGCAAAAGAAGGCTACACTGTTGTAAGCGCCACCAGTAAAGAAGATGCTTTGGATAAACTATCATCATTTGTTCCCGAGCTGATTTTATTAGATGTGTTGCTTTCCGGTGCAGATGGGAGAGAGTTATGCCAGCATATAAAAAACGATCCCTCTACTCAAAACATTCCTGTTATCATTTTTTCAGCTCACCCTAGTGTGAACGATGATAAAGTGAGAACGTACGGGGCGGATGATTTTATTGCCAAGCCGCTAAATACGCAACTACTGTTGCAAAAAGTGGAAAGGCAGTTGGCCGCCAATACAGAATAAAATAAGTCCTGCACCAGGCAGGACTTATTATTGTTATTGCTGTAAGGCTAATCCTCTCGTTTAGGATTGTTATCGGGAGATGAATTGTTGCCCCTTCTGCTACCGTTACGTTGAGGATTGTAGGGGCCTCTGCGTTGCTCATAGTTCATTCCTTCAAAACCTTCGAAACGCTTTTGTTCATCGTTTCGCACATTTTCATTGGTAGAACGACCAGAACTTCCATTTCCCTCATTTGCCGGGTTCCTCATATCCTGTGACATAATCTACTAGTTTACTCAGGTATAATTAAAAAACAGTACCAATTATTAAATATTCAAATCCATAACAACAGAAGTCTACCTAAACAAGAAGCCTTAATGCGGAACTGAAATTGATGTGGTTTGAGTGGCATATTTTCTACAGTAGTTAATAATCTTTATAGCTGAGTTTGCTTCTTCCGAACCTTTCTTTATATATGGATTCAACAGTTAGAAACAAATAGGATATCGGTTGTGCAGCTTTCTCCGCCGGAGCATACCTTTGCGCCGCAAAAGATGGTCATGGGGTAAGTGTTGACTATTTGGAAACATTCACTCTCCGGCTGTTGACTTACTATATGAAATATCAGAACGAAATACAGAAACGCAGAACATTTGCCATTATATCGCACCCGGATGCGGGAAAAACCACCCTTACTGAAAAATTCTTGTTGTTTGGCGGTGCCATACAGGTGGCAGGTGCTGTAAAAAGCAATAAGATAAAAAAGCATGCAACCTCCGACTTTATGGAGATTGAAAGGCAAAGAGGTATCTCTGTAGCTACCTCTGTCATGAGCTTTGAATATGATGGTACCCTGATCAATCTTTTAGATACACCTGGTCACAAAGATTTTGCAGAAGATACATACAGAACACTTACAGCAGTTGACAGTGTTATTCTGGTGGTGGATAGTGTAAATGGCGTAGAGGAGCAAACTAGAAGATTGATGCAGGTCTGCAGAATGCGCAAAACACCTGTTATCGTTTTCATTAACAAGTTGGATCGTGATGGGAAAAACCGTTTTGACCTGTTAGAAGAGATTGAGAAAGAACTTTCTATTTCGCTTCATCCTATGACGTGGCCTATCAACCAGGGAAAGGATTTTAAAGGCGTTTACGATCTGCATAATAAAAGCCTTCGGCTATTCACTCCCAATACCAAAGCATCTGAGGAAGATGTTATCTCTTTTGAGAATCTTTCTTCCTCATTACTTGATGAAACAATCGGGGATAAAGACGCGGCTATTTTGCGGGAAGATGTAGAACTTATAGAAGGCGTTTATGGTGAATTGGATTCGAACACATATTTAAGCGGCGATGTGGCGCCTGTTTTCTTTGGCAGTGCCATTAACAATTTTGGTGTAAAGGAAATGCTGGATACGTTTATCCGTATTGCACCTATGCCCAGGGACCGTGAGACCAACAAGAGAAAGATAGCTGTTAATGAAGATAAATTCAGCGGTTTCATTTTTAAGATACATGCCAACCTGGATCCTAAACACCGTGACCGTATTGCTTTTCTGCGTGTTTGTTCCGGCAAGTTTGAAAGAAATAAATATTTCCATCATGTGCGGTTAGATAAGGACGTTCGTTTTTCTAACCCTTATTCTTTTTTAGCCAGAGATAAAAGTGTTGTAGAAGAGGCTTATCCCGGCGATGTGGTCGGATTGTTTGATACAGGCAACTTTAAAATTGGTGATACACTGACAGAAGGAGAAGATATTTTCTTCACTGGTATTCCTACTTTCTCTCCCGAGATATTTAAGGAAGTAGTGAATAAAGACCCCATGAAGACAAAACAACTGGAAAAAGGATTGATGCAATTGACCGATGAAGGGGTTGCGCAGCTGTTCACCCAGTTTGGCGGTAACAAAAAGATCATTGGTTGTGTGGGAGAACTGCAGTTTGAAGTAATCCAATACCGTTTGTTGCATGAATATGGAGCCTCAGTTCAATTTAATGCCCTGCCTTTTTACAAAGCATGCTGGATCACCAGTAACGATCCCAAAAAGCTGGAAGACTTTACCCGTTTTAAGCAAGCAAATATTGCAGAAGACAAGGATGGCCATGTAGTTTACCTGGCGCAGAGTGAGTGGTTTTTAAATACAGAACGAACCAACAACCCTGATATTGAATTTCACTTTACCAGTGAGGTGCATAAATAAGTAACTAAGATTTAAGCAATGATATTGCTGATTGTCGCCTCTACAATCAGCAATCTTTTTATATTCGATTGACCAAAACTATCTCAATGAACATTTTTGACTGGTGGAATAGCCTTGAAGGGTTTGAGCTCATTCTTTGGAGCATAGCACTTTTCTTTTCCTTCCTTTTTTTGCTACAAACTATTATTTCCTTATTTACCGGTGGCGATCATAGCGACGCTGACTTTGATATGGACGGAGATATGGGCTCTCAGTTCTTTACCATAAAAAACCTGATCGCTTTCTTCACCATGTTTGGCTGGGCCGGATTGGCTGCATACAAAGCTGATTTAAATAACGGTCTTGTAATCATTATTGCATTGGCAGCAGGCATTAGTATGGTACTTATTATGTGGGCTTTAATGCGTAATGCTAATAAGCTAAAACACAGCGGAACATTAGACACAAAAAATGCCATCAATAAAATTGGTGAAACCTATTTACGCATCCATGCAAAACGGGGTGGTATTGGAAAGATACAAGTGCAGGTTCAGGGCCGTTTGATGGAGCTGGATGCTATGACAGATGACGCCGACGATATTGCTACCGGACGTCCTGTGATGGTTGTAAGCACTTTGAATAAACAAATCTTATTAGTTACATCTCATCTTGTTGCTTAATCTATAAACACTCAAAACAACTTACTATGGAAGGTTACTTGCTGATTATTGTCGCCGCAGCGGTGCTGTTTGTATTTATTCTCATTTTCTCTTTGTTTAGTCGCTATAAGCGTTGCCCATCTGATAAAATATTAGTGGTATATGGTAAAGTAGGCAGTAATGCCGAAGGTAACCTGAGTGCAAAATGTATTCATGGCGGTGCGGCTTTTATTTGGCCTATTATCCAGGATTATTCTTTTTTGGATTTGACTCCAATGTCAATTGAAGTGAATCTTACAAAAGCCCTAAGCAAACAAAACATTCGTGTTGATGTACCATCAAAGTTCACGGTGGGAATCTCAACTGAATCTGGTGTTATGGAGAATGCTGCGGAGCGTTTGCTAGGCTTAGAGTCTCAACACATTCATTCATTAGCAACCGATATTATTTTAGGCCAGATGCGACTGGTAGTTGCTATGATGGATATTGAGGAGATCAATAACAACCGCGATAAATTTTTGACCAATGTGGCTTCCAACGTAGAAGCCGAATTAAAAAAGATCGGTTTAAAGCTGATCAACGTAAACATCACGGACATTAAAGATGAAAGTGGCTACATCGAAGCATTAGGTAAAGAAGCAGCAGCTAAAGCTATAAACGAAGCCAAGAAAAGTGTTGCTGAGCAAGACAGGGTTGGTGAGGTAGGCAAGGCTGAAGCAGAACGCTCAAAAGACATCAGTATACAAGCTACCTTGAAGGATCGGGATGTTCAGATTGCAGAGACGCAAAGAGACCGTGACTCACAAATTGCTATAGCTACAAAAGATAAAGAAGTATTAATGGCGGGAGCAAAGCGGGACGAGCAAATTGGTAAGGTAGAAGCAGAAAGAGATACCCGTATTAAAACTGCCGAAGCCAATGCTATTGCCGTACAGGGCGAGAATCAGTCACGTATACAGATTGCAGACTCTGAAGCACAGAGAAGGGAGAGAGAAGCAGAGGCCCTGCGAAGGGCTACTGCTGCTGAAAAAGTGCAATCAGCAAAAGCAATGGAAGAAGCTTACCAGGCGGAGAAAAGGGCAGAAGAAGCCCGTGCTGAAAGAGAAAGAGCATCTCAGAACGCAAATATTGTTGTAAGCGCAGAAATTGAAAAACAGAAAGCAATCATCGAAGCACAAGCCGAAGCAGAAAGAATACGTGAAAAAGCTAAGGGTGAGGCAGATGCCATCTATGCTAAACTGGAAGCGGAAGCAAGAGGTATGTATGAGATTCTGACCAAACAAGCAGAAGGTTTAGACCAGATTGTTAAGGCAGCAGGAAACAATCCAAAAGATGCTGTTTTGTTATTGATCTCTGATAAATTGCCCGAACTGGTTAAAATGCAAACCGAAGCTATCAAGAACATCAAGATTGATAAGATTACCGTTTGGGAAAATGGTCAGGGTAGCGATGGCAAGAGTTCTACCGCCAATTTTGTATCGGGTTTATACAAAGCGGTACCGCCACTGAAAGATATTTTTGATATGGCAGGTATGGATCTGCCTAATTATTTAGGCAAGGGAAAAAATGGTCATGATGGAGATGACACAGTTACTTTGATCAAAGACTAATTGTTGTGATCATTTTTGAAACAAATAGATTAATTGTCCGCCGGTATGAACTTGCCGATGCGGACAATTTCTTTTTACTGAACGGAGATGAAGAAGTAACCCGTTACATACGTCCGGCAAAGTCCAGGGTTGAAAGCGATGCTTTCTTAAAATATAATATTGCTTTCGCCGATGAACAACCGTTGTATGGACGTTGGGCAGTAATAGAAAAAGGAAGCGGAGTTTTTGTGGGATCGTTTGCTCTTATACCTGTAGAAGAAAGTTTAAATATGCAATTAGGTTATGCTTTGTTACCCGCCGCCTGGGGCAAGGGCTATGCAACTGAATTAACATTGGCCGGATTGGATTATATTTTTCACAAAACGGACTTAGAGACGATCTATGCGTATACAGAGATGCCTAATACCCCTTCTCAAAAAGTATTGCTAAAAACAGGTTTTAAAAGAAAAAGAGAGCAAAACCAGGGTGAGAAAACTTTAGTTGAATTCGCCATGACAAAGAAAGAATACCTACTGAATGTTTCCATGACATCTAATTAAACTTTTTCTCTCGCAAAGAAGCAAAGCTGATTAAGAACACGAAGATTTTACTCAACTTGTTCCTTCCTAAAATGCAAAGCTCCGGTTTGTCTTAACAATCTTAATAATCATAAAGAACAGCATTCTTTTTCAGTACAAGAAGTCTTGATGAATAGTAGTACTGCTTCTCGCACAACACAAATTTTGCTCCATTTTAAAGCATTTTAAACGGGAAATAAAGTTTGGAAAGATATTTGAAGTAGGCAGGCTGACCGTAAAATCCGTGTATATGAATGATAAAATATTAGTGGTGGATGATAATCAGGATTTACTGTTGATCACCCGAATCATCCTTAAGGGAATGGGGTATGAAGCCTTCCTTGCCACATCGCTGGAAGAGGCGCAACGAAAGATCAAAATTCATCAGCCAACACTTATTCTCCTCGATATCTGCGTGAACGATGGTGATGGAAGAGAACTTTGCTGCCAGCTAAAATCAGATCCGCAAACAAGTAACCTACGTGTAATACTGATGTCGGGAGACGAGGATTACAGCAAAGAAATGATTGCAGATGATTTTCTGCCCAAGCCTTTTGATTATAATGAATTGATCCAAAAAGTAGACAGGCAGTTAACTTACGCAACACTTTACCATTAAAACTCCGGATGCATGCCGGTATAATTATGAGGTGTGATGGCTTTTAATTCCTTCTTTAAAGTGGCAGAAATTTCTAGTGAATTGATGAAGTTGTGAATGGCTTCCTTGTCAATTGCTTTTTTACCTCGGGTCAATTCTTTTAAAGCCTCATAAGGATTAGGATAGTTTTCTCTTCTTAAAATGGTTTGAATGGCTTCTGCAACAACAGCCCAATTATTGTCTAAATCTGAATAGATCTTTTCATCGTTCAACACCAATTTTCCTAAACCTTTTTCAATAGATTTAAAAGAAAGAATAGTATGCGCAAACGGAACGCCTATGTTCCGTAACACAGTTGAATCGGTAAGATCTCTTTGAAGTCTTGAAACCGGAAGCTTTGCGGAAAGATGCTCAAACAATGAGTTAGCTATACCTAAATTGCCTTCGGCATTTTCAAAATCAATAGGGTTTACTTTATGCGGCATAGCAGAGGAGCCCACTTCGCCCTGTTTTGTTTTTTGCTTAAAGTAATCCATCGAAATGTATGTCCAAACATCCCGACATAAATCAATAAGTATAGTATTGATCCGCTTCATGCAGTCAAAAGAAGCAGCAAGATTATCGTAATGTTCTATTTGCGTAGTAAACTGTGATCGCTGCAAGCCTAAAACCTCCTCAACAAATTCATTGGCGAATTTGATCCAGTCTGTTTTTGGAAAAGCAATGTGATGTGCATTAAAGTTGCCTGTGGCGCCACCAAATTTTGCGCTGATAGGGATATTGATCAATTGCTCTATCTGGTTTTCCAGCCGTTCTACAAAAACCATGATCTCCTTACCCAATTTTGTAGGGCTTGCAGGCTGGCCATGCGTTCGGGCCAGTAAAGGAATTTCCTGCCATTGTTTTGCAAGAAGTTTTAGTTCTGTATTTAAATTTAATAAAGCCGGCAGGTATTCAAACTCTAATGCGTGTTTAAACGATAATGGTATAGAGGTGTTGTTAATGTCCTGA
>Ga0164290_1001016_pt1 | contig 58926 bp, 67 predicted proteins | sample Micstemetagenome_FD_108782 | JGI IMG/M metagenome (GOLD analysis project Ga0164290, IMG submission 108782) | Contaminated culture microbial community from soil near Moab, Utah, USA - Microcoleus steenstrupii SON62 (Illumina Assembly) | ecosystem: Environmental > Terrestrial > Soil > Soil crust...
AACGGCGACAGCCGCACGGTGCGCATCGGGGCCGACCCGGCCTGTCCGGTCTGCGCGCGATAAGACAAGCTTTGTTGGCCAAGGGCCCCTATATCCAGAGGGCTGAAGGTTGCGGCGCGCCGCGCCAATCTTTCGGCGCGAAAGGACGTCATGTCCGGCAATCCCCCGAAAACCCGCCATTTCCTGACCGACAGCCGTTCGAGCGGCGCCGTGCGGGTCCCCAGGCCGATGAACGGCACGGGCCTTTCCGATCCGCGCTCGACGCGCAGCCCCAAGTGAGCGGCTTCTGGCGCTTTCTGGGCGCGGTCGGCGAGGGCAGTGTCGGCAACGCCGAGATCCGGGCCGAGGCCTGGGCCCTGGGTGGCCGGCATCGCGGCGAGGTGCTGGAAGGCGCCCGCGCCGAGCTGGCAAGCGGCGGCCACAGCCCGCACCGCACCGCCCTTCTGAAGGCGGTGGTGAAGAACCAGCTGGCGCTGGCGGCCAGGGCGTGAGCGACGAGCTTTCCCGCCTGCAGCGCGAGAACGCCTATCTGAAAAGCCGCGTCGCCCAGCTTGAGGACGACGTCACCGACCTGAACGCGGAGGCGACCCGGCTGCGGCAGGTGCTCGACACCACCATGGCCCGCCGCGCCGCCGCCCGTCCCAACCCGCTGTCCGGAGGCCAATGATGCCGTTGAGTGAAGGGCAGCTGACGGCCCTGCGTAACCTGTCTCTGAAGCGGGCCGGCAAGCCGGTCGACTTCATCAACATCGCCGACGCCCAGGCGCTGACCGATCTTGGCCTGGCTGTGCGCAGCCGCGAGGGCTGGGAGATCACCAGCGAGGGCGAAGCGCTGCTGGCGGCGACGCCAAACGACGGCTGAGCGGTTCAAACCGCCTTCGCTTGGCGCTAGGGTGCCCCGCATGATCCGCCACCTTCCCCTGATCGCCCTTCTCGGCCTCGCCGCCTGCGGCAAGCCGGCCGAGCAACAGCCGACCGCCCCCGTGGCCGCGGCCACCGAGGCCACCCTGCCGGTCGATGCGCCGAAGGCGGCGCCGGCCTGGACCGCCAGCAACGATGGGGTCGGGCCGATCACCGTCGCGACGGCGTTTGATCGCGCGGCTGTCGTCGCCCTGTTCCCCGACTCCGAGGTCAAGACGGCCTTCCTCAGCGAGGAGGGCGCGCAGACGCCGATCCTCACCGTGTTCGGGCCCGAGGAACTGGGGCTGGAACTGAAGCAGGCGTCCGGGGGCGGCGGCGTCGGCGCCATCCTGGCCCAGGGCGGCCCGGTGGTCGGCCCCCGGGGCGAGACCCTGATGAGCCCGTTTACGTCGCTGGGGTTCAAGGCCGCCGACTGCGTCATCGGCGCGGACCGGTTCATCGGCGCGGCCCTGTGCCGCCGGGCGCCGGGCGATGCTTTGGCCTATGTGATCGGCAAGCGCGGCGAGCTGGCCGGCAATCCCGGCGATGCGCCGGACAGCGCCCAGCTGGCGGACGGCTTCCTGCGCGAGTTCCTCTGGCAGGCTCCGCTCAACTAGGTGCGCATCCTCGCCGTCGATACCTGCCTGGACGCCTGTTCCGCCGCCCTTCTGGACGGGGACGAGGTGCTGGCCGCCGTCTCCGAGCCGATGAGCCGGGGGCATCAGGAGCGGCTGGCCCCGATGGTGGCCGGGATGATGGCGCCGTTCGGGTTTGCAGGCCTGGACCGTATCGCCTCGACCGTGGGGCCCGGCTCTTTCACCGGCCTGAGAGTCGGGCTGGCCTTCGCCAAGGGGCTTAGCGCGGCCCTGTCGGTTCCGCTGGTCGGGGTCGGCTCCCTGCCGGCGCTGGCGGCGGGACGGACGGGGTTCGTCTGCGCGGCGGTCGATGCGCGACGGGGCCAGATCTACCTGCAGGCGTTCCGCGACGGGGCGCCGCTGATGGCGCCCGACGCCCTGGCCGCCGAGACGGCGAGCGCCCGGCTGGCGGAGCTGGCCGGGGATGGGCCGGTGACCCTGGTAGGGTCCGGGGCCCCGTTGCTGGCGGGACTGATCCCCGGGGCGAAGGTCGAGACGCCCGGCGGGCCGGACCCGGCCTGGGTGGCGCGGCTGGCGGCGATGGTGCGCGAGCCGATCCCGGTGGCGCGGCCGCTTTATCTGCGCACCCCGGATGCGAAATTGCCGGGGGGTATCGACCCCTATGCCTGAAGGCTCCCCACAGCCGCTCGCGGACCTGCACGCCCAGGCCTTCGATCATCCCTGGACCGCGGCCGAGATCGCCGGTCTGCTCGAGACCCCGGGGACCTTCGTGGTCGCCGAGGACGGCGGCTTCATCCTCGCCCGGGCCCTGGCCGGGGAGGCGGAAATCATCACCCTGGCGGTGGCGCCGGCCGCCCGACGGCAGGGCCTGGCGCGACGACTGGTCGAGGCGGCGATGGTGCGGGCCCTGGCGCTGGGGGCCGAGGTCCTCTTCCTCGAGGTGGCCGACGACAATGTCGCGGCGCTGGGGCTGTACCAGGGGCTCGGATTCGAGATCGTCGGGCGCCGGCGGGGCTATTATGCCCACGCCGAGGGCGGGCCGCCGACAGACGCGCTCGTGATGCGGCTTTCCCTTAACAGCTAGCCTCGCCGTGACTATCTTGCCCGCGACTCGCTGGAGGCCCCATGGACCGTCTTGAAAAGCTTTGCGTCGAAAAAGGCATGCGGATGACGGACCAGCGCCGGGTGATCGCCCGCGTGCTGTCGGGCGCGCAGGACCATCCGGACGTCGAGGAGCTGTACCGCCGCGCCCACGACGTCGACCCGCACATCTCGATCGCCACGGTCTACCGGACGGTTCGTCTGTTCGAAGAAGCCGGCATCATCGAGCGTCACGACTTCCGCGACGGACGCAGCCGTTACGAGGAAGCGCCCGACCACCACCACGATCACCTGATCGACATGAAGACCGGCCAGGTCGTCGAGTTCGTCGATGAGGAGATCGAGCGGCTGCAGCAGGCCATCGCCCGCAAGCTGGGGTACCGGCTGGTCGATCACCGGCTCGAACTCTACGGCATGCCGCTCGAAGACTCCGAGAAGACCACCCAATAGGGGCAATGGCGCCCACCCCTCCCCTTTATGGGGAGGGTGTCACGCACCGCGTGACGGGTGGGGAGGTCGGATGCGGCTCGCCAATCTCCGAATGTTGGTGATCCTTCCCTAAAGTTCCCCACCCTGCGAGGCTTTGCCTCGCTGTCCCTCCCCATAAAGGGGAGGGAGGGTTCTAACCTTGCGAGTCCGGCGCTCGCCCCCCATAACCCCGGCATGACGACGACCGCGCCCCAGAAGCGTCTCTACATCAAGACCTACGGCTGTCAGATGAATGTCTATGACAGCGAGCGCATGGCCGATGTCCTGCGGCCGCTGGGCTATGGCATGACGGACGATCCGGAAGGCGCCGATCTGGTCGTCCTCAACACCTGCCACATCCGCGAGAAGGCCACCGAGAAGGTCTATTCGGAGCTGGGCCAGATCAAGCGGATGAAGGCCCGCAAGGCCGAGGCCGGCGACGGCGTCATGACCATCGCGGTGGCCGGTTGCGTCGCCCAGGCCGAGGGCGCCGAGATCATGCGCCGTCAGCCGGCGGTCGATCTGGTGGTCGGGCCGCAGGCCTATCACCAGATGCCGGAACTGATCGCCCGCGCCCACCGGGCCAAGGGCGAAGGCCTGGCCGCCGAGTTTTCGCCGGAAGAGAAGTTCGACGCCCTGCCGGAGACCCGCCACGTCAGCGGCGTCACCGCCTTCCTCACCGTGCAGGAAGGTTGCGACAAATTCTGCACCTTCTGTGTCGTGCCCTATACCCGCGGCGCCGAGTGGTCGCGGCCGGCCGAGGCGATCCTGACCGAGGCCCGGGGCCTCGCCGAAAAGGGCGTCCGCGAGGTCACCCTGCTGGGTCAGAACGTCAACGCCTATGACGGCGCCCCGGGCGGCCTTGCGGCGCTTGTCCGCCAGCTGGCCAAGGTCGATGGCCTCGACCGCATCCGCTACACCACCAGCCATCCGCGCGACATGGACGAGGCGCTGATCGCCGCCCATGGCGACCTGCCGGAACTGATGCCCTCTCTGCACCTGCCGGTGCAGGCGGGGTCGGACCGGATCCTGAAGGCCATGAACCGCGACCACACGGCCGAGAGCTATCTTCGCCTGGTCGAGCGCATCCGCGCCGCGCGGCCGGACATCGCCATGTCCTGCGACTTCATCGTCGGCTTCCCCGGCGAGCGGGAAAAGAACTTCCAGGCGACGCTCGATCTGGTGGCCGAGGTCAAATACGCATCCGCCTTCTCCTTCAAGTACAGCCGCCGGCCGGGCACGCCGGCCTCGGCCATGCCTGGCCAGATCGCCGAAGAGGTGATGGATGAGCGGCTGCAGCGGCTGAACGCCCTGCTCGGCCAGCAACAACAGGCCTTCAACGAGGCCCAGGCCGGCAAGGTGCTGCCCGTGCTGATCGAGAAGCGGGGCCGCCGGGAGGGACAGCTGGGCGGCCGCAGTCCCTATCTGCAACCGGTTCATCTCGACGGGCCGGACCATCTGGTCGGTCAGATCGTTCCGGTGAAGATTGTCACCGGCCACAAGGGAAGCCTCTCCGGTGAACTGGCCGAAGTGTTGGAGCCCGCGTGAGTCGCATTCCTGAATTCCTGCCCCTGTCCGACGCCGCGTCCCGCGCGGTCGCCGGTCCCGGCAGCCGTCACGCCGCCCTGATCGAGGACGCCTTCAAGGTGCTGGTCGAGACGCCCGGCGGCGGCGTTTCCGTGGACGGTGATGGCCGGGCCCGCAGCCTTGCCAAGCGGGCCATCGCCGCCCTCGCCGCCCAGGCCGATTCCGGGGCCGTGGTGACCGAGGCCGACGTGCGCGTGGCCGTCGGCCAGGCCCGCTCGGGCGAGACCGGCCCGGTCGCGCCCGGGGTCGCCCGGCGCGGCGCCGTGTCGCCCAAGACGGCGACCCAGGCGCAGTACATGGACATGCTGGGCCGTCACGACCTGGTCTTCGGCCTGGGTCCCGCCGGCACCGGCAAGACCTTCCTGGCGGTGGCCCACGGCGCCGGCATGCTGATGCGCGGCGAGATCGACCGGCTGATCGTCACCCGGCCGGCCGTCGAGGCCGGCGAGAAACTGGGCTTCCTGCCCGGCGACCTGACCGAGAAGGTCGATCCCTACATGGCGCCGGTCTGGGAAAGCCTGATCCAGATCATGGGGGCCGAGCAGCTGCGCAAGCGCCGCGAGAAGGGCGAGATCGAGGTTGCCCCGATCGCCTTCATGCGCGGCCGCACCCTGAGCCACGCCTTCATCATCGTCGACGAGGCCCAGAACACCTCGCGGCTGCAGATGAAGATGGTCCTGACCCGCATGGGCGAAGGCAGCCGCATGGCGGTGACCGGCGATCCCAGCCAGATCGATCTGGTCAATCCGCGCGATTCCGGCCTGGCCCATGCCGTGGCCATCCTCGAGGGCGTCGAGGGCGTCGCCGTGACCCGCTTCACGGCCGCCGACGTGGTCCGCCACCCGATGGTCGCCCGCATCGTCAAGGCCTACGACGAAGACGCGGCCAAGCGCGGCTGATGAGCGATCCTGAACCAGACGTGCCGGACATAGAGGTTGAGGTCGAGGACCCGGCCTGGAACGCCGTTCCGGAGGTCGAGGCCCTTGTCCGGCGCGCGGCTCTGGCGGCAAGGCCTGACGGCGGCCTCGTCGTGCTCCTCGCCGATGACGATGCCGTGGCCGAGCTGAACCAGCAGTTCCGCCACAAGGCCGGCCCGACCAATGTGCTTTCGTTCCCGGCCCCCGAAAATCCCGAGAACCTGCTTGGCGATATCGCCCTGGCTTACGGCGTCTGCGCCCGCGAGGCGGTCGAGCAGGGCAAGACCCTGGCTGACCATCTGAGCCACCTGACGGTGCACGGCGTGCTGCACCTTGCGGGATACGACCACCAGACCGATGATGAGGCGGAAGCGATGGAGGAACTGGAGCGGCGCCTACTGGCGGCTCTGGGCGTCTCCGACCCCTACGCGACCGAACAGAGCTAGATGACCGACAGCGATCAAGACCCGCCCCCGTCCGAACCTCCCCAGCGAAGTCGCGGGGGCCCCAGGCATGGGGGATTGGGCGGCATGCTGCGCCAGGTGCTGCGCGCCTTCGGCGAAAGCGATGAGCCCGGCCCCCCGGATCTCCCGGCCGCCAACGAACTTGCCCAGCACGCCCGGGAGTTCGCCCAGCTCGACGTCGGCGATGTGATGACGCCGCGGGCAGACATCCAGGCCATCGAGATCGACACCCCCTTCGAGGACGTCGTGGCCCGTTTCCTCGAAACCGAACACAGCCGCCTGCCGGTGTTTCGCGAGACCCTCGACGATCCGGTCGGCGTCATCCACATCAAGGACATTTTCCGGCTGATGGCCGATGGCCGCAAAGCCAAGACCGGAGCCCTGCTGCGCAAGCTCAAGCGCGAGGTGCTCTATGTGCCCGAGGCCATGCCGGCCACGGCGCTGCTGGAAAAGATGCAGGCCAACCGGGTGCACCTGGCTCTGGTCATCGACGAGCATGGCGGGGTCAGCGGCCTGGCCACCCTTGAAGACCTGCTCGAAGCGGTGGTCGGCGAGATCGACGACGAACATGACGAAGCCCAGGTCAGCGGCATCGTCGCCCGGCCCGGCGGCGTCTTCGAGGTCGACGCCCGCGCCGATCTGGAAGACCTGGAGGCGGCGCTGGAGGTCGGCCGACTGGCCCCCGAGGAGCTGGAAGAAGATATCGACACCGTCGCCGGCCTGGTCACCGCCCTGGCCGGCCGGGTGCCGGAAACCGGCGAGACGATCAACCATCCGGACGGTTGGTGTTTCGAGATCGTCGACGCCGATATCCGCCGGGTGAAGCGGGTGCGGGTGCACCGCGCCCTGCGGCACCAGGAAGCGGTGTGATCCTCACCCCGGCCTGGCAGGCGCGGCTGATCGCCCTGGCGGCCGGCGCGGCGGCGGCGCTGGCGCATCCGCCGTTCGGCATCCTGCCCGGCCTGCTCGGCTACGGCGTCATCATGCTGCTGGTCGATGGGGCCAGCGAGACACGGCCCCTGCGCTCGGCCTTCCTGCGCGGCTGGCTGGCGGGTGTCGCCTATTTCGCCATCGGCACCTGGTGGGTGGCCGAGGCCTTCCTCGTCGATATCGCCGCCCACGGCTGGATGGCCCCCTTCGCGGTGACCTTTATGGCCGGCGGCATCGCCCTGTTCTGGGGTCTGGCGGCGCTGCTCTACCGGGCGGCGGGGGTCACCGGCGCCTGGCGGGTGATCGTCTTCGCCGTGGCCTTTGGGGTGGCTGAATGGATACGCGGCCATGTCCTCACCGGCTTTCCCTGGAACCTGCCGGGCGAGAGCTGGAAGGCGGGATCGCTGGTGTCGCAAACGGCGTCTCTGGTCGGCGCCTATGGCCTGACCGTGCTGACGGTCGGGATGGCGGCCGCGCCGGCGCTGCTGATCAAGGCGCGCGGTCGCGAAAGCCTGATCGCCGTCGGGGCCGCGGCGGCGGTTCTGCTGGCGATGACAGGCTACGGCTATCTGCGGCCCGGATACACGCTTTGGGCGCCGCGCGCCGCGCCGAGGCCGCCGCTGCCGCCGGTGGTCCGCATCGTTCAGCCTGACGTGCCGCAGGAGGCCAAGTACGACCCGCAATCCTTCAGCCGCATTCTCGGCAAATACCTTAGCCTGACCCGGCAGCCGTCCAGCGACGGCCAGGCGCCCGACATCGTCATCTGGCCGGAAGGCGCCGTTCCCGCCCTGGCCGAGGACTATCTGGCAGAGGGAACCTGGACCCGGGCGGCGATCATCGATGCCTTGTCGCCTGGTCAGGTCCTGATCGTCGGCGCTGCCCGCTATGAAGGCTCGCCCGAGACGCCGCGCTACTTCAACAGCCTGCTGGTTCTGCGCCGCGACGGCGATGACCTCGTCCAGCTGGGCCGCTATGACAAGCACCGGCTGGTGCCGTTCGGTGAATTCCTGCCGCTGGATTCTCTGCTCTCGCCGCTGGGGATCAAGAACCTGGTGCAGATCGGCGATGGCTTCACCCCGGGCGCGCGCCCGGCTCCCCTGGCCGTACCAGGCCTGCCGGTCATCCAGCCGCTGATCTGCTACGAGAGCCTGTATCCAGGCTTCACCCGCGAGGGCGCCAGGCGCGCCGGCAAGGCGCCGGACCTGATCGTCAATGTCTCCAACGATGCCTGGTTCGGAGCGACCAGCGGCCCCCTGCAGCACCTCAACCTGGCCAGCTACCGGGCCATCGAGGAGGGGGTTCCCATGGCGCGGGCCACCCCGACGGGGGTATCGGCGATGGTAGACGCCTACGGTCGGGTGATTCCCTCCAGCCGGATAAACCAAAGAGTGGAGGCTGTAGTCGACGTGGCCCTGCCACCTAAAGTCGTTGAAACCCCCTACCGCAGGTTGGGTGACCTTGCGTTTTCAATATTCATAATTGCAGGCTTGGCGATAACGGCGGTCTTTCACTGGCGACGTCTGAAAATCCCCCTAAGAATGCCGCGCGCCGCCTAGGCGGTAGTGTGTGTTTCTTGACGGGGCTACTTCTGGATGACTGACGACGCGAGCCGTTCGCCCAATCCGATCGACATTCATGTCGGCAGGCGGGTGCGTCAGCGGCGCAAGGCCATGGGCGTGACGCAGGAGCGTCTGGCTGACGATCTGGGCCTGACCTTCCAGCAGGTGCAGAAGTACGAGCGGGGCGCCAACCGGGTGTCGGCCTCCAAACTCTACGAAATCGCCGTCGCCCTGCAGACCGGCACCGAATACTTCTTCGAGGGCCTGGCGGACCCCTCGTCGCTGAAGACCGGCGGCGGCGGGGCCGAGCCGGAGTCGGAGAAGTTCGTCAACGCCTTCCTGATGAGCACCGAGGGGCTGGAGCTGGCCGAACTGTTCTCGCGCCTGAAGAGCCCGCGCCTTCGCAAGCGGATCGTCGAGCTGGTCCGCAGCATGGTCGAGGACACCGAGGCGGACGAGTAGCGTTCCCTCGCACAAGTGCGCTTGCGGATATAAAGATACCTTTATATGGTCGCCCCGCTTTTAGCCGGGAGTCTTCCGTGAGCCGTCAGAACTACATCTTCACCAGTGAAAGCGTGTCCGAGGGACACCCCGACAAGGTCGCCGACCGCATCAGCGACACCGTCGTCGACGCCTTCCTGGCCGAGGAGCCCGAAGCCCGGGTGGCCTGTGAGACCCTGGTGACCACCAACCGCATCGTGCTGGCCGGCGAGATCCGCGCCGCCAAGCCGGGCGCCTCCAAGGCCGAGAACAAGGAGCGCAACAAGGCGATCATCGCCAGCCTTGAGCCCAAGGTTCGCGCCGCGGTGAAGGACATCGGCTACGCCCAGAAGGGCTTCCACTGGGAAAAGGCCAAGTACCAGTGCTTCCTGCACGCCCAATCCGACCATATCGCGCAAGGCGTCGACGCCGGCGAGAACAAGGACGAAGGCGCCGGCGACCAGGGCATCATGTTCGGCTACGCCACCGACGACACGCCGGAGTTCATGCCGGCCACCCTGCAGTACAGCCACAACATCCTGAAGCGCCTGGCCGAACTGCGCCACTCGGGCGAGCTCGACTTCCTCGAGCCCGACGCCAAGAGCCAGGTCACCCTGCGCTACGAGAACGACCGGCCGGTGCATGTCGAGGAGATCGTCGTCTCCCACCAGCACGGCAAGAAGATGGAGGGCGGCGCCCCGACCTCCAAGCGCATGCTGGCGGCGCTTCGCCCCTACATCCTGCCGCTGTTCGCCGATGGCCTGATCAGCAAGAAGACCAAGTGGCACATCAACCCGACCGGCAAGTTCCTGATCGGCGGGCCGGACGGCGACTGCGGTCTGACCGGCCGCAAGATCATCGTCGACACCTACGGCGGCGCCTCGCCGCACGGCGGCGGCGCCTTCAGCGGCAAGGATCCGACCAAGGTCGACCGCTCCGCCGCCTACGCCTGCCGGTACCTGGCCAAGAACGTGGTCGCCGCCGGTCTGGCCAAGAAGTGCACCATCCAGATCAGCTACGCGATCGGCGTCGCCCGGCCGCTGAGCTTCTATGTCGACACCCACGGCACCGGCGAGGTCGATCCGGCCCAGCTGGAAAAACTGCTGCCCGACTTCATCGGCGGCGGCACTCCGGCCGGCATCCGCAAGACGCTGCAGCTCAACAAGCCGATCTACGCCCGCACCGCCGCCTACGGTCACTTCGGCCGCCAGCCGGACGACGAGGGCGGCTTCAGCTGGGAAAAGACCGACCTGGTCGAAGCGCTGAAGAAGGCGTTTTGAATTTCGCTTCCTTCTCCCGGAGGGAGAAGGAGGCCCGGTAGGACCGGATGAGGGGTTACGGCGCCCGACGTCCCGGCGCCTTAACCCCTCACCTTCCCACGCGCTGCGCACGTGGGCCCCTTCCTCTCCCTATGGGAGAGGACTACGAGCGCCCCCCATGCCCAACCCCCAGCAACCCCACGGTCCCCTTCGCTCTTTCGGGCGCATCAAGTCGCGCCCGATCAAGGCGCGGCAGGCGGCGCTGTTTGACAGCCTGCTGCCGTCCATCGCGGTTCCGGAAACGCCCTTCGATCCGCTCAGCCTGAAACCCGACGCCACGGCGGTGTGGGTCGAGATCGGCTTTGGCGGCGGCGAGCATCTGGCCGGACAGGCGGCGAAGAACCCGGACGTGCTGATCATCGGGGCCGAGCCGTTCCAGAACGGCGTGGCCAGCGCCCTGCGGCATCTGGAGGAAGCGGGGGCGAGCAACGCCCGTATCCATCCGGGCGACGGGCGCGAGGTTCTGGGCAACCTGCCGGACGGCAGCGTCGATCGCCTGTTCGTCCTGTTTCCGGACCCCTGGCAGAAGGCGCGGCACAACAAGCGCCGGCTGGTGAACCCCGAGTTCCTGGCCGAGGCCCACCGGCTGCTGAAGCCCGGCGGCAAATTTCGCTTCGCCACCGACTGGGCCGACTATGCCGACTGGACGCTGGAAAGGGTGCTGGCCAGTGGCCTGTTCGCCTGGCCGGCGGACAAGGCCGACGATTGGCGCGTGCCGCCGGAAGATCACCTGACGACGCGGTACGAGGAAAAGAAGCTCGGCGACATCCCGCCGGTCTGGCTGGACTTCGTGCGGGCGTGAGCGGCCTCTGGCGACAGGCCTCGGCCGGAGCCGTCGGCGGCGCCCTGAGTGCGGTCGCTGTCCTGACAAGCACCCTTCTCCTCGGCTGGATAACGGGTCCGCCGACCGACAACGCGGACGGGATCGGGTTGGGCGCCCTGTTGTTCGTCGGCTCCGGTATGCTGAGCGTTGTCGCCGGCGGATTCGGCGCGATCGTCGGTGTTGCGTTCGAGCTGGTTCGACGTCGGCAGGCAGGGGCGCAATGGAACCTGCAGGCCGGCTTCATGGTCGCCCTGCTCGTGTTCTACGCGTCGCTCAGCTTGCTGGCCGGAACGATCGATTTCGACCGCAGCGAGGTTCCGTTGCTGCTGGCCGCGCCGCTGTTTCCCGTCGCCTGGAATCCCTGGCTGGCGGCGCCGCTGTGGGCCTGGGTCGGCTCCCTGCCGATGCGCGAGCGCGCCAGACCTCAAGACAGTTAGGGCGTCAGCACCATCTTCAGCGCCCCGTCCTCGCGGGCGTCGAACATGCGATAGGCCTCCACCCCGTCACTGAGCGGCAAACGGTGACTGATAACCCGCTCGGGCTTCAGGCGGCCGGCCTGGACCAGGGGGATCAGCTCGGGCCAGGTTTCCTGCACGTTGCAGGTGCCGATCCGGAAGGTCAGGCCCATGCCGAAGGCGCGGCCCATCGGGAAGTCGAACTTGCGATCCTGGTTGACCCCGATCACCGACACCGTCCCGCGCCGGGCCGCCAGGCGAAGGGCGAGATCGATGGTGCGGGCGTGGCCGACGGCCTCGACGACGCTGTCGGCCATCCGTCCCTTTGTCAGCTCGGCCATCTGCTGCGGCGCCTCGTCGGGATGCAGGGCGACGGCGCCCAGGCCTTCGGCGATAGCGCGGCGCTCCGGCACCGGGTCGATGGCGAACACCCGGGCGGCGCCGAGCACGAAGGCCTGTTCGACGGCCATCAGGCCGATGGGACCCAGACCCACGACGGCGGCGGTCTTGCCTGAACTGATCTCGGCGTTGCGGGCGCCGTACCAGGCGGTGGCCATGCCGTCGGTCATCAGCAGGGCCTGGTCGTCGGTGACGCCATCGGGAATCTTGGCGGCATTGAAGTCGCCGGCCGGCACACGGACGGCTTCGGCCTGCGAGCCCTGCAGTTTCGACGACAGGCCGTAGCAGGACCCCTGCCCGGTCTCGCAGCGGACGACGTCGCCGCGCAGGCAGGACGGGCAGGCGCCGCAGCCGACGGCACCGGAGATCATCACCCGGTCGCCGCTCTTGAGCCGCCGCACGCCGCGGCCGATCTCGACAACCTCTCCGACCGCCTCATGGCCGACGCAGAAGCCCAGATCCTCGCTGAACCCCTCGCCATGGTAGATGTGCAGGTCGCTGCCGCAGATCGAACAGCCGGTGACGCGGATCAGGACATCGCGGTCGTCGTGCAGGACCGGATCGTCCATGCTCTCGTAGCGGACGTCACGGGGACCGAAGTAGCGCAGGGCCTTCATGGGGCGGCTCCGTCGATCCAGCGCAGGGCGCGCTGGAAGAGGTTGATCGTCGAGGCGTGGAGGCGGTCGCCGATGGCCTTTGGCGCGCGACCCGCGCCGGCCCGGGCGTGGCTGCCCTCCAGGATGATGCCGAGCTTGTAGCAGGCCAGGACGCCGTACCAGCGGATATGGGTCAGGTCGCGGTCGCTGTTTCGGCCATAGTGGTCGATGACCTCGGCGATGGTCGGAAAGCCCTCCCAAGGGGTGACCGGCGTCAGGGCGGCCTGCCCGGGCTCGGGCCACATGGCCATCAGCCAGCCGAGGTCGAGCAGGGGATCACCTGTGCTGGCCAGTTCCCAGTCGACGATGGCGGCCAGTTCGCCGCTGTCATGCCGATACATGACGTTGGCCAGGTGGTAGTCGCCGTGGATCAGGCCGGGGCGGAAGCCGGGCGGTCGGTGGGCATCCAGCCAGGCGCCGACAGTGTCGACGCCGGGAATCTCGTCGGTCCAGGTTGGGACCTCGCGATAGCTCTCGAACTGGGCCCGCCAGCGCGGGACCTGCCGCTCCAGCCAGCCGTCGGTCTTGCCCAGCGTCTCCAGCCCGACTTTCGCGATGTCGATACGGCCGAGGGCGATGATGCCGTCGGCCAGGGCGAAGCCCATGCGGTTGCGCACGGCCGGATCGGTGGCGTGCAGGGGCGGCAGGCCCATCGTGGGATTGAAGCCGTCGATCGGCTCCATCAGGTAGAAGGCGGCGCCGTCCATGGTCTCTTCGGGACTGGCGGCGATCAGGCCGGGATGGGGCACGTCCGATCCGGCCAGGGCGGCCAGCACCCGGGCCTCGCGGCGCATGGTCTCGTTGGAGTTGGCGAAGCTTCGGCGGCGGGCGGCGCAGGACGTAGTCGCGGCCCGAGCGGTTGAACTTCAGCAGGATGTTCTGGGTGCCGCCGGTCAGGACGGTGAGGCCTTCGAGCGGTCCCGCGCCGAGGCCGTTGAGGTCCATGAAGGCCGACAGAACGGCGAGATCGACGCCTTCCGGGACCGTGTTGTCGCTGGCCATTGTTCCTCCCGGCCGTCGTGCTGCAGCCTTCGAAGGGAGCCTAGGCCGTTGTCGTGGCGGCAGGCAAACCCCCCAGGCTTCCCTTCTCCCTCCTGGGGGAGAAGGATTGTTTTCGATGGAGGGTCTGGCGCGACGTGGCGTCAGCCGCCCACAATCAGGCCGAACAGCGGGAGAGACGTCATGGCCAAAGTCATTCGGATCGGCGGCGCCGGCGGGTTCCTCGGCGACTCGTCCGTGGCCGCGCCGCAGCTGCTCAAGGGCGGCGATCTCGACTACATGATCCTCGACTATCTGGCCGAGGCGACCATGTCGATCCTGGGCCAGATCAAGCGCGAGCGGCCGGGAGAGGGCTTCGCGCGAGATTTCACCGAGTGGGTCTGGAAGGACAACCTGGCTGAGTTCAAGGCCCAGGGCGTCAAGGTCATCACCAACGCCGGGGGCCTCAATCCCCATGCCTGCCGGGCGCGGATGGAAGAGCTGGCGGCGGCGGCCGGGCTGTCGTTCAGGATCGCCGTCATCGAGGGCGACGACCTGATGGAGAGCATCGACACCCTCTCCGGCATGACCGAGCTCTACACCGGCGCCTCGTTCCCGCCGAAGGACCGGCTGTTCACGGCCAACGCCTATTTCGGCGGCCGGCCGATCGCGGCGGCCCTGGCGGCGGGGGCCGACATGGTCATCACCGGCCGGGTCGTCGACAGCGCCCTGGCGCTGGGTCCGCTGATGCATGAGTTCGGCTGGAGCGACGACGACCACGACCTGCTGTCGGCCGGATCGCTGGCCGGGCACGTGATCGAGTGCGGGGCTCAGGCGACCGGCGGGCTTTTCACCGACTGGCGCGACGTGCCGGACTGGGGCCACATCGGCTACCCGATCATCGAATGCCATGCCGACGGATCGTTCGTGGTCACCAAGCCGGCGGGGACCGGCGGACTGGTCTCGCCGGCCGCCGTGGCCGAGCAGATCCTCTACGAGGTCGGTGATCCGCAGGGCTATGCGCTGCCGGACGTCGTCTGCGATTTCACCCAGGTGAAGGTCGAGCAGGTCGGCGAGCATCGGGTGAAGGTGACCGGCGCGAAGGGCTATCCGCCGTCGGGGTCGTACAAGGCCTGCATCACCTGGGGCGACGGCTGGCGGTTCATCGGAGCCATGCCCATCGTCGGCCGCGAGGCGGCGGCCAAGGCGAAGCGCCAGGCCGAGGCGGTGCTGGAGCGGGTCGGCGACATGCTGCGCGAGAAGAACCTCGCGCCCTTCCGTGAGACGCGGATCGAGATCCTGGGCGCGGAAGCCAGCTACGGCGCCAACGCCAGCGAAGCAGCGCAAGCCGTGCGCGAGGTCGTCAGCCGGGTCGGGGCCGAGCATGAGGACGAGCGGGCGCTGCGCCTGCTGACCCGCGAATGGCAGTCGCCGACCACCTCGATAAGCGTCGGCACGACGGGCTGGTTCGGCGGCGCACCGAGCATTTCGCCGGTGGCGCGGGTGTTCTCGGTGCTCATTCCCCGCGAGCAGGTTCCGGCAAAAGTCGATCTCGGCGGCGCGGTGACCGTGGTCGATGCCCCATCGCCGGCGACCCCCTTCTCGGCCGCCATGGTCGAACGGCCGACGCCGCCGGCCGGGCCGGACGCCTCTGGCCAGCTGATCGAAGTCCCGCTGATCGACCTGGCCTGGGCCCGATCCGGTGACAAGGGCGACGCCTTCAACGTCGGGGTCATCGCCCGCAAGCCGCAGTACCTGCCGTGGATCCGCGCCGGGCTGTCGGAGGCGGCCGTGAAGACCTGGTTTGCCCATGAGTTCGAAGGCGCCGTCGCCCCGCAGGTCATCCGCTACGACCTGCCCGGCATGGACGCCATCAACCTGCACTGCATCCAGGCCCTGGGCGGCGGCCAGTTCGCCAGCCTGCGGCTTGATGCGCTGGCCAAGGGCAAGGCGCAGCAACTGCTGGACATGCCGATCAAGGTGCCGGCGGCGCTGATCGCCTGACGAACGGGCAACGGGGAGACATTGAATTTCCCTGCGCCGCATCCCCGATCGCCGCAGGATGCGGAAATTCAATGTGTTCCCTCTTCCTGTCCGCCCAACATCCCGGGCGCGAACGAGGCTCGCCCCCCGCGTGTCTGTGCATTGACCGTGACGAAAACCGGGCCATGGTGAATGAAACGCCCCAGAAAGTGGGCGAGGGAGAACAGGCTATGGTTCGGGGTGTGCGGATGGCGCTGGGGTGGATCCTCGGCGGCCTTGTTTGGGCTTTGCTGGTTTCACTGGTTCTGGTGTTCTGGGAAGGCCGCGCCGATCTCAGCGGCGGCAATCTGATGGCCATGGGCCAGGCGGCCTTGACCGGCGTGCCGGCGGCGGCGCCGGGGGCGCTGGTCTTCCTTGGCTTGGGACTGCTGCTGTTCGGCCTGATGGGCCGCAGCACGGCGCCGGTTGGGGCCGGTGGTTTCGGTGGCCTCCTCTTCCTGCTGGCCAGCGGTCTGGCCTGGAAGTTCGGCGGCGGAGCGTCGCTGGTCGGCGCCCTCTTTGGCCTGTTTCCGATCGAGGCCTACTGGGCGCAGGTCATGGATATCGCCAAGGCTGACGGGGCGGCCTATGCCTGGCTGGCGGTTCACAGCCTGGCGCCGCTGGTCGCCGGCGCCATCGGCGGCGGCGTGTATGACGCCGTGGCCGAGGCAGCCAAGGCGGCGCGGCGCAAGAGCCGGCGGCCGACGGTGAATTTCGGCTAGCCCAGCGGCCCCGCTTTCTAGGGGGCTGACAACCAGCGAGTGAGGGTCTATAAGGGCCTTCACATCGTTTGAACGCGCTGGATAGCGCATTCGAGCGGCGTCCTCCGGGGCGCCGCTTTTGTTTTGGGTTTTTGTTGTCTTTCGGAGAGGCGCTCGTTGCGCGCACGTACTAGCGAAGATCGCGGCCTGCTTGAGCTGCTCGATCCCGTGGCTGAGGCCGCCGGGTACGAGATCGTGCGCCTGCGCCTGATGGGCGGGGCCACCCGCCGCCTGCAGATCATGGCCGAAACGCCGGATGGCGAAATGGTCGTCGAGGACTGCGCCAAGCTGAGCCGCGCCATCTCCGAGATCATGGACGCCGCCGACCCGATCACCGGCGAATACACCCTGGAAGTCTCCAGCCCCGGCATCGACCGGCCGCTGACCCGGCTGAAGGACTTCGAGACCTGGGAAGGCTACGAAGCCCGCATCGAACTCGACCGCATCGCCGAGGGTCGCAAGCGCTTCAAGGGCGAGCTGGCCGGGATCGAGGCCAGTCCTGAAGGTGTTTGGCAGGTCGGGATCAACGTCGAGGGCGACAGCGAAACCACCCTCTACATCCCGTTCGACTGGATTCTGGAAGCCAAGCTGGTCCTCAACGACCAGCTGATGAAGGTCGGCGCCGAACAGCGCGCCGCCCGCATCGCCCAGGACGACATCAACTCCGTCGGCAACGACAACGACTGACACCTTAGAGATTTAAGGACACGACCATGGCCACCGGCATTTCCGCCAACCGCCTCGAACTGCTGCAGATCGCTGACGCGGTCGCCCGTGAAAAGGGGATCGACAAGGAGATCGTCATCGCCTCCATCGAGGAAGCGATCCAGAAGGCCGCGCGCAGCCGTTACGGCGCCGAGCACGACATCCGCGTCGCCATCGATCCGAAGACCGGCGAGACCTCGATCAAGCGCTACGTGACCGTGGTGCCGGACGACGTGGAAGAGTTCGAAGAGGGCGACGTCGGCAAGATGCGCCTGGCCGACGCCAAGGCCTTCTACGGCAAGGACACCGAAGTCGGTCAGGTCTTCGACGAGGAGCTGCCGCCGTTCGAATTCGGCCGGGTGCAGACCCAGATGGCCCGCCAGGTGGTGTTCGGCAAGGTCCGTGAGGCCGAGCGCGAGCGTCAGTTCGAAGAGTACAAGGATCGCGTCGGCGAGATCGTCAACGGCGTCGTCAAGCGCGTCGAATACGGCAACGTCATCGTCGATCTGGGCCGTGGCGAAGGCGTCATGCGCCGCGACCAGTCGATCCCGCGCGAGAACTTCAACCTCGGCGACCGTATCCGCTGCTACATCTACGACGTCCGCAGCGAGACCAAGGGCCCGCAGATCATGCTGTCCCGCGCCCACGGCGGCTTCATGGCCAAGCTGTTCGCGCAGGAAGTGCCGGAAGTCTATGACGGCGTCATCGAGATCCGCGCCGTCGCCCGCGACCCGGGCAGCCGCGCCAAGATGGGCGTCGTCTCCAACGATTCCAGCATCGACCCGGTCGGCGCCTGCGTCGGTATGCGCGGTTCGCGCGTCCAGGCGGTCGTCGCCGAGCTGCAGGGCGAAAAGATCGACATCATCCAGTGGAGCCCGGACGAGGCGACCTTCATCGTCAACGCCCTCGCCCCCGCCGAAGTCTCCAAGGTGGTCATGGACGAGGACGACGAGCGCGTCGAAGTCGTGGTCCCCGACGAGCAACTGTCGCTGGCCATCGGCCGCCGCGGCCAGAACGTCCGCCTGGCCAGCCAGCTGACCGGCTGGCAGATCGACATCCTGACCGAGTCCCAGGAGTCGGAGCGCCGCCAGAAGCAGTTCGCCGAGACCACCCAGCTGTTCCAGGACGCCCTGGACGTCGACGAGGTCATCGCCCAGCTGCTGGCCACCGAAGGCTTCGTGTCGGTCGAGGACGTCGCCTTCGTCGAACCGCATGAGATCGCCGAGATCGAAGGCTTCGACGAGGACACCGCCGAGGAACTGCAGGCCCGGGCCCGCGAATTCCTCGACAAGGCCGCCGCCGAGCTGGACGCCAAGCGCGTCGAACTGGGCGTCGAGGACGGCATCCTGGAAATCGAAGGCATCACCCTGCCCATGGCCGTCGCGCTTGGCGAAGGCGATGTGAAGACGGTTGAAGACCTGGCTGGCCTGGTCCCCGACGACCTGCGCGGCTGGTACGAGACCAAGGACGGCGAGCGGGTCCGCGAAGCCGGATCGCTGGAAGCCTTCAATCTGACCCCGGAAGACGCCGAGACCCTGATCATGCGCGCGCGCATCGTGATGGGCTGGGTCGAGGCTCCCCCGGAACCGGAATACGAAGAAGAGTACTACGAAGAGGGTGACCAAGGCGCCGAGTACGCCGAGGCTGAAGTTGAAGGCGAACAGCCCGAAGCTTCGGAAGAGGTCGCCCTGGCCGAGGCCGAAGGCGAGGCTCGGGACGCGTGAGCGTCTCCGGCCAAACCCTCGGAACGACGTCTTCAATGAGTTGATCGGCCCAGCCCGGGCCGGTCGTGGACAAGGAACGCGACCAGCCCATGCAGGCTGAGACCGACATTTCGGCACGCAAGACCCTGGCGGAAACCGCCAGGGAACGGCGCGACATCGTCTCGGGAGAGGTGATGGCGGAGCAGAGGCTTGTCCGCTTCGTCGCCAGCCCCGATGGCGTGGTGACGCCGGACATCGCCCGCAAGCTGCCCGGCCGGGGAATCTGGGTCGCCGCCGACTGCGCCAGCATTGAAACCGCCGCGAAGAAAAACGCCTTCGCCCGCTCGGCCAAGGCCAAGCTGACGGTTCCCGAAGGCCTGGCCGATCTGGTCGAAAAACTGCTGACCAAGCGGGTTCTCGACAGCCTTGGCCTTGCACGGCGGTCCGGAGAGCTTACTTCCGGCTTTGAAAAGGTCATGTCGACTGTTCGTAGCGGCAAGGCCGCCTGGCTGATCGAGGCCAGTGACGGCGCGGCCGACGGTCGTTCGAAGATTCTCAACCTGGCCCGGCATATGACCCCACAGCCTCGGGTCATCGGCGTTTTCACTTCCGCCGAATTGGGTTTGGCCTTGGGAGCCGAGAATGTGATACACACCGCCTTCCTCGGCGGACGGTCTGCCAAAAGTTGGACGCAGGACGTCGAACGTCTGGCCGGTTTTCGCCCGCTTCTCCCCGAGAGCTGGCACGAGGAGCGGTAGGAGAAGGGCCCGCGGGAAACCGCGACCGGGCCCTTTGTGAGTTTGGAAATTCAGGTAGTGCGGTCGGATATTCCGACCGCGAGTTAAGCGAGACGCATGAGCGACGAGAACGACAACCGCCCGGGCCGCCCGCCCATGACGCTGAAGCCCCGCACGGGGTCTGTCAGCGCCGGCGTGGTGAAGCAAAGCTTCAGCCACGGGCGGACGAAGACGGTGGTGGTGGAAACCAAACGGCAGCGGACCCATACGCCGCCGGCGGCGAATCTCGCCGGTCCGTCCAACGCCGAACGGCGTCCCGCACCGGGCGCGCCGCAGCAGCGTCCCGCCCAGGGCGGCCAGGGTGGCCTGTCCGCCGACGAGATGCGCGCCCGCCAGGCCGCCATCGAAAGCGCCCAGCGTCAGGCCCAGATCCAGGCCGCCGCCCGCGCCGAGGAGGCCCGCAAGGCCGCCGCGGCCGCTGAAGCCGCCAAGGCCGCCGCTGCTGCACCGCCTCCGGCGCCCGCCGCCGAAGCCCCCGCCGCGCCGGCTCCGGCCGCGCCAGTGGCGGCTGCGCCTGCCGCCCCGGCCCCGGTTGCTGAAGCGCCTGCTGCCCCGGCTGCCGCCCCGACCCCGGCTCCGGCCGCCCCCGTGGCTCCGGCCGCCCCTGTGCCCCCTGTCGCTGCGGCTCCGGCCGCGCCGCGTCCGGCTACGCCCGCGCCCCAGGCTCCCCGTCCGGCGGCGCCCGCCGCGCCGCCTTCGGCTGGCCAGACCCGCACCTACGAGCCGTCCCGCGACCGTCGTGACGACCGCTCCAGCACCACCACCTACCGTCCGCCGGCGTCGACCAGCAATTTCAACCAGCGGACGCCGCGCCCGGACGCCACCACCTTCAACCAGCGGGCTCCGCGCCCGGACGCAGAACGTCCGCGCAACGACGCCCCGCGCGTCGACAATCGCGACCCGCGCAGTGGCGACAACCGTGGCGGCGACCGTCCGCAGCAGACCGTCCGCTACTCGGCCCTGGCCCCGCGCCCGGCTCCGCCGCGTCCCGGCGCGCCCCGCGGACCGCGCCCCGGCGCCGGCCTGGCCGCCGAGGCTCCGGCGACGCCGGAAGTCACCCGCGCCACCCGTTCCGCGCCCCGCCCCGGCGGCGCGCTGCCTGACCGTCGTCCGGAAGAGGATGATGATCGTCGTCGCGGCCCCGGTGGCCCCGGCGCTGGTCCGGGCAAGGCAGTTTCGCGCACCAAGGGCGAGCCCAAGCGTCGTGAAGGCCGCCTGACCATCCAGGCCGTGGCCGGTGATGACGAGGGCGCCGTCGAGCGCATGCGCTCGCTGGCCTCGGTCCGCCGGGCCCGCGAACGGGAAAAGGAAAAGCGCCGTGGCGGCGCCACCGAGCAGGCCCGCGCGGCCCGCGAGGTCATCATCCCCGACGTCATCACCGTTCAGGAGCTGTCCAACCGGATGGCCGTGCGCGGCGTCGACATCATCAAGATGCTGATGCGCCAGGGCGTGATGCTGAAGATCAACGACGTCATCGACAGCGATACCGCTGAGCTGGTGGCGACCGAGTTCGGCAACACCGTCCGCCGCGTCTCCGAAGCCGACGTCGAGGAAGGCTTCCTGGACGCCGAGGATCACGACGAGGCGCAGGAGACCCGCGCTCCGGTGGTGACCATCATGGGCCACGTCGACCACGGCAAGACCAGCCTGCTCGACGCCCTGCGCACCACCGACGTGGCCGGCGGCGAAGCCGGCGGCATCACCCAGCACATCGGGGCCTACCAGGTCCGCCTGGCCGACGGTCAGCGCGTCACCTTCCTCGACACCCCCGGCCACGCGGCGTTCAGCGCCATGCGGGCCCGCGGCGCCAACATCACCGACATCGTCGTGCTGGTGGTGGCCGCCGATGACGGGGTCATGCCGCAGACGATCGAGGCCATCCAGCACGCGAAATCGGCGGGTGTCCCGATCATCGTGGCTGTCAACAAGATGGACAAGGACGGGGCCAACCCCACCCGCGTCGTCAATGAGCTGCTGCAGCACGAGATCGTCGTCGAAAGCCTGGGTGGCGACACCCAGATCGTCGAGGTCTCGGCCAAGACCCGCTCCGGCCTCGACAACCTGATCGAGAACATTCTCGTCCAGGCCGAACTGCTGGACCTGAAGGCCAACCCCGAGCGCACCGCCGAAGGCGTTGTCATCGAGGCCAAGCTGGACAAGGGTCGCGGCGCCGTCTCCACCGTGCTGGTCAAGCGTGGCACCCTGAAGCGCGGCGACATCGTCGTTGCCGGCTCCTCCTACGGCCGGGTTCGCGCCCTGCTGAACGAGCGCAACGAGCAACTGACCGAAGCCGGCCCCTCGACCCCGGTCGAGATTCTCGGCCTCGACAGCACCCCGTCTCCGGGTGAAGCCTTCGCCGTGGTGGAAAACGAAGCCCGCGCTCGCGAGCTGACCGAATACCGCAACCGCCTGAAGCGCGAGAAGTCGGCCGTCGGCGGTGTCGCCGGGGCCAGCCTCGCCGACATGATGGCCAAGCTCACCGCCAAGAAGGTCAGCGAACTTCCGCTGGTCATCAAGGGCGACGTGCAGGGCTCGGTCGAAGCCATCGTCGGCTCGCTGGACAAGCTGGGGACGGACGAAGTTCGCGCCCGGATCATCCTGCAAGGGGCCGGCGCGATCAGCGAAAGCGACGTGCAGCTGGCCAAGGGCGCCGGCGCGCCGCTCATCGGCTTCAACGTCCGGGCCTCGGCCCAGGCGCGGGCCCTGGCCGAGCGCGAAGGCGTGGAAATCCGCTACTACGCGATCATCTACGACCTGATCGACGACATCAAAGGCGTCATGTCGGGGATGCTCTCGCCGATCCAGCGGGAAACCTTCCTCGGCAACGCCAAGGTCCTGCAGGTGTTCGACATCTCCAAGGTCGGCCGCATCGCCGGCTGCCGTGTCACCGAGGGCGTGGTTCGCCGCGGGGCCAAGGTCCGGATCGTTCGCGACAACATCGTCGTGCTCGAACTGGGCACCCTGCAGACCCTCAAGCGCTTCAAGGACGAAGTCGCGGAAGTCACCAACGGCATGGAGTGCGGCATGCACTTCCAGGGCTTCCAGGACATCCGCGAAGGCGACGAGATCGAGTGCTTCACGGTCGAGGAAGTGGCGCGGACGCTGTAGCGGACGGGTCCACTTTCTGGAAAAGTTGAAAGGCGCGGATCGCAAGGTCCGCGCCTTTTGCTTTGGGGGATGTGGTGAACGTTCAAGGATCAGTCCGCACCGGCGAAAACCTGGCGGCGGGGCAGGCGGTGGGCCTGCGGATCATGGGCCCAAGGATCTGGCCGGCCCAGTTGATCCTCGGCGGGATAGTCTTTGGCCTGACGTATCTGGGCTACTGGCTCAGTGATGAACGGTCGGCGGACGTCCCTTACAAGGCGTGGATCTGGATTGGCGCCTGCTGCGCGGGCCTTCTGCTCTACGTGGTTCGCAGCGCAATGCTCGGGCGACTGTATTACGCCGGTCTGGCAGAGCGGGGCCTAGACGAGCGCCACTGCGCCTTCACCTTCACGGACAAGGGTGTCTCCGTCAGCTGTGCCGAGACCCATAGCCAGTCCAGCTGGCGGCTGGTGTCTGAGATCGCGCTGGAGAAGGACTCCTGGCTGCTGATCGGGATCACCTCCTGGTTCCTGCCGCGCCGCTTCTTCGCTGATGCGCAGGCCGAGCGGACCTTCCTCGAGCTGGCGTTACGCAATCTGTCCCATGGGGCCGTCGATCGCAGCCAGGCGGCGCAGGACGTCTACAACGGCTCTCTGAAACCCTTCGTCGGCTACGGCGAGCCCTGACCGGACGCCTGCCTTCCACGCCTCCGACTAGCCGAGCCCAGTTGACCGCCGCGCCAGTGTCGCGGAAAAGCCTGAAGTCTGTTTGACGCTTCCCGGCCGGAGACGACCGTATGCGCCCGTTTCGCGTAACCATCCTGATCGGCCTGCTGGCCACCCTGAGCGCCTGCGCCACCGCCACGCGGCTGGACGCGGCGGGCGATGTTCACGCCCTGCTGATCGCCATCCGCGACAACGACAAGGCCGGCTTCAACGCCCATGTCGACCGCCAGGCCCTGAAAGCCTCCATCGAGGCCCATCTGGTCGAGGAAGCCGGCAGGCGGACCAAGGACGAGAACCTGCGGGGCCTGGGCGCCCTGATGGCGCCCTATCTGGCCGAGGCCGCCGACAAGGCCCTGATCCAGCCCTCGACCTTCCGCAGCGTGGCCTATCAGTACGGCTACACGCCCGGCCAGCCGATCCCCGGACAGGTGGTCATCGCCGGTTCCCTGAAAGCCATGCCCGACGGTCGTGTTTGCGCCACAAAATCGAAGGATGGGCCGTGCGTGCTGATCTTCACGCGCACGGACGGCGTCTGGAAGCTCTCGGGGTTCGAGGGTGACGTCGCCGACCTGCGCGGCAAACGTCGATAGGGACTTCATGCTGCGTTCGCTTCTCCTCGCCGGCCTGACAGCCACCTCGCTGGTCGCCGTCGCCGTGCCCGCCCAGGCCGCCGACAAGCGGATGGTGACCTTCGACAGCGCGTCCTCGGAGGCCCGGCGGCTGACGGGCGCGGGCCTGACCTTCGTCTTCACCCGGCAGTACTTCCAGACCAACATCCTGGCCGTTCGCGCCACGGCCGTGCCGGTCGGCGTGGTGCCGAAGGCCTCGCGCGACGGCGACCTGAACCGCCAGCTGGACGCCCTGATGGGCCCCGAGGCCGGCAAGGGCGAGCTCTACGAGATCGATCCGGAAAAGGCCGAGGGCAAGGTGATGATCTCCGCCTTCTGTCCCGGCTCGACCAAGGGCTGGCTGGCCGTCGGCCCGGTCTACACGCGCAAGCCCCTGCGGGTTCACGCTTTTGGCGACGACGGGGCGGGCGGGATCAAGCTGTGCGCGGCCATGGACTTCACCTGGCGCGGTGAATGGCAGATGCCCAAGCCAAAGGGTGGCAATACCCGGGCGGCGGTGACCCGGCCGACCTACGGACGGCCGGACGGCAGCTGAACCTGACGAGGCGGATTTTGTTGGCTTCCTGACAGGCCAGTCGCCTACCGTGGTTCAACGGAGGGGCGCGATATGGCTGACAAGGACATCCTGAAGAGCTGGGAGGAATCCCGCTTCGACGACGGACGCTGGACGCGGACCTGTTTCCGCAAGGGCTCCGGCCCGGCGGTGATCATCATGCACGAGATCCCGGGGCTGCACCCGGGCGTCGTGGCCTATGCCGAGAAGGTCGTCGCCTCCGGCTTCACCGTCTTCCTGCCCAGCCTGTTCGGGCAGCCCGGCAAGCCGATCAGCACCGGCTACGGCCTGACCGAAATGGTCCTCAACATCTGCATCCGGCGCGAGTTCAATGCCTGGAACAGCGGCCGCTCACGCCCCATCGTCGACTGGCTGCGGGCTCTGTCGCGAAAGGCCCACGCCGAATGCGGCGGCAAGGGCGTTGGCGCGCTGGGCATGTGTTTCACCGGTGGTTTCGCCCTGGCCATGATGACCGAGCCCAGCGTCGTCGCCCCGGTGCTGAGCCAGCCCTCGATGCCGATCGGCAAGAAGAACCGCGACCAGATCGACTGTTCGGCCGCCGAGTTCGCCTGCGCCAGGAAGCGTTTCGTGGAGGAGGACCTGTCGATGATCGGCCTGGCCTTCCACGGCGACCCCTTCGTGCCGGCGGAACGGATGGACATGCTGGAGCGTGAGCTGGGCGACCGCTTCGAGTCGCACCGCATCGCCCCGGAAGACGGCAAGCAGGGCACGGGTCGGCCGCCCCACTCGGTGCTGACCGTCCACCTGACCAACAGCGGACCAACGGCGGCGGCCGAGGCGCGGACCATCGAGTTCTTCCATCAGCGGCTGGACAGCTGAGTCCGGCCATTGCTGGACATGCCGCACCCGGAAGACTAGAAGCCGCCCTCCCCGCCGGAACCGAGGTTCGATCCCTCGCCGGACGCCTGGATGGATGAGATGAGCCGAGACACCAAGAGCAAGGGCCGCCCGACCGGCCCCACCCAGCGCCAGCTGCGCGCCGGCGAACTGATCCGTCACGCCCTGGTCGAGGTGCTGCGCGAGGAGGCGATCGCCGAGCCCGCCCTCAGCGGCGTCTCCCTGACCGTCTCGGAAGTGCGGATGAGCCCGGACCTCAAGCACGCCATCTGTTTCGTCGAGCCGCTGGGCGCCGGGGTCACCGGCCAGAGCACGACCGAGATCCTCGCCGCCCTGAACCGCGCCACCAAGTTCATTCGCGGACGACTGGCGAAAAACATCGACATGAAGTTCACGCCGGACCTGAAGTTCTTCCACGACGACAGCTTCAATTCCGCCGCCGCCATGGACCGGCTGTTCACCAACCCGCGCGTCCAGGCCGACCTTCATCGCGAGGACGAGGAAGAGTAGTGGCCCGCCGCAAGAAGGGCCTGCCGGTCAGCGGCTGGGTCAATCTCGACAAGCCCTATGACTTCGGCTCGACCCAGGCGGTGGGCAAGGTCCGCTGGCTGTTCACCGCCCAGAAGGCGGGCCACGCCGGCACGCTGGACCCGCTCGCCACCGGCATCCTGCCGATTGCGCTGGGCGAAGCGACCAAGACGGTCAGCTTCCTGGTCGACGCCGACAAGACCTACCGCTTTACGCTGGCGTGGGGCCGCACCACCGCCACCTTCGACCGCGAGGGGGCGACCACGGCGGAATCCGACGTCCGGCCGACGCGCGAGCAGGTCGAGGCGCAGCTGGGCCAGTTCATCGGCGAGATCACCCAGATCCCGCCCAACTACTCGGCGATCAAGGTCGATGGCGAGCGGGCCTACGACCTGGCCCGGGCCGGCGAGGAATTCGAACTGGCCGGCCGCACTGTCACCATCCACGACCTGCGCATCGTTTCCGTGCCCGACGAGGACCATATCGAGCTGGAAATGGACTGCGGCAAGGGCACCTATGTGCGCGCCGTGGCCCGCGATCTGGCCGTCGCGCTGGGGGCCTGCGCCCATGTCAGCCAGCTTCGCCGCACGCGGGTCGGCCCGTTTGGGGAAGAAACCGCGATAACACTGGAAATGTTGGAAAATTTAGGCCATAAGGCCGCGCTTCCGGAGGCTCTCCTTCCGGTCTCGACCGCGCTGGACGACATCCCGGCGCTGGCCGTTACCGCCGAAGACGCATTCCGGTTGGCTCAGGGACGATCCATCGTCCTCCTTCCGCGACAGGTGGAAGCCTTGCGTGACCAGCTTTCGGGCGGGTCGCGGACGGTTTGCGCCATGGACGGAGAGAGGCTTGTGGCCCTGGCCGAGATGCGTGCGGGATCGCTCAATCCGGTGCGTGTTTTTCAACTCACCTGAGCTGGAGAAATCCGATGTCGATCACGCCCGAGCGCAAAGCCGCTCTGATCACCGAACATGCCCGCACCCCGGGCGACACCGGCAGCGCCGAAGTCCAGGTCGCGATCCTGTCCGAACGGATCGCCAACCTGACCGAGCACTTCAAGGGTCACAAGAAGGACAACCACAGCCGTCGTGGCCTTCTGCAGATGGTTTCGCAGCGTCGTTCGCTGCTGGGCCACCTGAAGAAGTCGAATGAGGATCGCTACGAAGCCCTCATCGCCAAGCTCGGCCTGCGTCGTCAGCACTAGTACCGATTAAAGGGGCGGGGTCCTTCACAAGAGGGGCCCCGCCTCTTCGCATATCCGCCCATCCTCCTCAGGTCCTGAGGGTCGGCGGCGGGGGTTTCACCCCAACACTATCCGCAGAGGGTCACAGCGATCCTCACCGGACCTGACACTGGAGAGGATTCCGGAACCGCCCGCTGGGCCACCGCCCCTGTCCGCCCCGCCGGGAATACGCCCGTCGGACCGAAAAGAAAGAAACCCAAATGTTTGAGATTCATCGCAAGACCATCGAGTGGGGTGGCAAGACCATTATCCTCGAAACCGGCCGCATCGCCCGTCAGGCTGATGGCGCCGTTCTGGCCACCATGGGCGAAACCGTCGTCCTGGCCACCGCCGTCTTCGCCAAGACGCAAAAGCCCGGACAGGACTTCTTCCCCCTGACCGTCAACTATCAGGAAAAGACCTTCGCGGCCGGCAAGATCCCCGGCGGCTTCTTCAAGCGCGAAGGCCGTCCGTCGGAAAAGGAGACGCTCGTCTCCCGCCTGATCGACCGTCCGATCCGCCCGCTGTTCGTCAAGGGCTTCAAGAACGAAGTCCAGGTCGTCTGCACCGTGCTGCAGCATGATCTCGAGAACGACCCCGACATCATCGCCATGGTCGCCGCCTCGGCCGCCCTGGTCATCTCCGGCGCCCCCTTCATGGGCCCGATCGCCGCCGCCCGCGTCGCTTACGTCGACGGCGCCTACATCCTGAACCCGACGGCCGACGAGCTGAAGGACAGCAAGATGGACCTCGTCGTCGCCGGCACCAGCGACGCCGTGATGATGGTCGAATCCGAAATCCAGGAACTGGACGAAGCCACCGTTCTGGGCGGCATCCAGTTCGCCCATGACGGCATGCAGCCGGTCATCCAGGGCATCATCGACCTGGCCGAACATTCGGCCAAGGACGCCTTCGACTTCGAGCCGGAAGACACCGACGCGATCAAGGCCCAGATGAAGCCGCTGGTCGGCGCCGACATCATCGCCGGCTACAAGATCCAGAAGAAGCAGGACCGCTACGAAGCGATCGGCGCCGCCAAGAAGAAGGCCATCGCGGCCCTCGCCAAGAGCGACGCCAATCCGGACGGCTACGACGGCCAGAAGCTGGCCGGCGTGTTCAAGGAACTGGAAGCCGACGTCGTGCGTCGCGCCATCCTCGACACCGGCATCCGCATCGACGGCCGCGACGTTCGCACCGTGCGTCCGATCCTCGGTGAAGTCGGCATCCTGCCGCGAACCCACGGTTCGGCCCTGTTCACCCGTGGTGAGACGCAGGCCCTGGTGGTCGCGACCCTCGGCACCGGCGACGACGAGCAGTTCATCGACGCCCTGGAAGGCACCTACAAGGAATCCTTCCTGCTGCACTACAACTTCCCTCCCTACTCGGTCGGTGAGACCGGTCGGATGGGCAGCCCCGGCCGCCGCGAAATCGGCCACGGCAAGCTGGCCTGGCGCGCCCTGCGCCCGATGCTGCCGACCAAGGAAGACTTCCCCTACACCATCCGCCTGGTCTCCGAGATCACCGAGTCGAACGGCTCGTCCTCGATGGCCACCGTCTGCGGCTCCTCGTTGGCCATGATGGACGCGGGCGTTCCGCTGATCCGTCCGGTCTCGGGCATCGCCATGGGCCTGATCCTGGAAAGCGACGGCTTCGCCGTTCTGTCCGACATCCTGGGTGACGAAGATCACCTCGGCGACATGGACTTCAAGGTGGCCGGCACCAGCGATGGCATCACCTCGCTGCAGATGGACATCAAGATCTCCGGGATCAACATCGAGATCATGAAGCAGGCCCTCGCCCAGGCGAAGGAAGGCCGTGATCACATCCTCGGCGAGATGAACAAGGCCATGGACGCGCCCCGCGAAGAGCTGGGCGAGTACGCGCCGAAGATCGAGACCATGAAGATCGCCGCGGACAAGATCCGTGAAGTGATCGGCACCGGCGGCAAGGTGATCCGCGAGATCGTCGCCACCACCGGCGCCAAGGTCGACATCGGTGACGACGGCACGATCAAGATCGCTGCTTCCGAGCAGTCCAAGATCGACGCCGCCCGCGACTGGATCAAGTCGATCGCCTCGGAGCCGGAAATCGGCGCCATCTACAACGGCAAGGTCGTCAAGGTCGTCGACTTCGGCGCCTTCGTGAACTTCTTCGGCGCCAAGGACGGCCTCGTCCACGTCAGCCAGATCAGCAACGAACGCGTGGCCCGCCCCGCCGACGTGCTGACCGAAGGCCAGATGGTCAAGGTGAAGCTCATCGGCTTCGACGATCGCGGCAAGACCAAGCTGTCGATGAAGATCGTCGACCAGGAAACCGGCGAAGATCTGTCGGCCAAGCAGGAAGCCGCCGCCGACGCGTAAGCGCCACGGCCAAGGCTGGGATACGGAAAGGGCGGCTCGCAAGAGCCGCCCTTTTTCGTTGGGGACAGGTTGCCTCGCCTCAGCGCGGCTACCTCTCCCCGGTCAGCACTTGCGTTGGCGAGGCGCTCGGTCCAGCAGCCTGCCAACCGTCTGGCGCGCGCCCGCGCTCTACGTCCTCCGCAGACCGGGGACAGGAACGCGGCTTCGCCACGACCCTATCCCCACTGCCCCCTTGCCCACAAACAGGCAATCTGTATCTTTCTGCGGATGTCCGAACGCCGCCCCAATGCCCAGCGCACGCGCGAGACCCGCGGCAAGATCCTCTGGGCCGCCCGGCAGCTGTTCGCCGAGAAAGGCTACGCGGCCGCCTCGACCCCGGCAATCGTCTCCGCCGCCAGGGTGACGCGGGGGGCGATGTACCACCACTTTCCGGACAAGGCGGCGGTGTTCGCCGGCGTGGTCTCCGCCGAGCTGGCTGACGTCGGTGTGCGCATGGCCAAGGCGGCGCTGACCAACACGGACCCGGTCGAGCAGCTGATCCTGGGGGGCGAGGCCTACGTGGTGGCCATGGCTGAGCCCGGCATGCGACGCATCCTGCTGGTCGAGGGGGCCAGCGTTCTGGGGGCCGAGCGCATCGACGCCCTTCGCGCGCAGCACCTGAAGGTCAAGCTGGAGGCCGGCCTGCGCCAGATTGTGGCCGCCGGCATCGTGCCCGAGCTGCCCATCGCCCCGCTGGCCGATCTGCTCTCGGCGCTTTTTGATCGGGTCGCCCTGACAGCCAGCGCCGAGAACTTTACCAGCTACCGCCTGGCGCTGCGGGCCCTGATCGGCGGCCTGAAGCTGCCGCCGCCGGCTTCCGGGGATTTCGTGCTCGGCTAATCCGGCCAGGTTTCCCGGCTGAGGGCCAGGACCTCGCCGGCCAGGTACAGCGAGCCGCAGACCATCACCCTTGGCGGCGGCCCTTCGACCGCCAGCGCCTGCTCCAGCGCCGCCTCGACATTGCCCGCCGCGCTGGCCCGCAGGCCGGCGGCAATAGCGGCCGAGACCAGACGCTCCGGCGGGCTGGCGGCCTCGGCGCTGAAGGCGGTGGCGATGATGCGGGGGTTCAGGGTGCGGAAGGCGTCGAAGAAGGCTTCCGCGTCCTTGTTGGCCAGCAGGCCGCAGATCAGCACCGCCTCCCGCCCGTCACGGCCCTGCAGGGCGGTGAGGGCGTCGGCGAGGGCGCGGGCGGCGTGGGCGTTGTGGCCGCCGTCGAGCCAGAGGTCGGTGTTGGCGGCGCGGGCGCGTGCGGCCAGGGGGCCTGCGGTCAGGCGCTGCATGCGGGCAGGCCAGCGGGCCGTCTCGACGCCTCTTGAGATAGCTTGCTCGGGGAGGTGCAGGGCGAGCGCGGCAATGGCGGCGACGCCGGCGTTGGCGATCTGGTGCGCCCCCGGCAGCGAGGGCATGGGCAGATCGAGCAGGCGATCCTCTGCCTGGACGGTCAGGCGGCCGGCCGTGGCATAGGCGTCCACATCGCGGCCCATGGCGGTCAGGGGCGCGCCCAGGGCATGGGCCCGGGCCTCGATCACCGCAAAGGCCTCCTCGCCCTGCCAGCCGGTAACGACGGGCCGGCCGCGCTTGATGATGCCGGCCTTCTCGCCGGCGATGGCGGTGATGGTATCGCCGAGAAACTCGCGGTGGTCGTGATCGACCGGGCAGATGACACTGACCGCCGGGCTCTCGATGACGTTGGTGGCGTCGAGCGAGCCGCCCAGACCGACCTCCAGCAGGATGAGGTCGGCCGGGACCTCGCTGAAGGCCTGGAAGGCGGCGGCGGTGGTGATCTCGAAGAAGGTGATCGGTTCGCCGGCGTTGGCCTTTTCCACGGTCTCCAGCACGGCGGCGAGATGGTCGTCGGTGATCAGGGTCCCGGCCAGACGGATCCGCTCGGCGAAGCGCACCAGGTGCGGCGACGTGAAGACGTGGACCCGCAGACCCGCCGCCTCGGCCATGGCCCGCAGGAAGGCGACGGTGGAGCCCTTGCCGTTGGTGCCGGCCACATGGACCACGGGCGGGAAATGCCGCTGGGGATCGCCCAGGGCCGCGCACAGCCGCCGCATACGGCCGAGCGACAGGTCGATCAGCTTGGGATGCAGCAGACGCAGACGCTCCAGCGCCGCGTCATGGGGGAGCAGGTGGTCGGTCAAGGCTTGGCCTCCCGGCGGGAGGAAAGGGTCAGGCGGCTTTGCGGGCGCGCCCCATCATCAGGGTGCCCATGAGGCTGCCGAGGATGGCCGGCAGGTCGCTGCGGGGGACGACACGGTCGACCATGCCCTTCTCGACCAGGTATTCCGAACGCTGGAAGCCGGGCGGCAGGGTTTCGCGAATGGTCTGTTCGATGACGCGCGGGCCGGCAAAGCCGATCAGGGCGCCCGGCTCGGCCAGGTGGATGTCGCCCAGCATGGCGTAGCTGGCAGTGACGCCGCCGGTGGTCGGGTCGGTCAGCACCACGATGTAGGGCAGCCTGGCGGCCTTCAGTTCCTGGATGGCCAGGGTCGTGCGGGCCATCTGCATCAGGCTGAGGGTGCCTTCCTGCATCCGCGCGCCGCCGGCGGCGGTGAAGGCGACCAGCGGGCACTGACGTTTGATGGCTTCGCGGGCGGCGGCGATGAAGGCCTCGCCGGCGGCCATGCCCAGCGAGCCGCCCATGAAGGCGAAGTCCTGGACCAGCACCACGGCAGGAACGTCACGGATCTTGCCGGCGGCGATGGCCACGGCGTCCGGCGCGCCAGTCGCCTTGCGGGCGGCGGCCAGGCGTTCGGGATAGGGCTTGCCGTCGAAGAATTTCAGCGGGTCTTCCGGCACCTCAGGCGTCGGCAGGGCCTCGTAGGTCCCGTCGTCGAAGGTGTATGCGAAGCGCTGTTTCGAGCCGATCCGCATGTGCCGGCCGGCCGGGGTCACCCACAGGGCGGCCTCCAGGTCGGGGCGATAGATCATCTCGCCGGTGTCGGGGCACTTGACCCAGAGGTTCTCGGGCGTCTCGCGCTTGGCGAAAGCGCCGCGCACCCCGGGTGCGATCCGGCTCAGCCAGCCGCCGCTGCGCTCTTTGGAAGCGGGGGGACGGGTGGGCTTGTCGCCCTTGGATTCTGCCATAGCCATCGTCTTTGAAGCCTCAAGCCTGACCGACTCTCGCCGAATGCACAGCTTTCGCCAATGCCTTCGCTTTGGAAAGAACGCTCACGGTCACGTTTTCGTTCGTTTTGCCTTCAAGGGCGTCCTGAACGGCATCGACAAAGGCCGAGCCGACCACCACGCCGTCCGCGACTTTCGCCACCGCCGCCGCCTGTTCCGGCGTGCGGATGCCGAATCCGACAGCCACCGGCAGTCCGGACGCGGCCTTGATCCGCGCCACGGCCGGCGCAACGTCGGCGGCATTGGCCGACTTCACCCCGGTCACCCCGGCGACGGAGACGTAATAGACAAAGCCGCTGGTCCGCTTGACGACGGTCGGCAAGCGTTTGTCGTCGGTGGTCGGGGCAGTCAGCCGGATCAGGGACAGGCCGTTGGCCTCGAGGGCGTCAGTCAGTTCGTCCGCCTCTTCCGGCGGGCAATCGACGCAGATCAGGCCATCGACCCCCGCGTCGGCGGCGCGGGCGGCGAACTTTTCGTAGCCGGCGCTGAACAGCGGGTTGAGATAGCCCATCAGCACGATGGGGGTGTCCTTGTCGCCCTTGCGGAATTCGGCCACCAGCTCCAGCGTCCGGTTCAGGGTCATGCCGGCCTTGAGGGCCCGCAGGGCGGCGCGCTGGATCGACGGCCCCTCGGCCATCGGATCGGAGAAGGCGAAGCCCAGCTCGATGATATCGACGCCGGCGGCGGGCAGGCCGCGCACGATCTCCAGCGAGGTCGAAAAATCGGGGTCGCCGCCCATCACATAGGCGACGAAAGCGGCGCGGCCCTCGGCGGCGAGAGCCGCGAAGCGCCTGTCGATACGGGTGTTGCTCAAATCGTCCGCCCCAGGGCTTCGGCGACGGTGAAGATGTCCTTGTCGCCGCGGCCGCACATGTTCATGACGATGACCCCGTCCTTGCCGAGCTCCAGCGCCAGCTCGCCGACGCGGGCCAGGGCGTGGGCCGGTTCAAGGGCGGGAATGATGCCCTCCTGCTCGGCGCACAGCTGGAAGGCGGCAAGCGCGTCCTTGTCGGTCGCCGAGACGTATTCAGCCCGGCCCGTCTCATGCAGGAAGCTGTGTTCCGGCCCGATGCCCGGATAGTCGAGGCCGGCGCTGATCGAGTGGGCGTCGATGATCTGGCCGTCGTCGTCCTGCAGCAGATAGGTCTTGTTGCCGTGCAGGACGCCGGGGCGGCCGCCGGTCAGGGACGCAGCATGCTCGCCGGTCTCGATGCCGTGGCCGGCCGCCTCGACGCCGATCAGGCGCACGCCCTCGTCGGCCAGGAACGGGTGGAACAGGCCGATGGCGTTGGAACCGCCGCCGATGCAGGCGACCACCGCGTCGGGCAGGCGGCCCTCCTGCTCGAGGATCTGGGCGCGGGCCTCGATGCCGATGATCGACTGGAAGTCGCGGACCATGGCCGGATAGGGGTGCGGGCCGGCGGCGGTGCCGATCAGATAGTAGGTGTCCTCGACGTTGGTCACCCAGTCGCGCATCGCCTCGTTCATGGCGTCCTTCAGGGTACCGGTGCCGGAGGTGACGGGGCGAACCTCGGCGCCCAGCAGGTTCATGCGGAAGACATTGGGTTTTTGCCGCTCGACATCGGTGGCGCCCATGTAGACCACGCAGGGCAGGCCGAAGCGGGCGCAGACGGTGGCGGTGGCGACGCCATGCTGGCCGGCCCCGGTCTCGGCGATGATCCGGGTCTTGCCCATGCGGCGGGCCAGCAGGATCTGGCCGAGCGCATTGTTGATCTTGTGCGACCCGGTGTGATTCAGCTCGTCGCGCTTGAAGTAGATTTTCGCGCCGCCGTAGTAGGCGGTCAGCCGCTCGGCGAAATACAGCGGGCTGGGGCGGCCGGTGTAGTGTTTGTGGAATCAGGCCAGCTCGGCCTGGTACTCAGGGTCGGCCTTGGCGGCGGCATAGGCCTCGCCCAGACCCAGCACCAGCGGCATCAGCGTCTCGGCGACGTAAAGACCGCCGAACTCGCCGAACTTGCCGCGCGCGTCGGGCAGCGCATTCCAGTCGTTAGGCTTCGCAGGGGCGTTCAAGGCGGGGCTCACACGCTACGCACGGCATCCAGAAAGGCCGTGATCAAGGCGCTGTCCTTTATCCCCGGGCCCCGCTCCACGCCAGAGGAAACGTCCGCGATCGGGGCATTTGACAGCGCCAGCGCCTCCCTGACGTTCCAGGGATCGAGACCGCCGGCCAGCATATGGGGCCGGGCGTACCTTCGGCCGCTCAGCAGGGTCCAGTCGAAGCTGGCCCCCACCCCGCTGGGAAGCTCGCTGTCCTTGGGCGTCCGGGCGTCGAACAGCAGGTGATCGACCAGCTCATCCCACTTCGAGGCCTCTGCGATATCGGAGGCGTCCGACACCGACAGCACCTTGATGATGCCGGCGCCGGTGCGTGTCCGGATGGCCTGGGCTCGCGCCGGGGTTTCCTTGCCGTGGAGCTGAATCAAGTCCGGTTTTGATGCGGCCATGATCTGGTCGATCAGGGCGTCGTCGGGGTCAACCGTCACCGCGACAATCCCGGGCGGCCGACGGGGTCCCTCGCGCCGGGCAAGCGCGGTCAACCGTCCAGCCGCCTCCGGTGTCACGTAGCGAGGCGACTTTGGAAAGAAGTTGAACCCCAGGAAGGCCGCACCGGCCGACACGGAGGCGTCGACGGTCTCGGGCGTGGAGAGGCCGCAAATCTTGGCGGTCGCCATCAGGCCTTCTTCGGCGCGGCCGGCTTCCGGGCCGCCGGCTTGCGGACGACGGCCTTGGTTGCGGCGACCTCCGCCTTGACCGGAACCACCCTGGCAACCGGCGGAGCGGCCCGTTGCGCGGCCAGCAGGTCGCGGATCTCGGTCAGCAGCTCCTCGCTCGGCGTCGGGGCAGGCGGGGCGCTGGGGGCCGGGCCCTCGGCTTCCTTGCGGCGGGCCGAGTTGACCAGCTTGACCAGCAGGAACACGGCCATCGCCACGATGACAAACTGGATGACCGTGTTGATGAAGGCGCCATAGGTGATCGCCACCTCGGCGGTCTTGGTGGCCGCTTCCTCAGGAGCCAGCACGATCTTAAGGTCGGAGAAGTCGACCTTGCCGAGCAGCAGCCCGATCGGCGGCATGATGATGCCATCGACCAGGACGGTGACGATCTTGCCGAAGGCGGCCCCGATGATGACACCGACCGCGAGATCGATGACGTTGCCGCGCGATATGAATTGCCGAAATTCGCTGATCACACCCATGACAGGCTCCCGCTATCTCGCGAGCCTCAGTCGGCGTTCAGCCGGGCCCGCAGTTCCTTGCCGCTCTTGAAAAAAGGCACATGCTTGGCCCGCACGTCGACCGTTTCGCCGGTCCGCGGGTTGCGGCCCGAACGGGCCGGGCGGGAGCGCACGGAAAAGGCCCCGAAGCCCCGCAGCTCCACCCGGCCGCCGTCTTCCAGCGCCGCGATCATCTTTTCAAGAATGACGCCGACAACGCGCTCCACGTCGCGCTGGGTCAGGTGCGGGTTTTCCGCCGCCAGACTGGCGATCAGCTCGGACTTGATCATGCTATCCCCGGTATCCCCGCCTGTCGGCGATGGGACCTTTGCCCAACTCACCCTGAGTCTTCAAGGGGTTGCGTGATATTTGCGGGCGTTAAAGGGGGAGCAAGGCTGCCGATATATGCTCAATGCGAGTATGGGCGCTTAAACATGCAGCATTCCCCTGATGCGCGAAGCACGCCGCCACCGGCCAGGGGCCTGACGACGGGCCTCGAAGCGATGCGCGGGCCCCGGGTCCGTGTGCGCCTGGCGGCCTCGGTCGGCGTCGATCTGATCATTGACGGCAGACTGCGGCCGGCCATCGGGCTGAAGGAGGGGGGTCTGCGCGGCCGGGCCCTCTCCTACGGTCTGGTCGAGGCGGGTGGCGACAAGCGGCGCCTGGCCTTGACCAGCCTCAACGCCGTCGACGCCGAGCGGGTCGATCTGGCCGTGCTCGAGGCCGCCTTCGCCGCGCTCACGCCCCCGGTTCCCGGAGAGCGGCCACCGCTGATGATGATACCGGTCAGTTGGAGCACCCTTCGGGCCGAGAAGGCCCGCCGCAGGCTGCTGCGCCGGGTCGCCGCCGGCCAGATCGAGCATGGCGTGTTGGCCCTCTGCGAGGTGGTGGGCCTGGAACCCGGCGTGCCGCGCGCGGCGAGTCACGAGGCCGTCGGTGCGCTGAAACCCATCTTCCGCGGCGTCCTGGCCCGCACCCTGCCGCAGGCGACGATGGTCAAGCATCTGGCCGATTGCGGCTTCATCGGCGCGGCCATCGAGGCCGACCGGCTGGACGCCGCCGCCGATGAGGCGGCCATGCTGCGCCGGGTGTTGATGCTGCAGACCGTCGGCCCGGGCGTCCTGATCCATGGCGTGCGCTCGGTGGCGGGACTGTCCGCCGCCCGCGGCGCCGGGGCGGCCTGGGCCAGCCTCGACATTCAGCCGGGCGGAGAGAACCTGATCGCGTAAACGAAAACGGCGGCCGGGTCGCCCCGGCCGCCGCAATACGTAGATACAGAGTAGGTTCGAAAGTCAGTCCGGAGACTAGTCCTTCGAGGCCTTCTCGCGCAGGGCCGCGCCGAGGATGTCGCCCAGCGAAGCGCCCGAGTCCGAAGACCCGTACTGCTCGATGGCGGCCTTCTCGTCCATCATCTCCAGGGCCTTGATCGACACGGACACCCGGCGGGCGGCCTTGTCGACGGCGGTGACCTGGGCGTCGACGCGATCGCCGACGGCGAAGCGTTCCGGACGCTGCTCCTGACGGTCGCGCGACAGGTCCGACTTGCGGATGAAGGCGCTCATCGGGGCGTCGTCTTCACCGAACTTCACTTCGATACCACCCGAGGTGATTTCGGTGACGGTGCAGGTGACGGTCTGGCCCTTGCGGAAGGTGTCGCCGGCCAGCGGGTCGCCGGCCAGTTGCTTGACGCCCAGGCTGATGCGTTCCTTCTCGACGTCGACGTCGAGAACGCGCGCCTTGACCATGTCGCCCTTCTTGTACTTGGCCAGGGCTTCTTCGCCGGAGACGGCCCAGTCCAGGTCGGACAGGTGGACCATGCCGTCGATTTCCCCGTCCAGGCCGATGAACAGGCCGAACTCGGTGGCGTTCTTGACTTCGCCTTCGACGGTCGAACCGATCGGGTGATCGGCGAGGAACTTCTCCCACGGGTTGGCCGCGGCCTGCTTGAGGCCCAGGCTGACCCGGCGCTTGGAGCTGTCGACGTCGAGCACGATGACGTCCACTTCCTGCGAGGTGGAGACGATCTTGCCGGGGTGGACGTTCTTCTTGGTCCAGGACATTTCCGAGACGTGCACCAGGCCTTCAACGCCGGCTTCCAGCTCAACAAACGCGCCGTAGTCGGTGATGTTGGTGATGCGGCCCGTGAACTTGGCGCCGACCGGGTACTTGGCTTCCACGCCGTCCCAGGGGTCGGACTGCAGTTGCTTCATGCCGAGGCTGATGCGTTGGGTGTCGGGGTTGATCTTGACGATCTGGACCTTGACGGTGTCGCCCACGGCCAGAACCTGGCTCGGGTGGTTGACGCGCTTCCAGCTCATGTCGGTGACGTGCAGCAGGCCGTCGATGCCGCCGAGGTCAACGAACGCACCGTAGTCGGTGATGTTCTTGACGACGCCTTCGCGGATTTCACCCTCTTGCAGCTGGCTGACCAGCTCGGTGCGCTGTTCGGCGCGGGCTTCTTCCAGGATGGCGCGGCGCGAGACGACGATGTTGCCGCGCGGACGGTCCATTTTGAGGATAGCGAAGGGCTGTTCCTTGCCCATCAGCGGGCCGACGTCGCGCACCGGGCGGATGTCGACTTGCGAACCGGGCAGGAAGGCGGATGCGCCGCCCAGGTCGACGGTGAAGCCGCCCTTGACGCGGCCGACGATGGCGCCGTTGACCGGTTCGTTGCGGGCGAAGACTTCTTCCAGACGGGTCCAGGCTTCTTCGCGCTTGGCCTTTTCGCGGCTGATGACAGCTTCACCGAGGGCGTTCTCGACGCGCTCGAGGAAGACTTCGACGGTGTCGCCGACCTTCAGGGTGGCCTTGCCGTCGGCGTCGACGCCGAATTCCTTGACGCTGATCCGGCCCTCGGTCTTCAGACCGATGTCGATGATCGCGACGTCTTTTTCGATCCCGACAACCTTGCCCTTGATCACGGTGCCTTCAGCGAAATCGCTGGCGCCGCCGAGGCTTTCGTTGAGGAGGGCCTCGAAGTCGGCCGTAGTCGGGTTGAAGTTCATATCATCAGCCATGTGGCTACTTACGTCTCTGTTGGGGAACGGCGGATGGCGCGAGGCCTTGGAGTCCGGGCGTTCGGTTGATTCAGGTGGGGTACTGAAGGGCCCGCGGTTCGGAGGTGCGGCGCGGTTGGATTAGGCCCTGAGGCCACGCGCCGTCTCGACAATGCGGCGGGCCGCATCGAAGGCGCGGTCTATATCCATTTCGGTGGTGTCGAGCAAGACCGCGTCATCAGCGATGACCATCGGGCTGTCGCTGCGGGCCGAGTCCCGCTCATCGCGGATGCGGATGTCGGCGAGGATGTCCTCAAAGGTCACGTCCTCGCCCTGGCCGGTCAGTTGCTTCCATCGGCGCGTGGCCCGCACCTCCGGCGAGGCGGTGACGAACAGCTTCGCTGCGGCATGAGGCGCGATGACGGTGCCGATATCCCGGCCGTCGATGACCACGCCCGGCTCCTGAGCGGCGAAGCTGCGCTGGAAGGCCCGCAGGGCCTCGCGGACCGGCGTGTAGGCGGCCACCCGGCTGGCGGCCTCGCCGGCGGCGCGGGTGCGAACCTCGGGGTTCTCAAGCGTGGCGGGATCCAGGGTCTCGGCGACACGGGTGGCGTGCGCCATGTCGGACAGGTCGCCGCCCTCGGCCAGCAGCCGCACGCCGACGGCGCGGTAGAGCAGGCCGGAGTCGAGGACCGGATAGCCGTCGAGGGCCGCCAGTCTGGTGGCGATGGTGCCCTTGCCGGACGCGGCGGGGCCATCGACGGCGATCACGAAGCCCATCAGCTGACGTCAGCCCCCAACCCACTCATCAGGTCCACGAACCCCGGGAAGCTGGTGGCGATCATGCCGGGCTCATCGACCTCGACATCGCCCTGGGCGGCCAGGCCCAGCACCAGGTGGCTCATGGCGATGCGGTGGTCACCGTGGGTGACGACACGGGCGCCGCCCCGCACCGGATGGTTGCCGCCGCTGGTCCCGACGACGGTGAAGCCTTCCGGCTCCTCCTCGACGCCGACGCCGCAGGCGGCAAGGCCGGCCGCCATCAGGGCGATCCGGTCGCTTTCCTTGACCCGCATCTCGCCGATACCGCGCATCACCGTCGATCCCGAGGCGAAGGCTGCCGCCACGGCCAGGATCGGGTACTCGTCGATCATCGCCGGAGCCCGCTCGGGCGGCACGACCACGCCCGTGAGCCCGGAATGGCGGGCCGTGATGTCGCCGACCTCCTCGCCGCCGGCCTGGCGCCGGTTCGAGATGGTCAGATCGGCGCCCATTTCGATCAGGGTGTCGAACAGGCCGGTGCGGGTGACGTTGAGCATGACGCCCTCGACGGTCACCTCCGACCCGGGCGTGATCAGCGCGGCGACCAGCGGGAAGGCGGCGGAGGAGGGATCGGCGGGCACATCGACGTGGCAGCCGGTGAGCTTCTGGCCGCCGGCCAGCTTGATCAGCCGACCCCCGGAGGCCTCGTCCGAGACCTCAACAATGGCCCCGAAGGCCCTCAGCATGCGTTCGGTGTGATCGCGGGTGGCCTCCGGCTCCAGCACGACGGTGTCGCCGGCGGCATTCAGCCCGGCCAGCAGCACGGCAGACTTCACCTGGGCCGAGGCCATCGGCAGCACATAGCGGATGGCGGTGAGATGCCCGCCGCTCAGGGTCAGCGGAAGCCGCTCGCCAGCCCGCGACAGCCATTTGGCGCCCATCAGCCCCAAGGGATTCAACACCCGCCCCATGGGCCGCTTCTTCAGCGAGGCGTCGCCCGTGAACGTCGCCCGGACGTCGAACCCGGCCGCCGCCCCCATGATCAGTCGCACCCCGGTGCCGGCGTTGCCGCAATCGACAATGTCGGCCGGTTCGACGAACCCGCCCTGTCCCTCGACCGTCCAGGCCTTTTCGCCGGTGCGTGTGACCTTGGCGCCGAAGGCCTCCATGGCCCGCCCGGTGGCCAGCACATCGTCGCCTTCGAGGAGGCCGGTGATGGTGGTCGTTCCGGTCGCCAAGGCCCCCAGGATCAACGCCCGATGGGAAATCGACTTGTCGCCGGGTACGCGGATCGTTCCGCGCAGGGCCGCGCCGGGGCGGGCTCGGAGGGCGGCGTTGGTCATGCCGAGGCTTCGGCTCCCGTCGTTGTAGGCTGGAATTGGGGGAAAGCCTTTTGACAGCGCCCCTGTCGCGTGGCAAGGGAGCCGCCGCTTTTCCAACACCCCACATAGAGAGGCCGCCCGCTTTGGCCAGCCCAGAACTCGGCGTCAAGCAGCTCTGCCCGACCTGCTCGGCGAAATTCTATGACCTGAACCGCCGCCCGGCGGTTTGCCCCAAGTGCGGCGACTCGTTCGATCCGGAAGAAGCGGTGCGTAACCGCCGCGTGCGCGCCCGCGCCACGCCCGTCGATTACGAGGACGAGGTCGAAAAAGACGAAGACGGCGCCGAGACCAAGAAGAAGGTCGTCCCCGAAGACGAGGACGGCTTCGAGGAAGAACCCGACACCACGCCGGAAATCGACGACGAGGCCGCTGCCGAGCCGCTCGAAACCGACGATGAGGAAGGCGACGCCGCCGCCAAGCCGGCCGACGACATCGGTGTCGATTTCGCCGACGACGAGGAAACCCTCGACGAGGAAGAAGCCGACGACGTGCCGTTCCTCGAGGACGAAGACGACGACGACTTCCCGGAAGACGAGATCGACGGTCTGCCCGGCGAGGGCGACGAAGAGGTCTGACGATTTTGCGGTGCGGCCGGGGCGTTTCACGACACCTCGGCCAATCCGACAAAAAAACGGACGGGGAAGGCTTGATCGGCGAAAGCTGACAGACTAAGACCCCGCCTCTCGCCGCCGGGCCACCGACGACGAGGCAAAAATACCGAGGCAAGTCTTCGGGGCTATAGCTCAGCTGGTAGAGCGCTTGAATGGCATTCAAGAGGTCAGCGGTTCGACTCCGCTTAGCTCCACCATAAGGGCCGCATCCGATGAGGATGCGGCCCTTTCCATTTCCGGACTCTCAAGGCGCCGTCGTCCCGGCCTTGCGATCCGCTCCGACAATCGCCAACTGATACCTCAGCCGCACGAGCCGTCGCCGATTCCGGGTCGGCCCCTGCGGGAGTCGCTTGAACAGGACTCGAGGACGAAGACGATGACGACCCGAACCGTGCTGTTCGACAGCCCCTTCCTGCTGGGCTTCGACCATACCCGCGGCCTGATCGAACGGGCCCAGCGGGCAGCCACAGAAGGCTATCCCCCCTACAACGTCGAGGCCCGCGAAGGCGGCGGACTTCGGATCACCCTGGCGGTGGCCGGCTTCTCGCCGGAGCAGCTGGAGGTGACCATCGAGGGCGAGATGCTGACCGTGGCCGGCAAGCGCGGCGACGGGGCGGACAGCCAGGACCGCGCCTTCCTGCACCGGGGCATCGCGGCCCGGGGCTTTCTTCGCACCTTCATCCTGGCGGACGGCATGATCGTGGGTGGAGCGACCCTCGAACACGGCCTGCTGCACGTCGATCTGGAGCGGCCCAAGGCCGAGCGTGTGATCCAGAGAATTCCCATCCGGGCCGGCGGCTGAACTGTTTGCGCCCGTCCCGCGTTCGTTTTGTGAAGGAGGTGGTCTCAATGACACCCGTTAGACTGACCAACGAAGCCTTTGCCGCCCTCGGCGGACCGAGCCTTGTCTATGTGCGCCCCGTGACCGGCGCCGAGGTCATCGCCTCGTCCCCGGCCGCCGCCCTGGCCCATGTCGAGCTTGAACCCGAGCAGACCCTCTATGCCGTGCACCGCGCCGACGGTGAGCGTCTGGCCGTGATGAGCGACAAGGACAGCGCCATTTCCGCCGCCCTGGCCCACGAACTGGCCCCGGTTTCGGTCCACTAGGACCTTCAGCCGAAGGGGCCGCGCGGACGCCCCGCGGCCCCGAAGGTTGCCTTTTCGGTACTTAACCCGTACTAGGCCGCCCTCATCTCGCCAGATTGCACGGGCATATGCGCGCCTCGATCTGCTCCCAGGCGAGCCCTTCAGTCGCGTCCGATCATCCAACCTCGTTGATCGACCCCATGACGCGGCCCAGAACGAGGTTGACCAGTGAAGTCCAGCGTATCGGTCCAGAAGGGCCCCTACAGCGCCGCCATCCCGGTTGTCGCCGGCATCGTCGGCGGCGCTTTCGCGATGACCGCCGCCTTCGCCATGGGCTCGGTGAGCCGCACGGACCGTCCGGTCGGGACCGTCGTCGCCACGACCCTGGTCGCCAGGTCGGCCGGCACGGCCAATCCCCACATGGTCGCCGCCTCTCGCGATCCGATGCTGCAGGTGCTGGCCTTCAACGCCCCCGTTTCCGGCTTTGAGATCAACTCACCGTTCGGCATGCGCCGCATGCCGTGGGAAGAGGGCGGCCGACTGCACGAAGGCGTCGATATCGCCGCGCCGGCCGGCACCAAGGTCGGCGCCACCCTGCCCGGCATGGTCACCCGCTCGGGCCTCAGCCTGTCCTACGGTCGCTTCATCGAAGTGGAGCATGCGGGCGGCCTGGTGTCCTTCTATGCCCACCTGTCAGGCACGGCGAAGGGGCTCAAGCCCGGATCGCCGGTGGCGGCGGGCCAGACCATCGCCTACGTCGGCGGCAGCGGCCGCTCGACCGGTTCCCACCTGCATTTCGAGATTCGCCAGAACGGACGGCCGATGAACCCGGCCCTGTTCATCGGGCGCAGCTTCGCCTCGGCCGATGTTCTCCCGGTCAAGGATGCCCTCAAGGTGGGCCGCACCCGGGTCGCCGTGGTCTCCAACTGGCCGGCCAGCGTCCGCGCCGCCGCCGACAACACCGCCGTAAAGGGCAGCCCCGCCATCGTCCAAATGGCGGCAAACGGCGATAGCCGCGTCCACGCGGTGATCACCAGCGCCGGCCCCGTCCAGATGGTCGCCCGCGATCCGGTCAAGGCCGCCGAGGCCCGTGCCAGGCTGCGGGTTCTGCAGGAGGCCGGCGGTCCCAGACTGATGGTCGAGGAGGTCAACAAGCCGGCCCCCAAGACGGCGGTGAAGGCCCCGCCGGCCGAGGACGAAGCGATCCCGACGTCCTAAGCCTTCCTGCCCTGCCAGCGCGCCGCACCCCAGGCGGCGGCCGCCCACATCACCACGGTCAGGCCGATGAACCACAGCGGATGGGGGATGGCGATCATCGTCCACACCGCCCCGGCCATCAGCAGCACCGCCACCACCCAGCCGGCCACAGCCCGCCCCTGTGCCACGACATTGGCGATACTGGAGCCGACGAAGACGCCCAGGGCATAGCCAATGCCGATCCAGGCGATGGCCATCACCGGCATGCCGGTGATCAGGGTCTTGAGCTGCTCGGGATCCTTGACGTTTAGACCGGGCGGCAACGGCCAGATCTTGTGACCGAGGATTTCCCAGCCATAGATGACCGCCCCGCCGGCCACGACGCCGACGATCACACCCATGATGATGCGCAACATTTCAGATAGCCTCCCCGCTTCCGATATGGCCCGACCGTAACTAGATTGCCCGCATGCTCAAGATCGCCGTTCGCCGGACCGTCTGGGGGGCCAGTCGCGGCGCTGCCGTACTGGGCCTCGCCCTGCTCATCTCAATCGCCCTCGGAGGCCTCGTGACCGCTATCGCCGCCTCCAGCCCGCCCGGCCGTCTGGTCGATATCGGCGGCCGCAAGATGAACCTGGTCTGCGCGGGACCAGGGCGGGCGGATGGCCCGCTCGTCGTCTTCGAGGCCGGCGCCTTCGGCCTGTCCGCGGACTTCGGGGCCGTGCAGGAGGGCCTGGCGGCAAAGGGCGTGCGCAGTTGCGCCTACGACCGCGCCGGCCTCGGCCGGTCCGACCCGAGCTCCAATCCGCGAGACTCGGCGGCCATCGTCGGCGACCTCGAAAAGCTGCTGGCCGCCTCGGGTGAGACCGGACCCTACCTGATGGTCGGCCATTCGATGGCCGGGTTGCACCTGCGGCTGTTCACGGCCCGCAACCGTGATCAGGTCGCCGGCCTGGTGCTGCTCGACGCCGCCCCGCCGGAAGCCGCTGACCTGCCGGTCGCCAGGACCTGGATCGGCCGTTTTGCGGCGGTGTCCAACCTGGCCGGGGTCGGGGCGACGCTTGGCCTTTTCGCGCCGCTGGGGCCGACCATCGGCGACCGCATCGGCCTGCCGCCCGCCGCCGCCCGCGTGAAGCGGCGCGCCTTCGCCTCGGGCCGCCATAATCGCTGGGCGGCGCGTGAAGTGAGCCTGTGGATTGCCAGTTCGGCGCAGGGCAAGGTCGTCGCCCCCTATGATCCGGACCTGCACGTCGGGGTGGTGACCGCGGGCCCGCCAAGACAAGGCGCGCTCTCGGACTGGAAGCGCTTCCAGTCCGAACCCGCCCGGGTCAGCAAGACCGGCTTTCACGTCAACATCGACGACGCCGGTCACGCCGACATGCTGGGCCTGAAACACCGGGACAAGATCGTCGACGCCATCCTCAAGGTCAGGGCCGCAGGAATCCAACGTTAACGTCTGGGAGGCCAGTGTCCGCACCATGACCGACGCCGCGCTTTCCCTGACCCATGTGACCAAGCGTTATGGCGCCTTCACAGCCGTCGACGACCTCAGCTTCACGGCCCCACGCGGCCGGATCCTCGGCTTCCTGGGGCCCAACGGGGCCGGCAAGACCTCGACCCTGCGGATGGTGCTGGGCCTCAGCGAGGCGACGTCTGGCACGCTCGACGTCCTCGGCGCCCCGGACGGACGGAGCGTGCGCGACCGGATCGGCTTCCTGCCCGAGGAGCGCGGCCTCTACCGCCGGATGACGCCGATTGAGGCGATCGTCTTCCTGGCCGGCCTGAAGGGCGTGCCGGCCCCGCAGGCCCGCAAGCGCGCCATCGCCATGCTGGAAGAGCAGGGGCTGGGCGAAGCGCAAAACCGCCAGATCCGGCAGCTGTCCAAGGGCATGGCCCAGAAGGTCCAGCTGATCGCCGCCGTCGCCCACGAGCCGGAGCTGGTCATCCTCGACGAGCCGTTCAGCGGCCTGGACCCGGTGAACCAGCAGACGTTGGAAGCCACCATCCGGGGCCTGGCCCAACGCGGGGCGACGGTGGTCTTCTCCACCCACGTCATGCAGCACGCCGAACGCCTGTGCGAACATGTCGTCCTGCTGGCCAGGGGCAAGAAGGCCTTCGACGGCAGCGTCGCCGAGGCCAAGGCCCGCGCGCCCCGCGCCCTGGTGCTGGAAGGCCCGCTGGAGGCCGCAGCCGCCGGCGTCCTGCCTGGCGTCGCCGGCGTTTCCTCCACCCCGCTGGAGGCCGGCGGCCAGCGGCATGTCTGCGCCCTCAAGGCCGAGGCGTCGGGCCAGGAGGCGCTGAAGAAGGCCTTCGCGCTCGGTCTCGATATCCAGCGGTTCGAACTGCGCGAACCCAGCCTGCACGACGCCTTCATCGTCCTCACCGGCGAACAGATCGACAGCCCGGAGATGGCCCGATGAGACGCCTGCTCCGCATCGCCCAGCGCGAATACATCGCCTATGTCCGCACCGTCGGCTTCTGGCTCTCGATGCTGGCCCTGCCGCTCGGCATGGTCCTGGTCATGGGGGCGACCAGTTGGATGGACGCCAGCGCCCCGCCGCCGGCCCTGGTGCTGATCGACCAGACACCGGGGCAGACCTATCTGGCCCCCGTCACCGAGGCGCTGTCGGCGAAGAGCAATACTGGCCGACCACGAAACGAGGTGGTGGCGGCGCCGACCGCTCTGCCCAGCGACCCGGCCGCCATCGGCCCGGCGCTGAAGCCCTGGCTGGCCGGCGACAAACGCCTGGAGGGCAAGCGCAAGCTGGCCGGGGCCTTCGTGATCCACGGGTCGGGCGAGGCCATCGCCGTCGACGCCTGGACCGACAATCCGCTGCTGGGCGCCACTGACACCGTCCGCCGCACCATCGCCGGCCGCATGGAGCAGGCCAAGCTGGAGGCCGCCGGGGTCAGCCCGACACTGCTGGCGCAGGCCCAGGCCCTCACCCCGAAGATCACCGACTATTCCCCCAAGACCGCCGGCAAGGCCACGACCCTGACCCGCCTGCCCGGCCTAATCGGCTTCGCGGCGGCGATGCTGCTGTGGAGCGTCATCTTCACGGGCGCCGGCATCCTGCTCAACGGCGTCATCGAGGAGAAGTCCTCCAAGGTGCTGGAGGTGCTGCTGTCCTCGGCCACCGTGCCGGAAATCCTGTTCGGCAAGATCCTCGGCGTCGCCGGCGTGACCTTCACGGTGATGGGGGTGTGGAGCAGCGTCGGGGCGGTGTTGCTCAACGTCTTCGCCCCCAGCCAGGCGGCGGCCTTCGGCCAGGTGCTGTTCAGCGGCGGGCTGGTCTTCTATTTCGCCTTCTACCTGATCTGCGGCTACCTGATGTACGCCTCGATCTTCACCGCCATCGGCAGCTTCTGCGAGACCACGCGGGAGGCCCAGCCCCTGCTCGGCCCGATCATGATCCTGCTGGTGATCCCGGTGCTGTTCCTCACCCAGGCCCTGAAGCGGCCCGACACCCCGGCCCTGGAAATCCTCTCCTGGATCCCGCCCTTCACCCCCTTCATGATGACCGCCCGCGCAGCCTCGGGCCCGCCGATGTGGCAGGTGATCGCCACCGGCGTGCTTATGCTGGCCACCGTCGCCCTGGTGATGTGGATCGCCGGCCGGGCCTTCCGGGCCGGGGCGCTGTCGACCGGCAAGGTCGACTTCAAGGGGCTGGTCGCGAAACTGCGCGGCGGGGAGTGAGTGCGTGCTTCGACACGCGGCCTGCGGCCGCTGCTCAGCATGACCAGCTTTTGTGAGCCATCCCAAGTCATCCTGAGCAGCCCGCGCGGCGGGCGTGTCGAAGGACGCAACGCCGGTTGGCCTAGAAGTCGTACAGCCGGTCCGAGACTTCGTCGAAGTTGCTGACCGTGACGCCCAGGTCGTTCACCAGGCCATTGTGCAGGCTGTAGACCCAGCCGTGCACATTGAGGTCCTGACCCCGGGCCCAGGCGTCCTGGACGAAGATGTCCGAGGCGACGTTCTTGACCTGGCGCATGACGTTGAGCTCGACCAGCCGGTCCCATTTGGCGCGGTCGCCTTCGATGGCGTCGAGGTCGTGGCGATGGTGCTCATGCACCTCGCGGATCGGGTGCAGCCAGTGATCGACCAGGCCGCGCCGCCTGCCGTCCACCGCCGCCGCCACGCCGCCGCAGCCGTAGTGGCCGACGACCAGGATGTGCTCGACCTTCAGCACATCGACCGCGAACTGCAGGACGCTGAGATAGTTGGCGTCCTGGGGCGGGGCCAGGTTGGCGACGTTGCGGTGGACGAAGAGCTCGCCCGGGTCGAGATCGACGATCTCATTGGCCGGCACCCGGCTGTCGGAACAGCCGATCCACAGGTATTTCGGGCTCTGCTGGTTTTCGAGCCGCTTGAAGAAGTTGGGATCGACCTGGATCTTTTTCAGCGACCAGGCTTTGTTGTTGGCTTTCAGGTCCTCGAGCATGGATCAGACCTTTGCGTCGGGTTGCAGATTGGGGTGGGAAGCGGCGATCGCCGGATGCTTCAGGGCGTGTTCGCCGGCCGCCACAAGGGCGGGATAGGGCGACAGGTCCACGCCAAAGCGATTGGCGTTATAGATCTGCGGGACCAGCAGGCAGTCCGCCATGGTCGGGGTCTCTCCGAAGGCGTAGCCGGCCCCGTGCCGGGCGATCATCGGCTCCAGCGCCGCAAAGCCCTCGTCGATCCAGCGGGCGACCCAGGTATTGCGGCCATCCTCGTCGATCCCCATCGCGCTCAACGATTTGAGGATGCGCAGGTTGTTCACCGGGTGGATATCGCAGGCGACGATATCGCACATGGCCCGCACCCGTTGCCGGTCGAGAGGGCTGTTCGGCAGCAGCGCCGGCTCAGGATGCGTCTCTTCCAGCCATTCGAGGATGGAGAGGCTCTGGCTCATCACCTCGCCGTCCACCTCAAGGGTCGGGACCAGGTGCTGGGCGTTGATGGCGCCATAGGCCTCGCCCCGCTGTTCGCCGGCCACCAGGTCGACGGGGACGTAGTCGTAGCTGAGCCCCTTGAGGGCCAGAGCAATGCGCAGGCGATAGGGTCCCGACGCCCGCCAGGCGCTGTAGAGCTTCATCAGACGATCTCGAAGCTGAGCGAGCCGACTCCTTCGACGGAGCCCTCTACGAGGTCGCCCTTGCTGACCGCCGCGACGCCTTCCGGCGTGCCGGTGAAGATCAGATCACCGGCCTGCAGGTCCCACAGCTTGCCGGCTTCCTCGACGATCTCGGGCACCGACCAGATCATGTCGCCGACCTGCGCCTTCTGGCGGACCTCGCCGTTGACAGACAGGCTGATGGCGGCGTCTCCGAGGGTCGCCAGCTTGCGGATGGCGCTGATCGGGGCGGAATGGTCGAAGCCCTTGGCGGCGTCCCAGGGCTGGCCCTTGGCCTTGGCGGCGGCCTGCAGGTCGCGACGGGTCAGGTCGACGCCGACCGCATAGCCGAAGATGCCGTCCGGCCCCATGGCGACGACCAGCTCGATCTCGTGATGCAGGTCGGATGTCGCCGACGGATAGGGCACGTCCTGACCGGGCGGCACGATGGCGTCAGCGGGCTTTGCGAAAAAGAACGGCGGATCGCGGTCGTCACCGCCCATCTCGGCCCGGTGGGCGGCATAGTTGCGGCCGACGCAGAGGATGCGCCGCACCGGAAACGGCGCATCGCCCTCGACCGGGACGGTGGGGCGGGGGCGGAGGGTGAAGGCGTGCTCGGGCATATTGCGCTCCAGTTGCTCCCCTCTCGGGGAGCTGGCAGCGGCGCAGCCGCTGGCTTAGGGGGTCCGCACCAATAGTGGCGGCGGTGGAGAGGGGTTCAGCGGATCAGCTGGTGCGGACCCCCTCCACCATCGCAGCGCGATGGTCGTTCGGCGTACACGCCTCACCCCCCCGAAGGGGAACGACCACCGCGCCTTGAGACCTTGAGCCAGCGACGGCTCGATGGTCTTGCAGGCTTCGATAAGGCCTTGCACCGAGGCGACCGACTTTTCGAACATCGCCTTCTCTTCGTCGTTGGTCGAGAACTCGATGATGCGCTCGACGCCGCCGGCCCCGATGATCACCGGCACGCCGACATAGAGGTCCTTCAGGCCGTACTGGCCCGAGAGATAAGCGGCGCAGGGCAGGCAGCGCTTCTTGTCCTTCAGGTAGCTGGTGGCCATGGCGATGGCGCTTTCGGCCGGGGCGTAGAAGGCGCTGCCGGTCTTCAGAAGCTTGACGATCTCGCCGCCGCCGCCGCGGGTGCGCTTGACGATGCCGTCGAGCTCTTCCTGGGTCATCCAGCCTTGCGACACCAGTTCGGGCAGCGGCAGGCCGGCCACCGTCGAGTGACGGACCATCGGCACCATGTCGTCGCCGTGGCCGCCCAGCGTCCAGGCGTGAATGTCCTCGACCGAGACGCCGGTCTTTTCAGCCAGGAAGTAGGCGAAGCGGGCGCTGTCCAGAACGCCGGCCATGCCGACCACCTTCTCGTGCGGCAGGCCGCTGAACTCACGCAGGGCCCAGACCATGGCGTCGAGCGGGTTGGTGATGCAGATGACGAAGGCGTTCGGGGCATGGGCCTTGATGCCCTCGCCGACGGCCTTCATGACCTTCAGGTTGATGTTCAGGAGGTCGTCGCGGCTCATGCCGTCCTTGCGCGGCACGCCGGCGGTGACGATGCAGACGTCGGCCCCGGTGATGTCCTCGTAGGAGTTGGCGCCCTTCAGGGCCACGTCCTTGCCGAACACGCTGGTCGCCTCGGCGATATCCAGAGCCTTGCCCTGCGGCGTGCCCTCGGCGATGTCGAACAGGACGACGTCGCCCAGCTCTTCGCGCGCGGCGATGTGGGCCAGGGTGCCGCCGATCATGCCGGCGCCGATGAGGGCGATCTTGGCTCGAGCCATGGAGCAGGTCTCTCTGAAGTGAAGAAAAAGGGTCGCGGGCGGTCTAGACCCGCGCCGCCCTGCTCTCAAGCCCCCTTTCGCGGATGCGACGGTGCGTCAACCTGGGTCCGGCCTGCCGGCCCGCCCAAGAGCAAGCTTACACGGCCGCTAGCGCGGCCTACTCAGGATGACGTATGTCGGCGAGAATCAAAGTTCGTCATCCTGAGTAGCGGGCGCCGCCCGCGTGTCGAAGGACGCACACTGCTAGAGGCGCCGACAAACATGTCGAAGACCGATCCCGGCAACTATTTCGAGGACTTCCGCCTCGGCCAGATCATTCGTCACGCCACGCCGCGGACGGTGACGGCCGGAGACGTGGCGCTCTACACGGCACTGTACGGCCCGCGTTTCGCGCTGGTTTCCTCGGACGAGTTCGCCCGCGCCTGCGGCCTGCGCGGCGCGCCGGTCGATCCGCTGATCGCCTTCCACATCGTCTTCGGCAAGACGGTGCCGGACATCAGCCTCAACGCCGTCGCCAATCTGGGCTACGCAGAAGGCCTGTTCCTAAGCCCCGTTTTCCCGGGCGACACCCTGACGGCGACCAGCGAAGTCATCGGGCTGAAGGAGAACTCCAACCGCAAGACCGGCGTCGTCTATGTCCGCACCACGGGCGAGAACCAGCATGGCGAGCCGGTGCTCTCCTACGTGCGCTGGGTGATGGTCCGCAAACGCGACGAGGCCGCCGAGATCGCCGAACAGCGGGTGCCGGAGCTGAAGGCCGCCGTTCCCGCCTCTGATCTTGTGATCCCCAGGACCCTGGACTTCTCGAAGTACGACTTCGCCCTGGCCGGCGCGGCCCATGCCTTCGAGGACTTTGCGATCGGCGAGAAGATCGACCACGTTGACGGCATGGCCATCGAGGAGGCCGAGCACCAGCTGGCCACCCGGCTCTACCAGAACACCGCCAAGGTTCACTTCAACCAGTTTGAGCGGGCCAAGGACCCGACCGGCCGGCGACTGGTCTACGGGGGTGTGGTGATCTCCACCGCCAAGGCGCTGAGCTTCAACGGCCTGCAGAACGCCGGGTTGATCCTCGGCATAAACGGCGGCCGGCATGTGAACCCCTATTTCGCCGGGGCCACGGTGTTTGCCTGGAGCGAGGTGCTGGACAAGGCCCTGCTGGAGCCGGGCATCGGGGCGCTGCGGCTGCGGCTGGTGGCGACGAAGGACCGCCCCTGCGCCGATCTGCCGGACAAGGACGCAGCTGGCGCCTATCCAGGCGAGGTCATCCTCGACTTCGACTACTGGGCGGCGGTTCCGGCCCGTGGCTGAGTTCGAGATCGATCCGGCCTTCATCGCCACCAGCCACGCGGTCGGCGACCTGCCCCTCTGCCATGTCCGCCTGCAGGACGACGCCCGCTATCCCTGGCTGGTGCTCATCCCGAGGCTGGCGGGGCTGCGCGAGATCGAACAGCTGTCGGCCGGGGACCGGGCGCGGCTGATGGAAGAGGCGGTGCTGGCCGGCAAGGCGGTGCGCGTGCTCGGCGGCCTGTTCGACTTCGAGGTCGAGAAGCTGAACATCGGCGCGCTCGGCAATGTCACGGCCCAGCTGCATGTGCATGTCGTCGGGCGACGGGCGGGGGATCCCGCCTGGCCGGGGCCAGTATGGGGCCACAGCGCGGCGGAGGCCTACGACGGCGTCGCCGATGCGGTGCTGGTGGCGGAAAAGGCGTTGGGGCTCTAGCGGGCGACAGTCGGGCTGCGTGTCACCACGGCGGCCTGACTCAGTTGCGCCGCACGGTCACCGAGCGATTGGCGCCGGCTTCCCAAAGGGTTCCGCTCCAGCCGCCGCCGGCAGGATCCAGTTGCAGGATCGAGGCCTCCCGCGCGCCCCTGGGGATGAAGCGTATGTAGACGCCGCCGCTGGCGGTGCGTTCGATACTGTCGACCAGGCCGACCTTGCCGACCGGCTGGCCAGGGGTCATCGACCGCCAGGCGCCTTCCAGCATCACCCCGCCCGTGCCCTTGTCGACCAGCTGCAGCCCGTACAGGGTCCGCCCGTCCGGTCCCCGCACCACCCAGCCGCCGTCGAGCGGTCCCTGCAGGCCCTGGGCGGCGTTGAGCCCGCCCCGGATGCGGCTTTCGTAGGCCTGTTCGACGGCGGTCGGCGGGGCCTCGGGCGTGCGGTACAGCTCGTCGATCATCGCCGGCCGGTCCAGTTGCGGCAGGCGCGAGACCGGCGGCGGGGCCACGTAAGGGGTGGGGGAAGAATAGACCGGGGGCGGCCGGTAGGCGGGCGCCGGGGGGGTCGGCGGGAGGGCAGGCTGGGGCAGAGAGCCGCCGTCGCCCGGGTCCTCGGCGTCGCCATCGGCGCTTTCGGCGGCGGCGCCGTCGATATTGGACTGAGAGATCGCCGCGGCGTCCGGCGCGGTGGCGGTCGGCGTCTCGGCCGCGTCATCGTCCATGCCCTGGCTCGCGGCCAGCCCGGACAGCACATCGCCGATGGGATCTGACGAGACCGGCTGTTCCTGGGCCATCACCGGCCCGGCAAGCAGCGCCATCAGGGTGGCGAGCGCAATCGGTCCCCTCATGTCGCGTCAGCCGCCGAAATCGCCTAGGACACCGCCACCAGCCGCTCGGCCTGCGACAGGTGCAACAGCTCGGCCATGCGGCCGTCGACCCGGATGGCGCCCTTGCCGGCGTTCTCGGGCAGGGCGAAGGCGGCGATGACGCTGCGAGCCCAGTCGACCTCGCCGGGGGCCGGCGAGAAGACGAGGTTGCAGGGCTCGATCTGTTTGGGATGGATCAGGGTCTTGCCGTCGAAGCCGAACTGCACGCCCTGCCGGCAGACATCGATCAGGCCCTCGATGCTTTCGATGTCGTTGTAGACGCCGTCGAGGATGGTCAGGCCGTGGGCCCGGGCCGCCGCCACCGACAGGCTGAGCGGACCCCAGAAGGGCGCGCGATCGGCCGTCTGATGGCAGCGCATTTCCTTGGCCAGGTCGTTGGTGCCCATCACCCAGGTCGTCAGCCGGGTGTCTTTCGCCGTGGCGGCGATCTCGTTGAGGGCAAACAGGGCGGCGCAGGTTTCGATCATCGCCCACAGCTTCGTCCCCGCCGGCGCCCTTTCGATGGCGGCGTCGTAGGCCTTCACATCGGCGGCGCTGCTGACCTTGGGAACCAGGATGGCGTCGGCGCCGGCCCCGGCCGCGATGGCCAGGTCGTCGGCCCCCCAGGGGGTATCGAGGCCATTGGTGCGGATCACCACCTCACGGCGACCGAAACCGCCGGCCTTGACCGCCTCCACCGCCTGCATCCGGGCGGTGTGCTTGGCCTCGGGGGCTACGGCGTCCTCAAGGTCGAGGATGACCACGTCACACGGCAGCGACCTGGCCTTGTCGATGGCCTTCGCGTTCGAGGCGGGCATGTACAGGGCGCTGCGGCGGGGGCGGGGCGTGTCGGTCATGGATCGTTTCGGTGCGCGGAGGGTCCAGCTTCCTTAGCGTTGCAGGGTCCGTGCCGCCAGACCGCAATGGCCTCTCTGGCGGCGATGCCCGGTTGCGGGCAGGATGGGGCCATGACCCGCTACGATCCCCAAGCCCTCAACGTCCTGGGCGCCGAGCTGATCCCCTGTTCGCTGGACCCGGTGACCGGATTCTTCCGCAACGGCTGTTGCGAGACCGGGCCGCAGGACACCGGCCTGCACACCGTCTGCGCGGTGATGACCGCCGATTTCCTGGCCTACAGCGCCCGGCGCGGCAACGACCTCTCGACGCCCCGGCCCGAGTACGGCTTCGCCGGCCTCATGCCCGGCGACCGCTGGTGCCTCTGCGCGCCGCGCTGGAAGGAGGCGCTGGACGACGGCTGCGCCCCGCAGGTGGTGCTGGAGTCCACCCATGAGGAGACCCTGGCGATCGTGCCGCTGGGCATCCTCAAGGACTATGCGGTCGTCGCCTAAAGCCCGTCAGGCGGAAGTGTTTTCGGTTCCGCCGCCCGGACGGGCTCTACAGGTCAAGACCTACTTCATCGTCGGAATGATGAACGAGCTGTCGGCCATTTCGCCCTCAGGCCAGCGCGCCGTGACCGTCTTTACCTTGGTCCAGAACTTCAGGCCTTCCATGCCGTGCTGGTTGGTGTCGCCGAAGGCCGAGCGCTTCCATCCGCCGAAGGTGTGGTAGGCGACCGGCACCGGGATCGGCACATTGATGCCGACCATGCCGACGTTGACCCGGGCCGCGAACTCGCGGGCCACGCGGCCGTTGCGGGTGAAGATCGCCACACCATTCCCGTACTGGTGCTTGGAGGGCAGTTCGAGGGCTTCCTCGAAGCTGTCAGCGCGGACCATCTGCAGCACCGGGCCGAAGATCTCCTCGTGGTAGGTCTTCATGCCGGGCTTCACCCCGTCGAACAGGCTGGGGCCGATGAAGAAGCCCTTCTCGTAGCCCTGCAGTTTGAAGTCCCGGCCGTCGACGACCAGTTCGGCGCCCTCGTCCTTCCCGATCTGGATGTAGTCGGCGATCTTGGCGCGGTGGGCGGCGCTGACCACCGGGCTGTACTGGGCCTCGGCGTCGTTGGAGACGCCCACTTTCAGGGTCTCGATCTCGGCGATCATCCGTTCGCGCAGCTCGTCGGCGGTCTTCTTGCCGACCGGCACGACGACGGGCAGGGCCATGCAGCGCTCGCCGGCCGAGCCGAAGGCGGCGCCCGACAGGTCCTTGACCACCTGGTCTATGTCGGCGTCGGGCATGACGATGCCGTGGTTCTTGGCGCCGCCCATGGCCTGGACCCGCTTGTTGTGCAGCGTACCCTGCGAATAGACGTAGTGGGCGATGTCCGAGGAGCCGACGAAGCTGACGGCCTTGATGTCGGGGTGCTGCAGGATGGCGTCGACGCTGACCTTGTCGCCATGGATGACGTTCAGCACCCCGGCCGGGGCCCCGGCCTCCATCATCAGCTCGGCCAGGCGGACCGGAACGCTGGGGTCCTTTTCCGACGGCTTGAGGATGAAGGTGTTGCCGACCGCGATGGCGACGCCGAACATCCACATCGGGATCATGGCCGGGAAGTTGAACGGGGTGATGCCGGCCACCACGCCAAGGCTCTGGCGCATGGAATAGACGTCGATGCCGGGGCCCGCGCCCTCGGTGTACTCGCCCTTCAGGGCATGCGGGATGCCGCAGGCGAACTCGATGACCTCGAGGCCACGCTGGATGTCGCCCTTGCTGTCGGCGATGACCTTGCCGTGCTCGCTCGACAGCAGCTCGGCCAGGTCCTGCATGTTGGCCTCGACCAGCCGCTTGAACTCGAACATCACCCGCGCCCGGCGCTGGGGATTGGTCGCCGACCAGCCGATGTGGGCCTGCAGGGCCACCTGCACGGCGGCGTCCAGCTCGGCCGGGGTGGCCAGTTGAACCCGCGCCTGAACCTCGCCGGTGTTGGGATTGAAGACGTCGCCGAAGCGGCCCGAGGTCCCGGCCAGGGTCTGGCCGTTCACGAAATGCTGGATGTCGCGCATGGGGCGCTCCCGAAGTTCAACCTGGAGGGGGTTCTAGGCCGATGACCCCGGCAGAGCCAGCGGCCAACGGCAGAACTTGAGGGCAGGACATGCCCCTTGAGGCGAGATGGTGCGCACGTTCCGCAAGGTCCTGCTTCCCGACCATTCAAACGGGCGTTAGACTTGCCCCATGTCCGACGACCTCACAGAAGCCCAGACAGCCGACATCCCCGAGGGATACAAGATTCTGAACTGGACCCGCGGTTTCGGGCGCCAGATCGGACCGCTGTACGAACAGCACGATCCCAAGGGCGCGACCCTGGCTTTCCGGGTCGAGGAGCACCACACCAACGGCATGGCCAACTGCCACGGCGGCATGCTGATGAGCTTTGCCGACATGGCCTGGGGCCGGGTGATCAGCGTGGCGCGCAGCCACTACTGGGTCACCGTCCGCCTGACCTGCGATTTCCTGTCCGGCGGCAAGCTGGGCGACTGGATCGAGGGCCGGGCCGAGCTGATTTCGGAAGAGGATGACGTCTTCACCGTGCGCGGCCGCATCTGGTCGGGCGACCGGCTGATCATGACCGGCATGGGGGTGTTCAAGGCCATTGGCCCGCGCCCGCCGCGCCCCGGCGAAAAGGCTTACGTCGAGCCCCGGGATGTCGGGCTGAAGAAAGAGGTCCAGCATGGCTGACGGTCAACCGCGCTGGGAAGAGCAGCCGCCGCCGCTGGCGCCCTACAACGGCGACAAGCCGCCGGCGCCGGCGTGGTTTGACGCCGCCCTGGCGCAGGAACCCGAGCGCTCGAGCTTCGAGGTGCTGGGCGCGTCCATTGAGCTCCTGACCTGGGGCAAGGTCGGCAAGCCGGGCCTGCTGCTGCTGCACGGCAACGGCGCTCACGCCGACTGGTGGAGCTTCATCGCGCCTCTGCTGGCCGATGACTACCGCGTGGCGGCGATCAGCTGGTCCGGCATGGGCGACAGCGACTGGCGGCCGAAATACAGCGCCGAAATCTTCATGGCCGAGATCTTCGGGGCCATGGATGCGGCCCAGCTTGAGGCGGACGGCGGCAAGGCCCGTATCGTCGGCCACAGCTTCGGCGGCTTCCCCACCCTCTACGCGGCGGTGCACCAGGGCGAGCGCCTGGGCGGCATCGTCATGCTGGACTCGACCATCCACCCGCCCGAGCACCAGTGGAACGGGCCCCCGCGCCGCACCGGCCCCAACAAGGTCTACGCCGACCTGCCCTCCGCCCTCGCCCGCTTCCGCCTGGCGCCGCCGCAGACCTGCGAGAACGACTATGTGGCCGACTGGATCGCCCGCAAGGCCCTGCGCCAGGCGCCGATGACGGATGGTTCCGGCACGGGCTGGACCTGGAAGTTCGACCCCGAGCTCTGGCACAATTTCGAGATGCCGCCGCTGGGCCAGCTGCTCAGCCAGGTGAACTGCCCGGTGGCGCTGGTCTGGGGCGAGCGGTCCAAGCTGATGTACCCGGCGACCATGGCCTTCATGCTGCGCGAACTGCCGGATGACATCGTCAAGTTCTCGATCCCGGACGCGGATCACCACGTGATGATCGACCAGCCGCTGGCCACGACGGCGGCATTGCGGGCGTTGCTGGCGGCCTGGCCCTGAAGTCGTTGCGTCCTTCGACATGCCCGCTTTGCGGGCTACTCAGGATGACGAAATTGGGTGGGTTGCAATAACGCCGGAAAAGCACCGGCGCTCGTCATCCTGAGTAGCGATCACCTGTGATCGCGTGTCGAAGGACGCACGGGCGGAGCAACCGCTCCTAGAACTTGAAGGTCGTTTCCAGGCGCACGCGCGGCGCCTCATCCTTTTCGCCATTGCGGCGAACCGGGTTGTCGCGTTCCGAGGCCAGACCCAGCGCGCCGCCGACCCGGAGCGACGGGGTCACCTTGAAGTAGGCGCCCGCTTCGAGGTCCTTGGCGTCAGCCTCGCGGCCGACAGGCGACTGCAGGCCGAGCTTGAGGCCCCACTTGCCGGTCTTGTTGTCGAACTGGACGCTGCGGTCGCCACGGCCCGGGCCAAGGCGGCTGTCCTGCAGGTTGAAATCGCCACGAACGCGGAAGTCGGCGGCCGGCTTGGGCTTGGCGGCCGATTGCGCATGGGCCATCCCCGCCGATCCCATCAGGACCAGCGCAGCAGCCGCCGCAATGTATCGCGCCTTGCTCATATTCGCCTTTTGAGACCTAAAACCCCGCGCCGACGTTTGTCGCCCGGGGTCGGGCCGTCAGCTCAATTGCCATTATATAAGCGATCACGGCGACTTTGGGTCAACGTCATCCGATGACCGGCGGTCGATTCAGACCTCGCCTGTGGCGGGAAGGCCACTTGATTTCAGCGTTGGACCTTCTCTTGCCATGATGTAGACGCACCGGAGAGAATATCTGCGGCGCGGGGCGCAGGGGATTTGGAGCGATAGAGCATGCGGTTTGCGCGCGGGGCGTTCAGGTTGGGCGCGGTGGTGATGTTGGCGGGCGCCCTGGCGGCCTGCGGGTCCAGTGGTCCGAAGACCGCCAAGGACGGCAA